>Ga0209254_10001040_pt1 | contig 24505 bp, 22 predicted proteins | sample FrelakmetDIP11DI_FD_187148 | JGI IMG/M metagenome (GOLD analysis project Ga0209254, IMG submission 187148) | Freshwater lake sediment microbial communities from the University of Notre Dame, USA, for methane emissions studies - DIP11 DI (SPAdes)... | ecosystem: Environmental > Aquatic >...
CGGCCTTGTAGGAGCGCGCTCTGCGCGCGATGGGCTACAGAGCCGGCCTTGTAGGAGCGCGCTCTGCGCGCGATGGGCCTTGCCAGGATGCGAATGCCTCAGGCCGCGGGTTGCAGCAGCCCGATGTCGGCGATGGCGAGGAAGCGGCGGCGCAGGTCGGCCAGGAGCGCGAGGCGGTTCTGGCGCGTGTCCTCGTCCTCGTCCATGACCATGACCTTGTCGAAGAAGGCGTCGATCGCCGGGCGCAAAGCGGCCAGCGCGCGCAGCGCGGCGACGTAGTCGCGCCGGCCCAGCGCCTGGGTGGCCTTGCCACCTTCGAATTCCAGGGTCGCGGCCAGGGTGCGTTCTTCAGGCGCGGTCAAAGCGCTGGCATCGATGTTGGGCGCCGGCTTGTCGCCCTTCTCGGCCGCCTGGCGCAGGATGTTGGCGATGCGCTTGTTGGCCGCGGCCAGCGCCACGGCGTCGGGTAGCTTGGCGAACTCCACCAGCGCGCGCAGGCGGGCGTCGAAGTCCGACAGGCTGGACGGGCGTTGCGTCGCCACCGCGTCGTAGACATCGGCGCGGATGCCCTGGTCGGCGTAGTAGCCGCGCAGGCGGTCGAGGATGAACTCGTACAGCTCGGCAGCGACGGTTTCGGCCTGCGCGCCATCGATGGGTCCGGCCGCGTCGCGCAGCAGCGCCACCAGGTCGAGGTCCAGCTTGCCCTCGATCAGCGTGCGCGCCAGCCCCAGCGCATTGCGCCGCAACGAGAAGGGGTCCTTGTTGCCGGTCGGCTTCTGCCCGACCGCGAACAGGCCCACCAGCGTGTCGAGCTTGTCGGCCACCGCGAGCACGCGGCCCACCGGGCTGGCGGCGATCGCATCGCCGGCGTAGCGCGGCGCGTAGTACTCGTCGAGCGCCAGCGCGACCGCGCGCGGCTCGCCCTGCGCGGTGGCGTAGTAGCGGCCCATGGTGCCCTGCAGCTCGGGAAACTCGCCGACCATGCGCGTCATCAGGTCGCACTTGGACAAGGCCGCGGCGCGCGTCGCGAGCGCGGCATCGACGCCGACACGGTTGGCAACCACGCGCGCGAGCTCGGCCACGCGCACGCACTTGTGCCAGACGCTACCGAGCTTCTGCTGGTAGGTCACCTGCTCCAGCGCCGCCTGCTGCGAGGCCAGCGGGGTCCTGAGGTCCTCGTCATAGAAGAACGCGGCGTCGGCGAAGCGCGGGCGGATCACGCGCTCGTAGCCCTTGCGGACTTCGGCCGGATCCTTCGATTCGATGTTGGCCACGCCGATGAAGCGTTCGGTGAGCTTGCCGTCGCGGTCGAACACCGGGAAGAACTTCTGGTTCGATTCCATGGTGGTGACCAGCACTTCGGGCGGCACGCGCAGGAACTCGGCCTCGAAGGCGCAGGCGATGCCGACCGGCCACTCGACCAGGTTCTTGACCTCGTCGAGCAGCGCGTCGCGCAGGCGCGCGCGGCCGCCAGTCTCGTTGTCGGCCGCGCGTTCCACGGTTTCGGCCACGGCACGCCGGCGCTCGTCGGGATCGACCAGCACCTTGGCGGCGCGCAGGGCCTCGACGTAGGCCTCGGGCGTGGAGATCCACACCGGCTTGGCGTGGTGGAAGCGATGGCCGCGCGAGAAGCGGTCGGCGGTGAGGCCCAGCACCACGCCGTCGATCACCTTGTCGCCGAGCAGCATCACCAGCCAGTGCGCGGGACGCACGAAAAGATAATCGTGGTCGCCCCAGCGCATCGGCTTGGGGATAGGCAGCGCCTTGAGCGCTTCGGCCACGATTTCGGGGACGAGCTTGGCGGTCGGCACGCCGCGGCGCAGCCCGCGATGCACGAACCACGCGCCCTTGTCGGTCTCGAGCTTGACCAGCGCCGCCACGTCGACGCCGCAGCTCTGGGCGAAACCGATCAGGGCCTTGCTCGGCTTGCCCTCGGCATCGAAGCCCGCGGCCAGCGCCGGGCCACGCCGTTCGGTGTCCTGGTCGGGCTGCTGCGCTTCGATCGCGCCGATCAGCACCGCCAGCCGTCGCGGGGTCCAGTACGCGCGCACGCTGCCGGCTTCGTAGGCGATGCCGCGCTTGTCGAAGCCGGCGGTGATGCCGTCGCGGAAGGCGAGCGCGAGCTCGTCCAGCGCCTTGGGCGGCAGTTCCTCGGTGCCCAGTTCGATCAGCAGCGGCAGTACGGCAGTCATCGGGAGACTTTCTCGTTGTCGGGTTCCCCTCCCCCTTGAGGGGGGAGGGGTCAGGGGAGGGGGTGAAAGCGGGAGCATCCGCCAGCTCGGGCACCCCCATCCCCAACCCTTCCCCCCTCAAGGGGGAAGGGAGCAAATGCATCAGGCTGCGGCGGCGCTGGGCTTGAGGCCCGGGAAACCCAGCTTCTCGCGCTGCGCGTAATAGGCCTCCGCCACCGCCTTGGCCAGCGTGCGCACGCGCAGGATGAAGCGCTGGCGTTCGGTCACGCTGATCGCGCGGCGCGCGTCGAGCAGGTTGAAGGCGTGGCTGGCCTTGCACACCTGCTCGTAGGCCGGCAGCGGCAGCCCGAGTTCGACCAGCGACAGCGCCTGGCGCTCGCAGGTGTCGAACCAGCCGAACAGCGCCTGCACGTCGGCGTGCTCGAAGTTGTAATGGCTCTGCTCGACTTCGTTCTGGTGGTACACGTCGCCGTAGGTCACCGTGCCTTGCGGGCCCTGGGTCCACACCAGGTCGTACACGTTGTCCTTGTTCTGCAGGTACATCGCCAGGCGCTCCAGCCCGTAGGTGATCTCGCCGGTGACCGGCCGGCAGTCGAGGCCGCCGGCCTGCTGGAAGTAGGTGAACTGGGTCACCTCCATGCCGTTGAGCCACACCTCCCAGCCCAGGCCCCAGGCGCCCAGCGTGGGCGATTCCCAGTTGTCCTCGACGAAACGCAGGTCGTGCACCAGCGGGTCGATGCCGAGCGCCTTGAGCGAACCGATGTAGAGCTCGAGGATGTCGTCCGGGTTCGGCTTGAGCACGACCTGGTACTGGTAATAGCGCTGCAGGCGGTTCGGGTTCTGCCCGTAGCGGCCGTCGGTCGGCCGGCGCGAGGGCTGCACGTACGCGGCGCGCCACGGCTCCGGGCCGAGCGCGCGCAGGAAGGTCGCGGGATGGAAGGTGCCGGCGCCGACCTCGGTATCCAGCGGCTGGATGAGCACGCAGCCCTGCTCCGCCCAGTAACGGTTCAGGGTCTGGATCAGGTCCTGGAAGCTCAACGCTGGCATGATGGAGTCGACGGGATCGCCGCAAAAGGCGCGCTAGTATAGCGGTGGCCCCGAGGAATCCGATGAGCCAGCCAGCCCCCCCGCGCGTGGTGCCGATGTCCCGCAAGGACGGCCCGCGTGCGCCCGGGTTCACGGCCAACCGGCGCCTGGACACCGACGAGGTGCTGGCGGTGCTGCTGCACGAGGGCGTGCTCACCGAGGCCGACACCAAGCGCGTGCGCAATTCGCAGCGCGGTGCCGGGCGCTCCGAGGTGCACCCGCTGGTGATGATCGCCAACGCCAAGCTCGAGCACGCGCACGCCCCGGGCACCGCGGTCAACCTCGAGTACCTGACCGAGTGGATCGCGCGCCACGCCGGGCTGGCCCACGAGCGCATCGACCCGACCAAGATCGACGTGACCGCAGTCGGCCAGGTGGTCACCGCGACCTACGCGACCAAGTACCGGATCCTGCCGATCGCGATCAGCGAAACCGAGCTCACGGTCGCCACCAGCGAACCCTTCGACACGCGCTGGGTCGCCGACATCGCGCACATCACGCGGCGCGAGATCCACCGCGTGGTGGCCAACCCGCTCGACGTCAACCGGTATCTGATGGAGTTCTACGGCGTCACCCGCGCCGTGCGCAAGGCCAGGGACGACAAGGACGGCAAGCCGCAGGACGAATCCAAGCTGCTCAACTTCGAGCAGCTGCTGCAACTGGGCGAGACCGGCGAGCTCGGCGCCGACGACCACCACATCGTGCGCATCGTCGACTGGCTGCTGCAGTACGCCTACGACCAGCGCGCCAGCGACATCCACCTCGAGCCGCGGCGCGATGTCGGCCGCATCCGCTTCCGCATCGACGGCGTGCTGCACAAGGTCTTCGAGCTGCCCGCCGCGGTGATGACCGCGGTCACCGCGCGGATCAAGATCCTCGGCCGCATGGATATCGCCGAGCGGCGCCGGCCGCAGGACGGCCGCATCAAGATGCGCACGGTCGGCGGGCGCGAGGTCGAGATGCGCCTGTCGACCATGCCGACCGCATTCGGCGAGAAGTGCGTGATGCGCATCTTCGACCCCGAGCTGGTGATGAAGAACTTCTCGCAGCTGGGCTTCAGCCCGCCCGAGGAGGCGATGTGGAAGGCGATGATCGAGCGCGAGCACGGCATCGTGCTGGTCACCGGGCCTACCGGCTCGGGCAAGACCACCACGCTGTATTCCACCCTCAAGCACATCGCCACGCCCGACATCAACGTCTGCACGATCGAGGACCCGATCGAGATGGTGGCGCCGGATTTCAACCAGATGCAGGTCCAGGTGAACATCGACCTGACCTTCGCCGCCGGCGTGCGCACCCTGCTGCGCCAGGACCCCGACATCATCATGGTTGGCGAGATCCGCGACCTGCCGACCGCGGAGATGGCGGTGCAGGCCTCGCTGACCGGCCACCTGGTGCTCTCGACCCTGCACACCAACGATGCGCCCAGCGCGATCTCGCGCCTGCTCGACCTCGGGGTGCCGCATTTCCTGATCCAGAGCACGGTGGCGGGCATCGTGGCGCAGCGCCTGGTGCGCAAGCTGTGCACGCTGTGCCGCAAGCCAGGCCCGGTCGACCCGGCCAAGTGGAAGCTCCTCACCGGCGACTTCGGTTTCCCGGCGCCCTCGCTCGCGATGGTGCCGGTGGGCTGCCCGGAGTGCCGCAAGACCGGATTCCTGGGCCGCACCGCGATCTACGAGATGATGCCGATCTCGGCGGCACTGCGCACCTTGATCCGGCCCGGCCTCGACCTGCCGGTGTTCCGCGCCGCCGCCATCCGCGAGGGCCTGCGGCCGCTGTGCCTGTCTGCCGCCGAGCAGGTGGCCAAGGGCATCACCACGGTCGAGGAAGTGCTGGGCGTGCTGCCAACCAGCACCGAATAGCGGCGCGGCGTTATGCTGCGCACTCGCACGCCGCGGCACGGCGCGCCAGGAGGCTGGCCATGAACTTTCGCTCAGTCGATGCCGGCCGCGGGGTGGGCTGGTTGACCGACGCGGTGGCCCTGGTGCTGCGCAATCCCGCGGTCTTCGGCGTCATGGCACTGATCGTCGCCGTGATCGGCGCGGTGCCGATCCTGGGCCAGCTCACCCTGCTGGTGATCGGCCCGGCCCTGTGGGGCGGTTTCGCCTGGGGCCTGCGCGAGCAGGATGCCGGGCGCGAGGCCACCGTGGGCCACCTGTTCGCCGCCTTCACCGTGCCCGGCAAGCTCGGGCCGATGTTGCTGCTGTGCCTGCCCACGATCGCGGCGATCCTGGCCGGCATCGTGCTCGGCTTCCTGCTCCTGGGCGGCGCGCTGCTCAGCGCGGGATTCAGCGGCGGCGCCAGCTCCTACAGCGGCGGCGCGCTGCTGGGCGTGCTGCTGATGCTGGGGCTGGGACTGGCGGTCTACGGGCTCATCATCTTCGCGATCCCGCGCGTGATGCTCGAGGACGCGGAGCCGTTCGCGGCGATGAAGGCCAGCCTCTCGGCGAGCCTCGCCAACATCGTGCCACTCCTGATCTACGGGCTCGTCACCGGGGCGATCTTCGCCCTGCTGATGCTGTTCCTGTTCTGGATCCCGATCCTGGGCTGGCTGGTGTGGGGCCTGGGCTTCCACGCGGTCAACGCCGCTGCGCTGTACGTGGCCTGGAAGGACGTCTATGGCGACGCGCCGCCCGCGACCACGCACGCGCCACCGCCACCGCCACCGCCACCGCCACCGCCCTGAGCGACGCGATTCGGCTCAGCCCGATGCCGCCGCGCCCGCGTCGCGTGAGCGCACGATTGCGCGCGAGGCGATAAGGCCGACCTCGTAGAGCAGGCACATCGGCACTGCCAGCATGACCTGGCTCAGCACGTCGGGCGGCGTCAGCACCGCGCCGACCACGAAGGCGCCAACGATCACGTAGGGCCGGCTGCGCACCAGCGTGGCCGGCGTGGCCACGCCCAGGATCACCAGGATCACCACCGCCACCGGCACCTGGAAGCACAGGCCGAAAGCCAGGAACATCACCAGCACGAAATCGAGGTACAGGCTGATGTCGGTCATCATCGCCACGCCCTCGGGCACGGACGCGGTGAGGAAGCCGAACACCACCGGCAGCACCAGGAAGTAGGCGAAGGCGCAGCCGACATAGAACAGCACGATGGCCGACACCAGCAGCGGCGTCGCCAGACGCTTCTCCTGCCGGTACAGGCCCGGCGCCACGAAGGCCCAGGCCTGGAAAAGCAGGTACGGCATGACGACGAAGATCGCGGCGAAGAAGGCCAGCTTGATCGGGGTCAGGAACGGCGTGGCGACGTCGATCGCCACCATCTGGGTTCCCTGCGGCAGCTTGGCCATGAGCGGCGCGGCGAGCAGGCTGTAGAGCCGGTTGGCGAAGGGCACCGTCGCGACGAAGACCAGCAGCACGGCGGCCACCGCGCGCAAGAGCCGGCTTCGCAACTCCACCAGGTGGGCGACGAAGGGCTGCTCCCGGTCGCCCTCGGGCAGGGCCTCAGTCATGCGGGGCGCGTTCGCCAGCGGCGATCGCGGGCGCGGCGACTGCGGGCGCCGCGGGAGTCGACTCGGGGTTGGGCGTCGCTACCGGTGCCATCGGGTCGAGCCCCGCCGTGGCCCGGCGCAGGTCGGCGCCGATATCGAGCTGGCGCGCGGTGTCGCCGATACTGCGCTTGATTTCCTCGGCCGCGAATTCGCGCTCGAATTCCCCGCGCAACGAGTTCCAGCTATGGCGCGCGCGCCGCAGCAGGCCACCGACCGTGCGCGCCGCCGCGGGAAGGCGCTCGGGCCCCAGCACCAGCAGCGCGACCACGCCGATGACGAGGAGCTCGACGAAGCCGACGTCGAACATGGGCGTGCGCCGCCGCGCTCAGTCGACGCGATCCTTGGCCGGGTCCTTGGCCGCCTCGCTCTTGGCCACCGGATCGGCCTCGATCTTGGGCGCCTCGCCCTCGCCCACGCCCTTGCGAAAGCCCTTGATCGCCTTGCCGAGATCCTCGCCGATGCTGCCCAGGCGCTTGGTGCCGAACACCAGCACCACGATCACCAGGACGACGAGCCAATGCCAGATGCTGAAACTGCCCATGGTCGGATCCTCGAATACGGCGTTGGCGGCAGGATACCGCAGGCCTGCGGCAGGCGCCGCCGTGCAGGCCCTACTTCGCCGAGTGTTCTTCCAGCGCGTCGCGGAATACCACGACCGGTCCCGGCACGTCTTCCACCGCGCCGGCAAAGATGCGCCGCGGCGTGATGTCGGCGCCGTACACGGCCTCGTTGGCCTCGTGGTCGATCGCCAGCACCGAGCCGTCGAGCGCGATGCCGGCGAACAAGCCGCGTGCGCGCGAGTACGAGTAGATCTCGGCCTTGAGCTGCGCATCGGTCAGCGCGCTGGCGGTGCGGCCCACCGGGCCGGCCGCGACCGACGCATCGGCGCCCAGGGTGAACTTGCCGTTGACCACGGAATCGGCGCCACGGCGGGTGCGGAACACCAGCACCACGTCGATGGCCTGCACGCCGGCCTGGAAGCCGATGCTGCCGCCGGTCATGGTCACGAAACTGGGATTGGTCCAGGTGCCGTCGGGCGAACGCACCGCCATCAGGCCCTTGCCGCGGCTGCCACCCAGCACCAGGCCGGCCTTGACCAGGTCGGGCACCACCACCACGGCTTCGGCCTTCTGCAGCAGGTTCTCCGGGATGCCCTTGTCGGGCGCCTGCATGATCTCGGTGAGCACGCGCACGGCGTTGTCCGCGCGGCCCTCCTCGGCGGGTCCCGCGTGGGCGGCGGTCGCAAGCAACGCGGCCGCAAGCAGCATCGACAAGCAGCCGTGGCGACGGTTCAAACGCATCAGGACGATCTCCGCGAAATGGAATCGGCCGCCGGCACGATTGCGCCGCGGCGGGAGCAGGTTGGGGGCGCGCGACTGAACCGGCGCCGAATCGGCGCAGGGTAACGCGCGGCGCGTTAAGCGCGTGCTACGCGCCGCAGGCTGGAAATTCCCAGTCCCGCAAGGGCCAGTGCCATCAGCCACAGCATCCAGGGCGACTGCGCCGGGACCGGATTGGCGGCCGCGGTGCCACCGCCATTGGCGCATGACGGCGGCGCGATCGCCAGCGCTTCCATCTGCACGATGTTGATGCCGCTGCCGATACCGGTGATGAGGCGCGTGTCGAGCGTGGCGCCGTTGGCGATGTCGACCCGGACCAGGTCTTCCTGGTACACCGAAGGCAGGCCCTCGGGCGGCGCCAGCGAATCGAGCGTGATCCACAGGCGTCCCTGCGCGTCGAAGTCGGCACCCGCGTCATAGACGGTAAACGTGGTGCCAAGGCGGCCCACCAGGGTTGCCTGCGCGGTCCCGGCGTCGATGCGGTAGACGTTGTGGCGGTCGGCCACGCCCACGCCATAAAGTTCGCCGTTCCACGAGGCGAGTCCCGAGATCGGCTGGTCGATATTGCCCACCAGCGTAGTGGCGCCGGTGGCCGGGTCGACCCGCCACAACTGGCGCGACACATCCGAGGACAGCCACAGGCGACCGTCGCAGGTGAAGGCCAGGCCGAAATCGAGGTTGTTGAACTGGTTGCCGCCCTGCCCGCGCAGGCCGAGCGAGCCGACGACCGTCGCCTGTCCGGTCGCGGTGTCGACCCTGATCAGGAGGTCGCGCGCATCGCTGACCGCGTACAGTTCGCCTCCGGGCGCAAAGGCCAGGCCTTCGACATCGGCGATCGGCACCAGGCCGGCGCCGCTGCCGACCGAACCGAACCTGCCCACTGCGGTGGCAGCGCCGGATTCGAGGGCAACGCGATAGAGGGTGTCATAGCCCGCGGCATAGCCCACCGTCTGCGCGTTTGCGCCAGTGGCCGCCGACAGAATGGCGAGGACGGCAAGATGCCGCCAATTGAGCGGGCTCATGATCCGTGGACCGGATGTTGTATTTTTGGGTAATCGTCGCCCCGGGCAAACACTCCCGGGACGACCCAAAGATAGCAGCTTCGCCTACCGTATCAAACCCTTACGGGAGCAGCGGGCGACCGACCGGGGTCGGATTTCGACCGTTGGCACCGGATCTTGGGCACCATGTCCCCCTCAGCCCCCACGGTTTGGGGTCCACAGCCGGCACCGGAAGCCCGAATGGCCCCTCCATACCGCGGTTCCCCCGATTTTCCCCATGGCCGGCCGGACCTGGCGGGGGTGTTGCTGGTCAACCTGGGCACGCCGGACGCGCCCACGCCGGCTGCCGTGCGGCGTTACCTCGCGGAGTTCCTGTGGGACCCCCGGGTGGTCGAGCAGCCGCGCCTGCTGTGGTGGCTGGTCCTGCACGGCGTGATCCTGCGCCTGCGCCCGCGGCGCTCGGCCCGCGCCTATGCCCGGGTCTGGACCGAACAGGGTTCGCCCTTGCTGGTGCACAGCCAGCGCCTGGCCGCGGCACTGGCGAGTGAACTGGACCCGGCCGGCGAACGACCGCTGGCCGTGCGGCTGGCGATGCGTTACGGCAAGCCCTCGATCGCGGAAACGCTGCGCGAGATGCAGTCGCTGGGGCTGCGGCGCCTGCTGGTGGTGCCGCTTTACCCGCAGTACTCCGCCACCACCACCGCTTCGGTGGTCGACGCGATCGGCGCGGAGCTGGCCAGCTGGCGCCACGTGCCGGAGCTGCGCATCGTGCAGGACTACTGGTCCGATCCCGCCTGGCTGGAAGCGGTTGCGCAATCGATCCGCGCGCGGCGCGCCGGCCCCGGCGACGACGCGCACCTGCTGTTCTCCTTCCACGGCATTCCGCAACGCTACTTCCGCGCCGGCGATCCGTACTACTGCCAGTGCCAGGGCAGCGCGCGCGAAATCGCCGCGCGCCTGGGCCTCGCACCCGCGCAATGGTCGGTCGCGTTCCAGTCGCGGGTCGGGCGCGAGCCCTGGCTGGCGCCCGCCACCGACGCGACGCTGGAAGCCATGCCCGGTCGCGGCATCAAGCGCGTGCGCGTCGTGTGTCCCGGTTTCGCGGTCGATTGCCTCGAAACACTGGAGGAGATCGAGATCGAGAATCGCGAGCGCTTCCTCCACGCCGGCGGCGAGCAATTCGATTACGTGCCCGCGCTCAACGATTCGCCCGCCCATGCCGCGCAACTGGCTGGCCTGGTCCGACACCACGCGCAAGGCTGGGAGGCGCTGACCGGGGACCCGGCAGCGCTCGCCGCGGCGGCCGCGGCGCGTGCAACGCGACAGGCGGCGCTGGCCGAAGCGGCACCATGAGCGCGCGTGAACGCGAGCTGCGCCTGCCGCACGTCACCCTGGCCGCGCGCGAATGGGGCGAGCCCGGCGCGATGCCGGTGCTGGCGCTGCACGGCTGGCTCGACAACGCCGCGAGCTTCGACGCGCTGGCGCCGCTATTGCGCGACGCGCACGTGGTCGCGCTCGACCTGCCCGGCCACGGGCGCTCGCAGCACCGCCCGGCCGGCGCCTGGTACCACTATGTCGACTACCTCGGCGACGTGCTCGCTGCGGCGGACGCGCTGCAATGGGATCGCTTCGTGGTGCTGGGCCATTCGCTCGGCGGCGCGGTTGCCAGCGTGCTGGCGGCGGCCGCACCCGAACGCGCGCTGCAGCTGTGGGCGATCGAGGCGATGGGCCCGATGAGCACCGCGCCGGAAAAATCGCTCGAAGTCCTGCGCCGCGCCATGGTCGAGCGCGGCCAGGTGGCCGGCAAGTCGCTGCGCGTATTCACCGACCTGGAGCGCGCGGTGGCTGCGCGAATGCAGGCCAATGGCCTGTCTGCGCCGGCGGCGCGCGCCCTGGTCGAACGCGGCGCGCGCGCGGTCGAAGGCGGATACGCATGGTCCACGGACCCGCGCCTGACCATGACCAGCGCGATGCGCCTGACCGAGGAACAGATCCTGGCCTACCTTGCCGGCATCGAATGCCCTGCACTCTTGGTCATGGCCGACCCGTCGCCGCCGTGGATGGATCGCGAGCAAATGACGCGGCGCTTCACGCAGGTCCGGGGCCTGGAGCAGGTCGTCCTGCCCGGCTCGCACCACCTGCACCTCGAGGATCCGCAACCCGTGGCCGACGCGATCACGGCCTTTCGCGCACGCAATCCGATTGACCGGAGCTAGCGCGGTAGGAGCGGCTGCGTGCGATTCAGGGCAACTCGCTGCCGATCCAGCGCGCGAGTTCGGCCTTGACCGCGTGGCCGTGGCGCGAGAGCCAGCCGCGCTGGTCGTGGTAGTCGGGGAACACGGCTTCCACGCGCTCCCAGAAGCGGCGTCCATGGTTGCGGATCCACAGGTGGCACATCTCGTGCGCCACCACGTACTCGAGCGCCTGCGGCGGCGCCAGCATGAGCGACAGGTCCAGCGCCATGCGGCCCTGGATGGAGAGGCTGCCCCACAGGGTCTTCATCGGCAGCAGGCGCGTGCCGACCACGTTCCGGCCTACCACAGGGTCCAGCAGCGAAGTCAGGCGCGCGACCTCGCGCTTCATCTGCGCCACCACGAAGCCGCGCACCGCGCGGCGCGCGATCGCCGGCGCATCGGAGTGGGCTAGATCGAGCGCGATGGTGGCGCTGCCGTCCTCGAAGCGCACGCGCGGGAACACCGAATGCTCCCACCGTACCGGCAGCGGCAGTCCGCGCCACTTCAGCGTGTCGGCCACGCCCGGCACCGGCGGTGTCATGCGCAGGCCGAGGCGATCCATCTCGCGCAGCTTCACTTCCAGCCAGTCGGCGTTCTCGCGCAGGAAGGCCTTGACCGCGGAAGGATGGGTGCCACGCGGCGTCGACACGCGCGGCCCGGCGACGCCGACCGACAGGCTCATGCGTCGCGCGCGCGGGTGTTCCTGCGTCAGCACCTTGATCGTGCGTCCGCGCGGCGTCTCGAGTTCCAGCCAGTTGTGGTCGTGCCGATCCATTCGCAACCTCGTGGTCCGGCGCGTCGTTCCGGCTAGCGCTTCTTGCGCTCGCCCGGCCGGTCGAACCGGAATATTTCCGCCAGGCGCTCGAGCACCGGCTCCAGCGTCAGGCTCATCAACGCGAACCGCGCGTCGATTTCGGCGCGCGGCGAATCCCGCTCGGTGTTCTCCAGGTCTTCCGTCGCCACTTCGAGCAGGCGGAACTTGCGGACCACGAGGTCTTCGCCGAGCACGAAGGCCACGCGATCTTCGACGGACAATCCCAACTGGGTGACTTGCTTGCCGGTCTTGAGGTGCTCGCGCACCTCGGTGGCGGTGAGGTCCTGACGCCGGCAGCGCACGATCGCGCCACCGTCGGCCGGGTCCTTGAGTTCGCACTCGTCGGCCAAACCAAATTCTGGGGGCAGCTTAGCGCCCGTCAACCACCCGGTCATCAACCCGCGAGGGGATTCCGCGGGGTCCGGCGGCACCGCCGGGAAGCTGCCGAGGGTGTCGCGTAGAACCGACAGGAAACCTTCGGCGGCCTTGCGCGACGCCGTGTCCACCACCACCCAGCCCCGCTTGAGGTCCAGGTACCCCGCCAGGCGGCTGGGTTTGACGAAGGCGCGGGGCAAAAGCTCATGCAGGGCCTCGTCCTTGATCCGTTTGCGCTCCCGTCCGCCCACTCGGCGCCCACGCTGGGCCTCCAGCTCTTCGATCCGGTCAGCGGCTGCTTCATGGACCACGGCTGGCGGCAGGAGCTTGTCCTCCCCGCCCAGGGTGAGCAGCCTGAATGCACCAATTTCGTGCATCAAGCCCTCCTCACCCCGGCCAAAAGGCGACACCCAACCCCGGGTCTGCGCCTCGAGGGGCCCGCAGGGACGCAGCGCGTGCTTCTTCAGGCGCTTGGCCAGCCCGTCGAGATCGTCCGCGGACGATCTGGGAAAACGGAAAAGATTGAGATTGCGGAAGTACACGGACACCTCGGGGCAAGGGACAGCGACGCCGGGCAGGCAACCGGGAGGTTGCGCGCCTGCCGTCGCAGGAACTCGGATTCAGTCTTCTGCGTCGGACGCGGCGGCGCTGCCGGCCAGCCATGCCGTGGCATCGGGCGCCTGGTTGCCGCGCGCGCCCAGCGCGGCGAAGTCGAACAGCGCGCGATCGGCGAGCTGCGCCGGACGCACGCTGGCGAGCCCGCGGAACACGTTCTCGACCCGCCCGGGATGCTTGCGCTCCCACTCCTGCAGCATCGCCTTGATCGCCTTGCGCTGCAGGTTCTCCTGCGCGCCGCACAGGTTGCACGGGATGATCGGGAAAGCGCGCGCCTGCGCGTAGGTCGCGATGTCGTCCTCTGCACAGTAGGCCAGCGGGCGGATGACCACGTGGCGGCCATCGTCGGAAACGAGCTTGGGCGCCATCGCGGCCAGCTTCGCGTGGTGAAAGAGATTCAGGAACAGGGTCTCGACCAGGTCGTCGCGATGATGGCCCAGCGCGATCCTGGTATACCCGGCGCGCTCGGCGTGCTGGTACAGCGCGCCGCGGCGCAAGCGCGAGCACAGGCTGCACATGGTCTTGCCCTCGGGCACCACGCGCTTGACCACGCGGTACGTGTCCTGCTCGAGGATCGTGTGGGGCACGCCGATCCCGCGCAGGTACGCCGGCAGGATTTCCGGGTCGTAGCCCGGCTGCTTCTGGTCGAGGTGCACGGCATGCAGCTCGAACGCCACCGGCGCCTTGGCCTGGAGCTTGAGCAATAGATCGAGCAACGTGTACGAGTCCTTGCCGCCCGACAGGCACACCATCACCCGGTCGCCCTGCTCGATCATCCCGAAGTCGGCGATCGCCTGCCCGACCTGGCGGCGCAGGCGCTTGGCCAGCTTGTGGTCATCGAAGTGCTGCTGGCGCGCGGGCGCGGTGGCGGTGCTCATGCGGTGGCGTTCGTCGGCAGGCTCGGCCCGGATGCGCGATGCCGGGGCCGCGGATTGTAGCGACGCGCGCCGCCCACCGCCCACGGCGCTAGACTCTCCAGGTCCCCCGCCCCGGTGCCGGCATGCAGCCCGAGGACCCCTCCGAAATCGCGCGCAAGCTGGTCGAGCTCAAGGTCGAACACCGCGACCTCGACACGGTGATCGCACGCCTCACCGCCGATCCCGGCACCGACCAGCTCCAGATCCGCCGCCTGAAGAAGCGCAAGCTGCGGATCAAGGACATGATCTCGTATCTCGAGAACAAGCTGATCCCGGATCTCGACGCCTGAGCCCCGGTCGCGGCACGCTGTCGTAGGAGCGCGCTCTGCGCGCGATAGGCCCTGCCAGGCTCGATTTCGTGCCCACGTGCGAGGCCTATCGCGCGCAGAGCGCGCTCCTACGACAGCCGACAATGGCGGAGGGGTGCGATTCTCGGGCGCTACGCGTCGCGGCGTCGACTCAAGCCTCCGGCTTGTCCACCACCGGCAACGCGGCCGGCGCTGCGGTGAGCTTGAGGATGGAGTGGCGCAGCTCGCGCGAGAGGATCAGGCGCGCGTCCTTGCCGATGCCGACCAGGCCGTCGGCGAAATCGAGCTTGCCCTTGTCGTCCAGCCACACCACGCGCTGTTCCTTGAGCGTGTTGATGAAGCCGCGGAAGAGGTTGCGGTCGAAGAACTCGGGGGCGTTGCGCTCGTAGAGCAGCGCCAGGCGCTGCGCGGTGAGGTGGCACAGGCTTTCGAGCTCGGCGGTGGAGAGCGTGCCCGGGCCGTTCTTCACCAGCAGCGCGATCGCGATGTAGTAGCGCTCGAAGGCCTGCGTGAGCACGTTGGCGATGATGCGCAGGCGGAAGGCCTCGTCGGTCTGGCCCACGCGCCGGCGCAGCATGCGGCCGTCGGCGTCGGTCTTGAGCAGGCCCAGTTCGAGGAATACGTCGATGGTCTTCTGGATCTCGGCGCCGAAGGCATCCGGGTTCCAGGGCAGGAACAGTTCGTTGCGCAGGAAGGGATAGACGAATTCGCCCAGGCGCTCGACCGTGCCGCGGCGCAGGCGCCGGTTGTTGAGGAAGCAACCCGCGACCCAGGCCGCGGTGGCGAAGAGATGCAGCACGTTGTTGCGGAAGTACGAGAGCAGCACGGCCTGGTCGCCCTCGGCCATCAGCACATCGCCCAGCGGATGCTTGGCGCGGGTAATCCAGTTGACGCGCTCGCCGTAGCCGATGATCTCCTCGGCCGACATCGGCGTGATGGTGACGCGATCCGAATACGGCACGCGCTCGAGCAGCGCCTTGGCCGCGCGGATCGAGGACAGGAGGTCGGCCTCGCCCATCGCGTGGCGCGGCGTGGCCAATAGCGCCACCGCCAGCAGGTTGATCGGGTTGACGTCGGCGGCGCGGTTGATGTTGGCGAGGATACGGTCGGCGAGATCCGCCACCGAGGCCGCGAACCACGGCGGCCGCTCGTCGCCCACGCCGCCGGCTTCGCGCCAGTTGGGTGCGGTCGCATCGAGATGCGCGCCGAGGAGGATCGGCTCGCCGAAGGACAGCGCGACCTTGCCGTACTTCTTGCGCAGCACGCCCAGCGTGCGCGCCAGGCCCAGGATCGATTCCTTCTCCTTGGGCTTGCCCGAGAGTTCGCTGATGTAGGAGCCGCCCTCGACCAGCTTCTCGTAGCCGATGTAGACCGGCTGGAACACCACCGGCCGGCGCGACTGGCGCAGGAAGCTGCGCACCGTCATCGCCAGCATGCCGGCGCGCGGCTCGAGCAGGCGCCCGGTGCGGCTACGCCCGCCTTCGACGAAGTACTCGACCGAGACGCCGCGCGCGAAAAGCTGCGCCACGTACTCGGTGAACACGGTGGAGTAGAGCGCGTTGGCGCGGAAGCTGCGGCGCAGGAAGAAGGCGCCGCCGCGGCGCAGGATCGAGCCCACCACCGGCAGATTGAGGTTCACGCCGGCGGCGATGTGCGGCGGCACGATGCCGTTGACGTACAGGGTGTACGACAACAACAGGTAATCGATGTGGCTGCGATGGCAGGGCACGTAGACCACTTCGTGCCCTGGCGCGATCTTCTTCAGGGTATCGAGGTGGTGGACCTGCACGCCATCGTAGATCTTGTTCCAGAACGCGCCCAGCACGAACGAGATCGAGCGCACCACCGGGTGCGAGTAGTCGGCGGCGATCTCCCAGGCATAGCCGCGCGCCTTGCTGGTTGCCTGCTCGACGCTGATGCCTTCCTTGCTCGCGGTGGCCGCGGCCGCCTCGCGCACGCCCTCGCTGTTCAACACCGCGTCGATCACGGTGCGGCGATGCGACAGGTCGGGCCCGATGACCGCGGTGCGCAGGCGGCGGAAATGCGCGCGCATCACGCGCGAGGCCTTGCGCACCGTGCGTTCGGGATCGAGCCCTTCCGCCGCGACTTCGCGCAGGCTGACCGCCGGGCTGAAGTTCACGATGGTGTCGCGGCCGTTGAGCAGGATCGCGAGCAGGCGGCGGAAGCGGCCCACCATCACCCAGTTCTCGGAGAACAGCACGCGGAACCAGCCGCTGCTGCGGCTGGGCGCGCGGCCGACGAAGATCGAGACCGGCACCACCTGGATGTCGAGCTCGGCGTTGTCGCGCAATGCGGCGAGCAATTCCGCCAGGCCCTTGGAATGGCGATAGCGCTTGGGTTCGGCGAAGAGTCCGGTCTCGCGATGCTCCAGTGCCAGCACCGCGCGCGCGCTGCGCAGCCAGTTGCCGCGCATGGGCCTGAGCGGCGGCGGCAGGCCGGCTTCGCGCGTGGCTTCCTCGAGGATCAGTGCATTCGAAAGCCCGTAGCGCTCCAGCAGGTAGCAGACCGGCGCTTCGCCCGCGCGCAGCACGCCGACGGGCTCGGCGGGATCGGTGCGGATGCGCAGCCACGGACGCAACAGCCGCGCCATCAGCCGGAACGGCCAGGTGGCGCGGGTCGAATCGGCGGCGGCTACGCTGGCGGGAGCGACGGCCATGGCGGGATGGTGGGTGGGCCGGGACGCGGGCGACGGCACGGCGCGCAGGGCGCGCGTGCAGTCGCGATGCGCCAGCGCGGGCGCGGGAATCAGCCGGCGACGGCGGGCGCGGCGGGCGCGCCCACCTTGGCCAGTTCCTCGATCGTCTGCTTGCCGAACCAGCGGCCGTCGACTTCGAGAAGCTCGGTCTCGAAGGACAGCGGCGAGCCCAGCAGGGTGTAGTGGATCCTCACCTTGGCCACGTTGCCCGTGCGCGAAACGACCTCGGTCTTGACGCTCGCGAGCACGTCGTCGATCGAGAATCCGTAGGTGGCGAGCACGCCCTTGAGGCCGCGGAACGCGATCGAGCCCTTGGCCAGCGCCTGGTCGAAGTCGAGCGCGCGGGCCTGGTCGAGGGTCTTGAGCTCGAGCGTCCGCGCGGCCTCGGTGATCTGCGCGATCGCGGCCCTGGCCTTGTCGCGGTCGGTGAAATGCGTGCCCTCGAGCCAGCCCACCAGCGCCGCGACCGACTTCTCGGCCTGCTGCTTCTGGTCCGCGCTGAAGTCCTTGCGCTCCTCGATCCCGGCGACCAGCAGGCCGCGCCCCATCTCGATGTAGGTCGGCATGTTGGGCGCGATCTCGGTCTCGAAGCGCACGATCTGCGGCTCGAGTTCGGCGAACAGGCGCGCGTTGGCGTCGGGCGCGGTCAGGTCGGCCATCATCTTTGCGAACTGCTGCCGGTCCTCGTCGCTGGGCGCCTCCTCGGCCATGTCGCGCTTCCACTCGGCGCGCAGGGTGTCCATGTGCTTGGCTGGCACCTGGGCCTGGACCAACGCGGCGAGGTCGCCGGCCCGGAGGCTGGCGACGGCGGCCTGGACAGCGCCTTCGGGGGTGGTCGCGGCAGCGCCCGGGGCCTGCTCGCTGGATTTGCAGCCGGCCAGCAGCGCCACCAGGGCGAGGGCCAGCGTGAGGGAACTGCGGCGGACCATGGGCGAGTCCTCCTGGGAAAGGAGGGGCAATGTAGGGGTCGTCGGCGCCGCGAGGCAAGGGCCGGGGGGCACAGGCAAAAAAAATCAGAGGATCGGTCCGATCCTCTGATTCAAGCCGGCAGATGCCGGAGGGGGAATCGTTGCGGTTGCCGCGATTCGAGTGCCGAGCCGCTGCTAAGCGCGGGAAAATAATAGCTTAGCGAACTAAGCTAAGGCAATACCTTAGCTTTAATTGCTCAAATATATGATTTATATGGTAAATATTTCGGAAATCGTATGCTGGATCGCCGCCGCGGCCTTCCGCGGGTCCGGCGCCTGCCGGATCGGGCGCCCGACCACGATGTAGTCGGCGCCGGCCTCGAAGGCCTCGCGCACATCCACGGTGCGCTTCTGGTCGTCGGTGTTGGCGACCGGGCGGATACCGGGGCACACGACGAGCAGGCGCGAGTCGACCTCGCGCCGCAGCTCGGCCACTTCCAGGCCCGAGGACACCACGCCATCGCAGCCGGCGGCGAAGGCCGCGCGGGCACGGGACAGCACCAGCGCGCGCGGATCGCAGGCAAAGCCGAGGTCGTTGAGGTCGCGCTGGTCGAGGCTGGTCAAAGCCGTGACCGCCAAGATCCGGATGTCGCCCTTGGCCGCCGCCGCCGCCTGCATCATCGCGTCGTTGCCGTGCACGGTGGCGAAGTGCACCGGGTAGCGCGTGAGGCCCTTCACCGCCGAGGCGACGGTGGCGGGCACGTCGAAGAACTTGAGGTCGACGAAGACCTTCTTGCCGCGCGCGACCAGCGCCTCGAGCGCCTGGAAGTACTCGCCGCTGGTCAGGAGCTCCATGCCGATCTTGTAGAAGGACACCGCATCGCCGAGTTGCGCCACCAGCGCAAGCGCTTCGGCCTGTGTCGCCACGTCGAGCGCGACGATCAGGCGCTCGTGGTCCGGGATCGGATTGGAACTGCGCATCGGCTTCAGTTCCCCGGCCCAGTGGCGGGCAGGCACGGCGTGCGCAGGCGCTCGCCTGCCTGTGCCTCTTCCACCAGCGATGCATCGATGCCGGCCCGCTGCGCCTTGCGCCGCTCGCCCTGCGTGGCGAAGCGCGCGTCGGGCGGGAGGTTCTCGGCCGCACGCGGCCACGAGCCATAGAGCGGATTGGCCAGCATGAACCAGTCCACGCCCCAGTGCGCATCCGCCGCGCAAACGAGGCGTTCGCGCGCGGCGGCGCTGGTGCCGATGCCGTCGACGAAGTCGCCGAGGTTGTCGCCCAGCATCATGAGCACGCGGAACTCGCGCCCGACCTCGACCCGGCGGCTGCCCTTCTCGGCGTCCTCCAGGTACGGCGACTGTTCGTAGCGCAGGATCACGCCGCGCTCGCAATCGGCAAGCGGCAGCCCCTGCGCGACCAGGTTGCGGCAAGTGGGCTCTTCCTCGCACATGGCGGGATCGCCGGGCGCGCAGGCGCGGTTGGTGATGTAGCGGATCGCGACGCCGCGCGCCGTTGCGTAGTCGAGGAAGGCTTTCGCACCGCCCATGCGCGGTGCTTCCGCACGCTTGACCCAGGCCGCCCAGCGCTCGTCGAAAGCCTGGCGGAACGCCTCGACCGGCAGGGCGGGGTCGATCGGGCGATGCATCAGGTCGACGTTGAAGGGCGTGTTCTCCAGCACCGTCTCGTCGATGTCGAGGATGATCGCGGGCGGCAGCGTGCGCGGATCCTTGCCGGTACGCGCGCGCTCGTCCGCCGGCAGCGCGTCGCGCGCAGGGTCGGCCAGCGCGGCATCGAGCGACGCGCGGGCGGCGGCGAACACCATCAGGTTCTGCGCGTCGTACTCGGCCGCGGTCTGCATCCAGGCCATGGCGCCGCGGGTGTCGTCTGGGGCGGGTACGCGTGCATTGATCGATGTCGGCCCGGTTGCCTCGCCGCGCGGGGCGGTTGTGGCGCAGCCTGCGAGCAGAACGATGTTTGCCGCGAGCCATGCCATGCGGTGCAGTTTCATCCTCGATGGCTCCAGCGCAAGGGGCGCGCAGTCTACCAGCGGTCAGATGACCGTCAGAAAGGCACGCGGTCATCGCGGTTCTTCCCGGTCCGGTCGCGCCAAGGCCTGTCAACCGCCAGACGGCACGGCACCTGTACGCCGTTGATCGCGGATTCACGGGAAGCCGCTACGCTGCACCGGATTCGACATTGAGTGCATCGGCCATGCTCCTTTCCACGGCGTTGTTCCTGGTTGCCGCGCAGGCCTTGGCGGCGGAATCGACGGGCAACGCGTCGGCGCCTGCCGAGGAATCCGAGGCCAAGGTCCTCGACACGGTCGTGGTCTCCGGCACGCAGCCGGGTCCGGGGCTGTGGCGAGTGTCGCGCGACGGTCGCGAGTTCTGGATCCTGGGCACGCTGGCGCCGCTGCCACGCCGCATGCAGTGGGCGGCCGAGGAAGTGGAGGCCACGATCGCGCGCTCGGGCGAAGTGGTGCTGCCGCCGGCGGCAGACCTGGACTGGAAGGGTGGCGCCCTGCGCGGCGTGTTCCTGATCCCCGCGGCGCTGGGCGCGCGCAACAATCCCGACGACCAGACCCTGGCCGATGTGCTGCCGGCGGCCGACTACGCGCGCTGGACCCCGCTCAAGGCACGCTACATCGGCCGCAGCCGCGCGGTGGAGAAGCGCCGTCCGCTGTTTGCCGCCTGGAAACTCTACGAGGAGGCACTCGACAGCGCGGGGCTGAGCCTGCGCGTCCCGGTGGCCAAGGTCGTGGAGCGCGCGGCGAAGCGCCACGACGTACCGCTGACGAAGCCCGAGGTCCGCATCGTGCTGGACAAGCCCGGCGCCACGCTCAAGGATTTCGCGCGCTCGCCGCTCGATGACCTCGAGTGCTTCCGGCGCACGCTGGCGCACGTGGAGTCCGACCTCGGCACCTTGCAACTGCGCGCCAACGCCTGGGCCACCGGCGACCTGGAACTGTTGCGCAGCGTGCCCTTCACCGATGCCACGCGCGCCTGCCTCGATGCGGTGTTCGACGCCGGCTTCGCCCAGCGCAGCGGCATGGACAACCTCGAGGAACGGCTGCGCGCGCAGTGGTTGCAGGCGGTGGAAGCGGCGCTTGCGCGCCATGCCACCAGCTTCGGCATGCTGCCGATTTCGCTGCTGCTGCGCGAGGATGGCTGGCTCGCGGCCCTGCGCGAGCGCGGCTACGCAGTGGAGACGCCGTGGGAGCGCGAGGCACGGGAACTCGAGGACGACGAAGAGCCGGTGCTGGAGGTCGACGCGGAACCACGTGCATCCGGCTCCCGCTGATGCGAAACATCGTCCGTAGGAGCGGGGTGGCACGAGGCCGGACTGGATCGGGGACGGGTGGTCCGTCGCTCAGTCGCCCAGCATCGCCGCCAGCCGATCGAGGTGCGACTTGGCGCGCTCGGCGCGATCGACCTTGTCGCGCTCGGGGTCGCGGCCCTCGCGGTGCAGGTCGGCGTCGGGGAGTTCGGCGAGGAAGCGGCTGGGGTCCAGGCGCACGAGCTGGCCGAAGCGCTGCTTGGTGGCGGCGTAGCTCAGGGTGAGCTGTTCCTTGGCGCGGGTGATGCCGACGTAGAAGAGGCGGCGCTCCTCCTCGAGGCGGCCTTCCTCGATGCCGCCTTCGTGCGGCAACGTTCCGTCCTCCAGCCCGATCAAATACACGCAGCGGAATTCGAGGCCCTTGGCGCCGTGCAGGGTCATGAGCCGCACGGCATTGCCGGGATCGTCGCGGTCGTTGTTGGTCAGGAGCGCGAGTTGCGCGGCGAGGTCACCGACGCCGGCCTTGCTGCGCGCGGCGCCCTCGCGCAGCCACTCGACCAGTTCCTTGACGTTGCCCAGGCGCCGCTCCAGCAGCGTGCGGTCGGGCGTGGTCGCGCGCAGGTGCGCGTCGTAGTGGGTGGCGGCCATCAGCGATTCGACCAGGTTGCCGGCGCCGCGCGATTCGGCTTCGGCGCGCAGTTCGCGGATCAGCGTGGTGAAGCCGGCCAGCGCCGCGGCCGGGCGCGGCGAGAGTTGCTGCAGCACCGCGTGGCTCTCGGCCGCGCGCAGCAGGCCCAGGTGCGAACGGCCGGCCAGCTCGCCGAGCTTTTCCAGCGTGGTCGCGCCGACTTCGCGCCGCGGCGCCACCACCGCGCGCAGGAAGGCCGCGTCGTCGTCGGGATTGGCGACCAGGCGCAGGTAGGCGAGCAGGTCCTTGACCTCCGCGCGCTCGAAGAACGCCGTGCCGCCGGTGAGGTGGTACGGCACGCGCAGGAGGCGCAGCGCCTTTTCCACCGCGCGCGACTGGTGGTTCCCGCGATAGAGCACCGCAAACTCGCTCCACGGGGCGCCGGCCTGCGCCTGGCGGTGCGCGATCTCGGAAGCGACCTTCTCGGCCTCGGCCACGTCATCCTTGCACTCGAGCACGCGGATCGGCGCGCCCTCGGCGTGGGCGCTCCAGAGCTTCTTCTCGAAGATGTGCGGGTTCTGCGCGATCACCGCGTTGGCGGCGCGCAGGATGCGGGCGCTGCAGCGGTAGTTCTGCTCCAGCTTGACGACTTTCAGCGCCGGATAGTCGCGCGACAGCTCGCGCAGGTTCTCCGGATCGGCGCCGCGCCAGGCGTAGATGCTCTGGTCATCGTCGCCCACCGCGGTGAAGGCGCCGCGCGCTCCGGCCAGGGCCTTGAGCAGGCGGTACTGCGCGCGGTTGGTGTCCTGGTACTCGTCGACCAGCAGGTAGCGGATGCGTTCGCGCCACGCCTCGGCCACGCCGCCATCGGACTCGAGCAGCGCGAGCGGCAGGCGGATCAGGTCGTCGAAGTCGACCGCGTTGAAGGCGCCGAGGCGGCGCTGGTATTGCGCGTAGACCTCGGCGGCCTCGATCTCGCGTGGCGAGGTCGCGACCTCCAGCGCCTGTGCCGGATCATGGCCCTCGTTCTTGGCCTTCGACACCAGTTGGCGCATGCGCTCCAGCGCGTCGGCCTTGGTGCCTGCGGGCAAGAAGTCCTTCACCAGCGCCAGCGAATCGTCGGAATCGAAGATCGAGAAGCCGCGCCGCAGACCGGCGCGCGCGTGCTCGATCTGGAGGAACCGCAGGCCCAGCGAATGGAAGGTGCTGATCTGCGGCTCGTGCTCGCCGCCGTGGCCCTTGAGGAGCTTCGTCGCGCGCTCGCGCATCTCGCGCGCGGCCTTGTTGGTGAAGGTGATCGCGCACACGCGGTCGGCGCGCAGGCCATCGCGCACCAGGCGCGCGATCTTCTCGGTGATCACGCGGGTCTTGCCCGAACCCGCGCCGGCGAGCACGAGCAGGGGGCCGTCGGTATAGGCGACGGCCGCGCGTTGGGCGGGGTTGAGCGACATCGGAAGGACTTGACGCGAGAGACGCGATGCGTGGTGGACAGCGCGCAGTCACCCCTGCGCGCGCCGCGCGTGAGAGTGGTGGATCAGAACTCGTCGGTGCCGAGGATTTCCTTTTCCATCTCGTCGGCCTTCTCGGCCGCAAAGCTGATCGCCTCGTGCAACTGGCTGGGCGTGGCCTTGGCCGGCATGCGCACGATGCTGTACACGGTGTCGTCCTGCTTGGCCCAGAAGCCCAGCGTGGAGGCGTTGTTCTCGTCCAGCAGGCGGTTGGCCAGCGCCTGCTCGACCATCTTCGAGCCATCGGTCTTGAAGGCGATCGAGTACACGTCGCGGTATTCGTTCTGCTTCCAGCTGAAGGTCTTGGACTGGATGCGCACGCCCTGGCTACGGTCGTCCTCGTTCCACTGGATGGTGACCGAGACCTCGCCGTTGTCCTGCGCCGTGAACTTGATGTCCTCGCTCAAGAGCGCGTCGGTCACGCGCTTGTCGGGTGCGACCTTGTCATCGGCCATTGCCGGCGGGCAGGCCAGCGCGAGCGCGCAGGCGATCAGGCGTAGGGAACGTGGATTGCGCATCGGTGTCTCCCCGGGGTTGGCGGCATTCCGCCGCGCGAATGGTAGCAAGCTGCGCCGCCCCGGCGGGTGGACTCGGTTCAGGACGGCAACGGGTATTTGTAGCCGCTGGCGCAGTTGTAGAGCACTACCCGTTCGCCCGGTTGCACCAGGCCGCGCTGGCGCGCCAGCCGCAATGCCGCCACCGTTGCCGCGCCCTCCGGGCACAGCAGCAGGCCGTCCGCGGCCGCGGTCTGGCGCCAGGCCTCGCCGATCGCGTCCTCGTCCACCGCCAGCGCGGCGCCCCCGGAGGCGCGTACCGCGCGCAGGATCAGGAAATCGCCGAGCGCCGCCGGCACGCGGATGCCATGTGCGATCGTCGCCGCATCCTCCCAGCGCGTGGCGAACTCGGCCCCCGCCTCCCAGGCGCGCACGATCGGCGCGCAGCCCGCGGCCTGCACCGCGACCATCCGCGGGCGCTGCGGACCGATCCAGCCCAGGGCCTCGAGTTCATCGAAGGCCTTCCACATGCCGATCAGGCCGGTGCCGCCGCCGGTGGGATAGAAGATCGCGTCGGGCAGCTTCCAGCC
>Ga0209254_10001041_pt1 | contig 24501 bp, 15 predicted proteins | sample FrelakmetDIP11DI_FD_187148 | JGI IMG/M metagenome (GOLD analysis project Ga0209254, IMG submission 187148) | Freshwater lake sediment microbial communities from the University of Notre Dame, USA, for methane emissions studies - DIP11 DI (SPAdes)... | ecosystem: Environmental > Aquatic >...
AGGAGCGTGCCGTTCTGCAAGCGCACATCCGCCAGCGTGCCAGTAATCGTGTTGGCAAACGGCGCCAGATGTCCGATGCGCACCTTGGCGCTGCCGCTGACTGGCGTGGTATCGTCCAACAATGCCAGCAGCCCCAGCGGTCGATTGCTGGCATCGCCGATCGCAATTGCTGTGAAGGACTGCGCTTGCGTCAAGATGACCGTACCAGTGATGGCAGGCGTCAGACTTGCACCCGGCAATACCGTGACGGTGTAAGTTCCTTCCTGCACCGGCAGATAAGCCGTCGATTCGCCGTACACGAAGTCGGTCAACACCGGCGTCGAGTTCAAAGTGACGGTCACGCTTGTCCCTGCGATGGTGTTGGCAAACGGCGCCAGGTGCGCCACTTGCAGCTGTGCGCCCAACGGCAGGAACGACCCTACTGCATTGCTGGGCCACGCGAACGCACCCAATTTTGCGTTGCCACCATTGCCCGTGGCAAAGGCCGAGACGATAGCACCAGTTGGCAGTGCCACCGGCATTGGATCGATCAGCGTTGGGTATCCGCCGGGAGCCGTGATCTTCAGATCGTAAGTGCCCGCGGCCAAGGTCAGGTACGACGCAACCTGGCTAAAGGTGACATTTGTGATGAGGGGGGTGCCGTCCTGCAAACGTACGTCAGCCAGCGTGCCGGTGATGGTGTTGGCGAAGGGGGCCAGATGCCCAAGCCGCAGCTTGGCAAAGCCGGAGGCGGGGGCGGTGTTGTCGTCAGTCAGCAGCGTGAGGGTGAGCGGCCGGTTCGTGACGTCCCCAATCGCAATCGCTGAGTAATCCGTGCCGGATATCAAGTTGATTGTCCGGGAGATTGCAGGAGTCGAACTGCTACCGGCATAAATTGCAACGCTGTTGTTCCCATCACTAACGGTCAGGTATGCCGTAGACTGGCCGTAAAGAACATTAGTTAGAACGGGCGTATTGTTGAGTGTGACTGTCACAGCAGTCTGAGCGACAGGTGCGAACGGCGCTAGATGAGCAACTGCCAGGCGCGCTGTGGCTGCGGGGGCAGCAGGCGACGCCGGTTGCTCCCCGCTCGGCAAAGCGGTGACGGATGCAACGATGGTCAGCATTACGGCAAACACAAGAGAGACGATCGCCAAGCGTTTTAGATTCAAAGTCATTTTGATTTCCTCTACCTTTCTGGATTTATCAAACCTCATCAGCTGGTGATTACCCACATCTCGATTTTCGCTCGCGATCCGCGTCCGCACGGATCATCGGCGGGAACGCCGACTTGAGCACTTGTGGGTAATCACCAGTCATCAGTTCTTGTCACAAAGTACCCGTCTGAACGATAACTGGAGCGGAGCATGCGATTCGGGGAATCTTCGACTAGGCCGTGCCCTCCTTTCTGTTATAAACTGAGTGTGGTTGTCGACAGTCAGGGCTAGGTCCATTTGCCCGTCTCCATTGTAAGCCATCTACAGGATTTGTCAATATATCGCAAATTAATAAATCTATTAACTTGACGACAATGGATGTTATGTCGGAAGTAGAGGTGCTTTTAGGCGAAGGAAGCATAGAAAAACCGCGAAACGGTAACCGATTCACACGTTTGCTTGCAAGACCTCAACGGCACAGCCCTGAACTGTGGGGAGGCTCTACGTTTTGCCGCTATTGTTTTCCCGCACAATGTCTGCGCCCAACGCCTGCAGTTTCTTCTCGATGTGCTCATAGCCGCGATCGATCTGGCCGATGTTGCGGATCACGCTTGGTCCCTGCGCACACAGCGCGGCGGAGACGAGGGCCATACCCGCGCGGATATCCGGACTTTCCAGGCGTTCACCGTGCAGCCAGCTGGGCCCCTGCACAATGCAGCGATGCGGATCGCACAATACGATGCGCGCGCCCATGCCGATGAGCTTGTCGACGAAGTACAAGCGGCTTTCAAACATCTTCTCGTGGATCAGCACTGACCCGACTGCTTGAGTGGCGACGACAATGGCGGTGCTCATCATGTCGGCTGGAAAGGCCGGCCACGGCGCATCATCGATCTTCGGGATGGCGCCGCCCATATCGGGCACCACAGTCAGCGACTGGCCGTGGTGCACCAGCACGTCCTCGCCCTGCGCCTCAAACTTGACGCCGAGTCGCTCAAAGACCAGGCGGATCATTCCCAAGTGTTGCGGCGCGGCGTTGCGAATAGTGATCGCGCCGCCCGTGATGGCCGCCAGCCCAATGAACGATCCGATCTCCAGATAGTCTGGCCCGATGGTGAATTCTGCGCCGTGCAGCGATTCAACGCCGTGAAGGGTGAGTGTGTTGGAGCCGATGCCTTCGATGCGCGCGCCCATCATATTTAGCAGCTCGCACAATTCTTGCACGTGCGGTTCCGAAGCGGCGTTGCGAAAAATCGTCGTGCCTTTCGCCAGGACGGCTGCCATGATCGCGTTCTCGGTGCCGGTAACACTGGCTTCGTCCAGCAAAATATCTTGTCCCACCAGTTCTGTAGCGCGCACGCTGAACTCGCCATTGACTTGCACCTGAGCGCCCAATTTGCTGAAGGCTAGAAAGTGGGTGTCTACACGGCGGCGGCCAATCACGTCGCCACCGGGCGGAGGTAACTCCACTTGCTTGAGTCGGGCCAGCATGGGACCGGCCAGCAAGATCGACGCGCGTATTTCGCGGCACAGGTCCGGATCGAGCTGAGTGGTGCGGACATTCTTCGCTTGAAGTTGGAAGGAGTGCCGATCGATTTCGGTGATTTCCACACCCAACTCGACCAGCAATTGCATCATGGTATCCACATCGCGAATGCGCGGGACGTTATGCAGCACAACTGGTTGATCGGTAAGGAGGGTGGCCGCCAGCAGAGGGAGGGCGGCGTTCTTGTTGCCACTGGGCACGACGGTCCCGATCAGGGGCCGACCACCGCGGATAACGAACTGATCCATAGAGTTGGTTTTCTCCGAGAGTCGAACATGATGCGCCAGGCTGATGTGTTGAGCGCCGATCATGCTCTGCAAGTTGGATTCGTGAGCATTGTACCAAACCCCGATCGGCGCTGCAAACCGATCGAGCAGAGGGTAACCGACGCCTTCCCTCCGATCTCAGAAATGCCGGATTTTATCGGGAAAATCGGGCATATCTGTGGCCTCCGTCTCTCGCACATCGGTACTGGGTATGGTACAATATGTCCTTGTGGAACGTAAACCCGGGTCGCCTTCTACCATTCAAACGCACCCCGCGTTGGGTATCATTGATGCCCTGAGCTCCGGATTGGATGCTGTGCTGCGGCACCCCTGGCTGCTGTTGATTCCGGTGGTATTGGATATGTTTTTGTGGGCAGGGCCGCGGATACAAGCCCCCAACCTATATCGCTCTGTGGAACCGGCCCTGCGCCAGATGACGACGGAAATGACTTCGTCCGAGGGGCGCTTTGCCGCGCAGGAGTTGGGCAAAACTCTTGAACGGTTCTTTACGCAGTACAATTTGTTCGCGTGGTTGAGCGTTGGGCTGATCGGCGTGCCGGTGGTCAACGGCGGTATCGATGCGACGTTGAAGCTGGTGACGGGCAGTCCACCGATCATGTGGCAAGTGGATGATTTTGGCGGCTACTTGCTGGCGCTGGTGGTTTTTACCAGTATTGGCTTAATGATCTCGGCGCTGTTCTGGACGATGCTGGGCGGATGTGTGCGAGGCATACCGCTGCAGGCGGCGCGCTGGCTGAAACAGAGCTTTGAAATCTGGAAGCAGCTGCTCTTGTTAATGGTGATCGTCGTTGGCCTGCTTCTGATGTCGATCTTCCCCTTATCGATAGTGATGTTCACGCTTGGCGCCTTTAGCGCCGGGCTGGCTTCATTGGTTCCATTACTGGCTATCGCCGTGGCCGCCTGGATCATCTTTGTGTGTATGTTCACGCCTCACGGCCTGGTCCTGCATCAGATGTCGCTGGGCCGCGCCATCAACACCAGCATCTTGATCGTGCGCGCCAATTTTTCGCCGGCAGCGGGCCTGGCCGCGATCGCTATTGCCATTTCAATCGGTACGGGGTTGATCTGGGAGGGATTGGCAGCCGATTCGTGGCTGCGGCTGATCGCCATTGCCGGCAATGCCATCATCGGCACCGGCTTGATCGTGGCGTCACTGTTGTTCTATCAGAATCGCATCACGATTTTGTTTGAAAGTCATCATTGGCCCTTACCGGCTGGACGATAGAGGAGAAATGCCTGTGACTGAGGATACGAAAACAACCAATTACGATGCCAGTCAGATCCAGGTGCTGGAAGGCCTGGAGGCAGTGCGCCGCCGCCCCGGCATGTATATCGGCAGCACGGATATCCGTGGTTTGCATCATCTGGTGACCGAAGTGGTCGACAATGCGATCGACGAGGCGTTGGCCGGTGAGGCCGATCGGATTTTGGTGACGATCCACCAGGATCTTACCGTGTCCGTGCGCGATAACGGGCGCGGCATCCCGATTGGTCCGCATCCCACTCAGAAGGATGCTAACGGCAAGCCGATGGATGCGCTCGAAGTCGTCATGACCATTTTGCACGCCGGTGGCAAGTTCGGCGGCGGCGGTTATAAGGTAGCGTCGGGTCTGCACGGCGTAGGTGTGAGTGCGGTCAATGCGTTGAGCGCATGGATGGTCACCACGGTGCGTCGCGACGGCAAGGAGTGGCGGCAGGAATATCAGCGCGGCAAACCCACCGGGCCGGTGAAGCTGGTAGGCAAAATTCCTAAAGACGATCCGTGGCAGCGCGGCACGCAGCAGCAGTTCATGTCGGACGACATCATCTTCAAGGAAGAGATCGATTATAAGTACGATACGCTGGTGCAGCGTTTTCGTGAGATGGCGTTCCTGATTCGCGCGCTGACGATTACTTTCATCGACGAACGTGACGGGCACGAGATGTCGTTCCACTTTGAGGGCGGCGTGAAATCGTTCGTGCGTTATCTGAACAAGAGCCGCACAGTGCTGCATCCGCCAGTCTATACCGAGAAGCAGATGAATGGCACTAACGTGGAGGCGGCGATTCAATATACGGACACGTACACGGAATCGGTGTATGCCTTCGCGAACAACATCAACACCGTCGATGGCGGCACGCACCTCACCGGCTTCAAGTCGGCGCTCACGCGCACGTTGAACGATTATGCGCGTAAGGCCGGCCTGCTGAAAGATTCTGATCCCAACTTCAGCGGCGACGATGTGCGCGAAGGATTGACGGCCATCATCTCGATCAAGCTGCAAGATCCGCAGTTTGAATCGCAGACCAAATCGAAGCTGGGCAATGCCGAAGTGAAAGGGCAGGTGGAAAGCGTAGTGGCCGAAGCGCTGTCCGCTTTCCTCGAAGAAAACCCGCGCGAGGCCAAGGCGATCATCACCAAGTGCTTGACTGCTTCACGAGCGCGCGAGGCGGCGCGACAGGCGCGCGATCTAGTCATTCGCAAATCGGCGCTGGAATCGTTGACGTTGCCCGGCAAGCTGGCCGATTGCTCCGAGCGCGATCCGGCGAAGTGTGAGATCTATATCGTCGAGGGTGACAGCGCGGGCGGCTCGGCCAAGCAGGGGCGCGATCGGCATTTCCAGGCGATTCTGCCGTTGCGCGGCAAGATCCTCAACACCGAGCGCGCGCGCATGGATAAGATCCTCGCCAACAACGAAGTGAAATCGCTGATCAGCGCGCTGGGCTGCGGCATCGGCGATCAGTTCGATGTAGGCCGGCTGCGTTATCATCGCACCATCATCATGACCGACGCCGACGTGGACGGCAGCCACATTCGCACGCTGTTGTTGACGTTCTTCTTCCGCTACATGGCGCAGCTGGTGGAGAACGGTCATCTCTATATCGCACAGCCGCCGCTGTATCGCATCGAATCGAGAAAAGGTGGCGTGCAGTATGTCTACAACGACGCGGACAAAGATATCGAAGTGAAGAAGTTGGGCACCGAGAAGGTGACACTTCAACGCTACAAAGGCCTGGGCGAGATGAACCCGGAGCAATTGTGGGAGACCACCTTGAATCCCGACAATCGCACCTTGCTGCAAGTGACAGTCGAAGATGCGGCGGCGGCGGATCGGACTTTCGATATGCTGATGGGCGATGAAGTCCCGCCGCGCAAGCGCTTCATTCAGACGCACGCCAAGGAAGTCCGGAATCTGGATATTTAGGGATCAGGGATCAGCAATCGGGTTGATGAACGACGGAGGCCGGTCTCGGCTTCCGTCGTTTTCTTTCCGAATGGTTGACGAGGGGTATACAATGGAATTGAGCGACGGGATTGCTTTTGCATATCTGTCTGCTCGATCCTATAATCATCACAGGTTTCGCAGCATCGACTATGCATCACCTTCGCTAACAACTTGAGGGTCGTCAAGTACATGCTTGCGGTGCGCTACCGCCTAACCAGCGGCTCCCTAGGAGGGCCAGAATGAAACGCTTCATTTTCACAGCGCTTGTGGGATTGACTCTGGTGTTAACCGCGTGTCAAGCCGGGCCTACGCCAACGCCAACCGAGACAGCAACCGCGGAACCTGCTTCGGTAGCAACGGCCGTCGCGACTCTGTCTCCCACGTGGACGCCCACTCCACCGCCGCCGCCTACGCCTGCCGATACGCCGACACCGGCGGCGACGCTAACGCCCGTCCCCAGCGATGTTTGGGTAGCTGCGGCCAATGGCTTGAACCTGCGGGCCGAGGCAAAAGCCGATGCGAAGTTGGTGGCGACGCTCAAGGACAAGCAGCATCTCGTGGCGATCGACCCGGCGACTGGACCGGACGCAGGCGGTATTACGTGGCAGAACGTTCGCACCGATGATGGTCAGATTGGATGGGTGTCCGCTCAATTCTTGACGAAGACGAATCCCGCCGGGCCTACGCCTGTGCCAGCAACAGCGATCCCCGTCGCTTCAACGGGCGAGGCCTGGGTCATCGCGGCCGACGGTCTGAATCTGCGCGCGCAGGCGGCGACAACCTCGACGCTGGTGGGGTTGCTTCCATTTGGCACACGCTTGACTTTGACGGGCGCACCAACGGGACCGGATGCGGGCGGCATCACGTGGCAGAGTGTGCGCACGGATGATGGCAAGACCGGGTTTGTGTCCGCGCAGTTCATCTCGACAACTAAACCAACCACCCCAACGCCTACCGTCGCGGGTGCTGCGCCAGTAACGGCGACCATCGTTGCGACCGCGCCAGCAACCCTCGCCGCGACCACGCCGGCAACGACGACCGCTTCCGTCGGTACTGTGTATGTGATCGCGACGAATGGCCTGAATTTACGGGCTCAGCCCAATACCACCGCAGCTGTCGTCGCCGCGTTGACTTACGGTCAGCGTCTCACAGCGCTTGCTCCCAAGACGACGCCGGATGCGGGTGGTGTGGCGTGGCAGAACGTTCGAACCGAGGCGAACCAAACGGGGTGGGCGGCTGCCGATTATCTATCGGCCACTCCGCCGGTAACATCGACCAGCCCGGTGACGCCGACAGGTGCGTCCGTCTCTGGCACGGCGAATGAATTACTGCGGCGGCTCAATGATTTGCGGAATCAGAATGGTCTGCAGACAGTCAGCCTCAACACGGCGCTGACGGTTGCGGCGCAGCGCCACAGCCAGGACATGGCGAAGACGGGCAACGTTTCACACACGGGCTCTGATGGTTCCACATCTGCACAGCGTCAACGGGCGGCCGGGTATACCGGCGGAACGGGCGAAGAAGCCGTCTATGGCGGACGCGCAACGGTTGACGATGCCTGGTTGTTCTGGACAACCGATCGAGGGCATGCGAATATGTTGTTGAAACCGGAGTATACCGCGGTTGGCATCGCCGCAGTCAATGTAGCCGATCGCACTTACTACACGCTTGTTTTTGGCAAACCATAAGCGCAGCGCAAAAACGAAGACGGGGGCTGCCCAGCCTCCGTCTTCTGCCAATGCTTCTGCTTGCGCCCGGCGGTGCTCTGCCGGACGAACTATTTCGTTACTGCAATGCTGCGGTACGGGCTGCTACGTTGTGACGGCCACGCAATCGATTTTGTTCGCGCGAGCAGTGGCCCGGCTTCTTCCGGCGGAGGTTGGGCCGCTTGCGACCACGGCCGCTCGTCCGCGCTCAAGGAAGATACTCTCTGCAGGCAGTGCCCTTTTAGTCCTCTGCGTAGGGGTGCTCTTCTTGCAGCACTGCTTGAGTTTGCAATCCAATCAACAGCCGGACATCACTCTCGCGCTTCATCCCCGTTCTTCGTCAGACGCAGAACACTGCGCCCGTGAAGACGGGAGTACTGCGCCGCATCTGTGCCGGGTGCTTTTCCCGGCACGCAGGGCGGCGGTCGGTCAGGTAACGAGCCTCTCAATTTGAGATCGATCGTCCTCCTTTCCGCGTGCAGGCCTTCACCGGAACTCGACAACTGCTGTGAAGACTCTTACTGACTGGCCTACGCGTCTATGTATTAAATACACCCGATCGGACTTGTATGCCGTTGGCGTTTGAGGTGCGTAGAGTGTGAGAAGTGTGTGATGAACTGAAGTATGGAAGAAGGCCGCGCAGGCCGTGAAGTATTTTCGGCGCTATGCCCACAAGGGCAAGATCAACATTCGCCGAAGTGCCCCAATTGCGCAGGCACGTTGCCGCTGGGCGTCGACAAATGCGACTACTGCGGACAGATCGTGGTTACGTGATGATCAAACACAAGAAAAGCCCCGCCAGCTCGTATAGAATCTGGCGGGGCTTTTGTCTGCAGGCAACTCACTTCGTTCAGCAGGACATGAAGACCGTGACTAAGCTTTGCGGCGTGCCAGCGTCAACGCACCGCCGAGCAACATGGTTAAGCCGGCCACCAGCATGACGATGGACCAAACAGGGATGGATTGTTCGCCGCCGGACACGGGCAGGGTGGTGGGCGCAGCGGACGTATTCAGCGACTGTAGATACTGCGCAATCTGTCCGGCCTGCTCGTCTGTCACCTGCCCAGCGCTGTACGCCGGCATATTTTTGAACGGGGTGCGCAGCTGTTTGATCAAAGTCGCGGCATCCACCGTGCGGTTTTTGGCTGTGAACGCGAACTTCACAAACTGCGCGCCGTCGCCGTGGCAGGCCACACAGCGTTTCTGGGCCATCAACGTCAGCCCGGCAGCCGCGCCAGCCGGCACTGGAAATTGCGTGGGTGAGAACGAAGCGGGCTTGGGCAGCGTCTGCATGTATTCCCACATGTCCGCCATTTCCTGGTCGCTAACTTGAACGTCGCTATACGCGGGCATATTGGCGCGGGGGGCGCGTGCCTGAGCGATCCAGGCTGCGAGGCTCTTGCCATCCCCGGCGCGCGGCCCGGCCAGGCCGCCCTCGCCATTTGCGCCGTGGCAATTCTTGCAGAGCTTCGCTTCCGCCCAGAGCTGCTTGCCGCGATCGACATCGCCCGCCTGTGCAAAAGCCACGCCAGTGAGCAATCCCAACATGATTAACACTGAAGCAATGGAAAACCACACTTTTCGATACATACCTGCCTCCTTAATTGTTTGGATGCTTCAACTAACCTGCACGCTGAAACGATTAGGACCCGCGTATCAACTGAAATCCTACCCGGTGAGCTGCCTCCTTGCACTGATGTTACTTGACGATACGTAAGAAGCATCCGGTTTGGATTCATTGCAGCGTTGACTCTAGAAGCTTCACGGCCCGATCGGCTGGAGGCGGCCCGATGAAACCATATTAGCCTTTATATCCGTATCATGTTGTTGATACTCGATTCACTGGGGAGGTGCACATGGATATCAGTCAGATCATCAATGCCGTCATCAACATTCACCCGTGGCACACGATGGTGGTACACTTTCCAATCGGATTGACCGCGGCGGGTTTCTTGTTTATTCTGCTGGCCCGCTGGCGGCGCAATGAATCCTTGGAGCACGCCGCCTTCTACGTGATCACGCTGGCGGCGATCAGCACGATCGTGGCGGCGGTCACCGGCATCCGCGATAATCAGGTGCGATTTGAAGGAACCGCGCCGTTTGCGACGGTGAAAATCTTTCTAGGAATGACGCTGTTCCTGTTGACCACCGTCATGGCCGTCACGCGTTGGCGCCGACGTGAAGTGTTATGGAGCCCCGCGACGACGGTGTTATATCTGGCGGGCTTTGCAGCCAGTTTCTTGTTGGCGATCACGCTGGGCTTCTTCGGTGGCGTGATTTTGTATGGCATTTAGGAGTAAGGCAATGAAACGATCGTGGTGGAAGACCGGCCCATCGATGAAGCATACGCAGTCCGTACTCAGGCCAAGCGGCGGACAACTGCTGCGGCAGTTGGCCTTGCTGGGGCTCATTCTGCTTATCTGGGGCGGCTTGTTGATGCTGTTCAGCAGTGCCACTGGTGCGCCCAGCCCGGCATCGGTGGCGGCCGTCGACGCGCCAACGCCAACGCCCCCTGCACCGACGTCTGTGCCGCCGACAGCGCCGACTAACACGCCACCGGCAACTTCGCCGGCGATTGCCAGCACTCTGACTACTCCGGTAGCTACTTCGACGCAGGTCGCAACGCCCATGACGGCCAGCAGCCCAACTGCCCCGGCGGCAACTGTGACGCGGGCAGCAACGTCGACTTCAGCAGCTGCGACGCCTACCACTCAAGCAGTGCCGATAGAGACACCGGCGGCAACGGCGACTGCGCCTGCCGCCGAACCAACGGCGGGTTCCAGTTTCAGCGGCGCGGTGCTGCCGATCTTTAAGCAGGTCTGCGGCAAGTGTCATGGTGGCGAGAAAGTGGAAGAAGGTTTGAATCTGCTGTCGTACGCCGACGTCATGCGCGGATCGGATAACGGCCCGATCGTCGTGCCGGGTGATGCGGCCAACAGTTTGCTGGCACAGCAGGTGGAGAGCGGCGAGATGCCCAAACGCGGGCCCAAGCTGCTGCCCAAGCAGATTCAAGCCATCGTTGAGTGGATCAACGCCGGCGCGCCTAACAACTAATCCGGCAGCGACTGCTCTGGCCGTCGTCCTTTGCGGCTGGAGCAGTCGCACTGTTCAGATCCCCCCATTTCTGCGCTCACTCCCACGGTGTGCATGCAAAACATCAGCAGAGGCGGCTCCTCGCGCAGCATCCCGAACGTAGCGAGTGGACACGCCGCCATCACTCGGGCGTGGGTGCCCGAGCCGCTAGCCGCCTGACACACGAAGCATTTGCGTGCACACCTCCCACGGATTCAATACCGCCCACCCAGCAGATCGTGATAGAATTGCCTCTCAGACCAGTAGAGGAGCGGACTCATGATTCAATTGCGAACGGTACACATCGTTCTGCTGGGAGTTCTGGCATTGACCGCCTGCGGCCCGATCGGTCCTGCGGCGACCAAGCCCGCCGGGCCGAGTTTCGATGCTCCGTTCGTAACGGGCTCGGTAACCTATCTCGTGCGCAGTGCGCTGCCGCCCACGGCCGTGATCGAAGTGGTGCTGCAGGACGTGTCGAAGATGGATGCGCCCGCCGAGACGATCAGCAGCCAGCGCATCGAGGCGCGAGGCAAGCAAGTGCCATTTCCGTACGAGTTGAAATACGACCCGGCGCAGATCGATGAAAAGAACACCTACGCGGTACGTGTCACGATCAAGGACGGCGATAAGTTGTTGTTCACCAACACTACGGTCAATCTGGTGCTCACCAAAGGTGCGCCTACTCGCGGCGTGGAGATCATCGTTGAGCCGGTGGCATCATCGGGTGCGGCAGATTCGCAAAGCGTCATCACGGGCACTGTGACGTATCGTAATCGGAGCGCGCTGCCGCCCACGGCCGTGATCGAGGTGTCGCTGCAAGACATCTCGCTGGCCGATGCGCCCGCCAAAGTGATCAGTACACAGCGTATCGAGGCCGGCGGCAAGCAGCCGCCGTTTGCGTATGAGCTGCCCTACGATCCAGCACAGATCGATCCTCGCATGACGTATTCCGTCAGTGCGCGCATCACCGAGGCCAACGAACTCCTGTTTATCAGTGACACGGTCAATCCCGTGCTGACGCGCGGCGCGCCCATGACCGATGTGGACATCCTCGTGTTGGCGATGAGCCGCTAAACAACTGCATTCAGCGCAGCCACGCTTGTCGAGCAGGTCATCGATGTCCTGAACGATAAGCTGCCAGAGCGACAAGAGCGGTCAAGCAAAACGCCCGGCCTCGAGTAGAGGCTGGGCGGTCTCCATGGTACTTGAATCCAGATCTCGACCGCACCTCCTTTCAATTCATGAGGTCTGTATGATTTTCGTTACAATTGGGTTACAGGTGGCACTTTTTGTGGTGATTTGACGTCAATAGGTGCAGAATAGAATCATCCCTCTGGGTCGTCTTCAGGGAGGCTGCATGTCATTTACCCCTCAATCTCCGCGTTTCTCGCGCGGAGCCAAAATCGTCATCGGCGGCGCAGTGATCGTCATCACGGTGTTGTACATGTTTGCCTGCGCCCTATTGATCGATACCTTCACACAGCGCGGTGCAGCTCCAATTGCCGGGCCGGTGTCGCCATCGCCCGCTACATCGGTTGTAGAGCCAACGCCCGCGGCCGATCAACCGCAGGCGGCGGTGCCAGCCAACTCGATCGTACCGGGCGCACCTCTCGCGGTCTTTGGATCGAACTGGGCCCCCAACGAGTCGGTGACGATCTTCCTGCGCGACCCCGCCACGCCGAGTGATCCGCTCCTATTCCTTGGCGCCGGTCAAGCCGATGTCAACGGCCTCGTCGTCGTCAACGTCACCTATCCTGACGATGCGCGCTGGGCGAAATTGACTAAGGTCGACGTGATCATTCAGTCGCAAAGTACCGGCGTGTATGCCTCCATCTCGATCGCGATTCCAGCCACGTCGGCGACTCCCGTTCCATCGCTCACGCTGGTTCCCACGCGCGTGCCGCCGACGATGCCGCCTACTACCATCCCTACGCGCGTGCCGCCGACTGTGCCACCCTGGACCGCTACGCCGACGCGTGTGCCACCCACGGCCACGCCCACATCCCCGACCTATCCCGACTGGCGTGGCGAATACTTCGCCAATACCACGCTGCTCGGCACACCGGTTGTGGTGCGCAACGATCGGGACGTGAACTTTAACTGGGGGCGCAATGCTCCGGCGGCGGGAGTGCCCGCCGATAATTTCTCGGTGCGCTGGACGCGTCAACTCTCCTTTCCGGTCACGCAGCCCTATCGCTTTGTGTTGCGCTCCGACGATGGCGTGCGCTTGTGGATCGATGGCGCGTTGATCATCGACGAGTGGCATACAGCCGCATCGACGGCCTACACGCGCGATGTGAATCTCAGCGCGGGCTGGCATGCTGTCCGCATCGAATACTACGAAGGTGGCGGCGATGCCTACGTGCAGTTCCGCATTGAGACCGTGCCGCAGACCTTCCCTAACTGGAAGGGTGAATACTTTGCCAACAAGACGCTGAGCGGGCTGCCGGCGTTGACGCGCAACGATGCAGCCATTAGCTTTGACTGGGGGCAGGGCGCTCCCGCTAACGGCCTCCCCGTCGATAACTTCTCGGCGCGCTGGACGCGAACGTTGAATTTCAATGCGGGTGTGTACCGCTTCAGTCTGAAATCGGACGACGGGGTGCGCCTGTGGATCGACGGCATCCTGCAGATCGACGAGTGGCACAACTCGAGCGGGCAGACCTTCACGCGCGACGTGCAGTTGGGCACGGGCAATCACAACTTGCGCATCGAATATTTCGAGAATACGGGCGGGGCGCTGGTCTACTTTGCGTATCAAACCGCCGTGGACTTTACGCGCTGGAAGGGCGAATACTATTCCAACGATCAGTGGGTCGGTCTACCGACGTTGGTGCGCAATGACGAACGGTTGGATTTCGATTGGGGCCAAGGATCGCCCGATCAGCTGATCCCGGCCGATCGGTTTTCTGTGCGCTGGACGCGATCGATCGATTTAGAGCCGGGCACCTATCGCTTCGATCTGGTCGTCGACGATGGCGTGCGTTTCTGGATCGACAACGTGCTGGTGCTTGACAAAGTGCAGCAGGCCAGCAACGCCACCTATTCTCTGGTGGCGACCTTGACGCCGGGCGCGCATACCTTCCGTCTCGACTATGTGGAATATGCGGGCAATGCGCGCTTTAGCTGGACGCGCACGTTCCTGGGTGGTCCCACGACTACGGCGACTGTGACGAAGACGCCTACGCGCACACCCACGGCCACTGCCTTGCCGCCGACCTTCACGCGTACGGTAACGCGGACACCCACGCGCATGCCGACGGCGACCCTTGTGCCGCCGACTTTCACGCCCACGGTGACACCGACTGCCACCGCCCCGCCGACAGCGACCTTCACGCCAACGCCGCCGACCGATACGCCGACGGCCACGGCGGCTCCGACGGAAGCGTCCACGGCGACACTCGCGCCGCCGTAACCGCGAGTGAGATCTGACCATTCGCGTAATCGAGTTGGTGAAAAACGAATTCTTGGCCCCACTTGCGGGCAAGAACAGCACAAAAATAGTGCTGGTTCCCCCACTTTTGCGAGACGACTTTTCCGACTTGCTCGTCAGCAAGCCCGTGGAGGGACATCCTGCTCTTTTTTGCCCTAAATTGGCTTCAAGACCTGTGATAATTCGCGATTTCAGGATGCGATTACGCGAATGGTGAGTGAGATGTACAAGAATCAGTAAAACGACCGTCGCTTCCGCTGTGCATTTTTTGTGGCGACGGTCGTTTTCTAATCTCACTAATCGTGTTATGATCGTACTGAAACGGGAATATTGTCGTTCGACCACGTGACATTGTGTACTGCCACTACCAGCCCATTCCGACTAATCTGGAAGGGCTGTCACTCTCCTATCGAGAAAGAAGGTGATTTACCCACACCCGATTGTGACTCTCGCTTCGATGTCTCACCCGCAGTTCAATCTCAAAACCCTCAGGAGAAGAAACGTGAAACGCCTATCCATTGTGGTTATCGCTTTAGTTCTCGCTGGTCTACTGCTGGCCGGCTGTGGCGGCGCGGCTGCGCCGAACAAGATCAAGATCGGCACTGATGCGACCTTCCCGCCGTTCGAGTTGGTGGACGAGAAGACAAAGGAACTCACCGGCTTCGACGTGGAGTTGATGAAGGCCATCGCACAAAAGGCCGGGCTGGAAGTGGAATTTGTCAACGTCGGTTTCGATCCGCTGTTGGCGGGTGTGGCGCAATGCCAGTATGATGGCGCCATTGCCGCTATCACCATCACTGACGAGCGCAAACAGCAGATGAATTTCTCCAATCCATACTTTGAAGCCGGACAGGTCGTCGTCGTGAAGACGGGCAACGACGCCATCAAGAGCAAGGACGATCTCGGTGGCAAGACGGCCGGCTCGCAGATCGGCACCACCGGCGCGATCGAGATTGGCAATATTCCCGGTGCGAAGTTGAAGACCTATGACTCTTTCGATCTGGCCTTTCAGGATTTAATCAACGGCCAGATCGACGCAGTGGTCGCCGACAATCCGCTGGCGCTGGGCTACATCGGTAAGAATGCCGACAAGATCAAAGTCACCGGCCCGGTCTTCACCAGCGAGAACTACGGCATCGCGGTCTGCAATAAGAAGGCCGATCTGGTGACCAAGTTCAACCAGGGCATCGACGCAGTCAAGGCAGACGGCACGCTGCAGAAGCTCATCGATAAGTGGATCGTCGCCGGACAATAAAGCATTTTTGTTGGGGCGAGGCTATGCAGCCTCGCCCCAACGCGTTCTGTGAGGCGCTATGCAATCTAAATCGCGTATCGTAGGTGACGCTCCTGAAAAGGTGCTGTCCAAAGTCCCCGGCGCGCGTCCCGAAGATCGTATCGATGCGTGGTGGGGTCTGTTCCTAGGTGTGGTGGTGCTGGTGGTGGTGCTGATTATTTTCTGGCCAGATCCCTATCGCCGCATTCTGGAATTTGTGGCCGATGGTATTCTCATCACCATTGTGGTGACGGTAGTATCGTTCGTGCTGGTGGTGATCGTCGGCTTATTGGGCGGCTTGGCGCGCACCGCGCGCAATCGCTACTCGCGCGGCTTCGTTTCTTTGTACGTGGAGATCATCCGTGGCATTCCACTGCTGGTGCAGTTGATCTTCTGGTATTACGCGCTACCGCCGGTGATCCAGGGTCTGGGCGAATTGCTGGGCATTCAAGCGCTGGCGACTTTCGCGCCTGATCCAATCATCATGGCGATTGTCGGCCTCACGATCGGCTACGGCGCTTACATGACAGAGGTCGTGCGCGCTGGTATTCAAAGCGTGCCTAAAGGCCAGATCGAAGCGGCGCGCAGCCTGGGCCTGACTTACCGCATGGCGATGCAGCACGTGGTCTTGCCGCAAGCGTTCCGCACCATCCTGCCCGCCATCGGCAACGAGTTCATCACGCTGCTCAAGGATTCGTCGCTGGTCAGCGTGGTGGCCGTGGCCGATATGACGCGGCGCGGGCGCGAGTTCATGTCGATGACGTTCATCCCGTTCCAGACGTGGATCATGGTGGCGCTGTTGTATTTGATCTTGACGCTGTTCTCGGCGCGCGTCGTGTCGTGGCTGGAGAAAAAGGCACAGGTGGGGCGATAGTCATGGAACCGATCATCCGCATCGAAAACATCCACAAGTATTTCGGCGAAGTGCACGCGCTGCGCGGCGTGAGCCTGGACATTCAGCCGGGCGAAGTCGTCATCGTGATCGGCCCGTCGGGTTCGGGCAAGTCCACCTTGCTGCGCTGCATCAATCGGCTGGAAGAGTACGACGAAGGCGAGATCACCGTCGACGGCATCCCGCTCGATACGGCGGCCAACATCAACGCCGTGCGGACGGAAGTCGGCATGGTCTTTCAGCAGTTCAATCTCTTCTCGCACATGACGGTGCTGGACAACATCAATCTGGCCCAACGGTTGATTCGCAAAAGATCGCGCGCGGAATGCCACCGAAACTCACTGGCATTGCTGGAGCGGGTGGGCATTCCCGAGAAAGCGCAGTCCTATCCTCTTCAACTGTCCGGCGGGCAGCAGCAGCGGGTGGCCATTGCGCGCGCGCTGGCAATGAATCCCAAGATCATGCTGTTCGATGAACCGACCAGTGCGCTCGATCCGGAGATGATCAAGGAAGTGCTGGATGTGATGCTGGATCTGGCGAAGGAAGGCATGACGATGGTGGTCGTCTCGCATGAGATGGGCTTTGCGCGCGCGGCGGCTCATCGGGTCATTCTCATGGCCGATGGCGAGATCGTGGAGCAGGGGCCGCCCGATCAGGTGTTTGAGAATCCTCAGCACGAACGCACGAAAGCATTCTTGAGTCACATCCTGTAGCATATGCCCACTTCACGCCAACGCCGGAAAAAGAATGAGGTCGTCAAGTTGATCGTCACGACGCGTGAGCGCTTTCCGCATACGCCAGGCCTTACGCGTGCGATGCGCCGGGTGATCTGGCGTTATGCGGCCGAGGAAGAAATCCGCACCCGATCAGCTGCGGCGCGCCGCAAGCGGCGATCGCGCACAACGCAGAACCTCCAAAGTGCCTCGAAGTAAAACCATGTCCTCTTCACGCGGTTTCCTGCACAGCCGACGTTATAAGTGGATCAACATTTATCCGCCGTTTTTGGGGGCGGGCATTCGGGTCTTGCACAAACAATCGGATGACTACAGCATCAAAGTGGAGCTGAGGTTGACACGCCTCAACCTCAACGTAGTCGACACGCACTTCGGCGGAAGTCTCTATGCCATGTGCGATCCGTTTTTCGCGCTCATCCTCATGCAGCATTTAGGGCGTGATTACACCGTGTGGGACAAAGTTGCGTCGATTCAATTTCTCAAACCGGGCAAGGGCACGGTAACCGCAACCTTTCACATCTCACCGGAACAGATCGCGGAGTTGCGCGCGCAGGCCGATCGAGAGGGGAAGATCGAGCCGTTGTTCACCGTCGAGGTGATCGACGAGCAGGGCGAAGTCGTCGCTAAAGTCGAGAAGCGGCTTTACGTGCGGATGAGGTAAAACTCAGGTCACCTCTAGCCCAGTTCGCCGTAAAGTGTTATCATCATGCCGGCTGTAGGGCGATGCGCCTCCTTGCATACGCCTGCCAAGGGGAGGATTGACATGCCGGAACGATTGGGATCAGCGGGCCGCGCCACGGACTCGACGGTTATTCGTACCCCCGATCAGCGTCTGCGCGTCTTTGTCAGTTCCACACTTCAGGAAGTCGTCGAGGAGCGCAACGCCGCACGTGAGGCCATCACGCATCTACGGCTGGCGCCGGTCATGTTTGAACTGGGCGCGCGTCCTCATCCGCCGATAGATCTCTATCGCGCCTACCTTGATCAAAGTCACGTCTTCATCGGCATCTACTGGCAGCGCTACGGCTGGGTCGCGCCCGATATGGACATTTCCGGCCTCGAAGATGAATACCGCCTGTCGGGCCACAAGCCGAAACTCATTTACATCAAACAACCCGCGCCCGATCGCGAGCCGCGTCTGAAGGAACTGCTCGATCGCATCCGAGAGGACAATACCGTCTCCTACAAGTATTTTTCAACCGCCGTCGAATTGCGCGAATTAATCGAAAGCGATCTGGCGCTGATGCTTTCCGAGGCCTTTGAGACCGCGACGATCACACCAGCCAGGGCAGCACCAACGCGCCCGCTGTCGAATATCCCTGTGCCGCGCCATCCCCTAATCGGACGTGAGCGCGAACTCATCACAGTGCAAGAGTTACTGTTGCGTGACGAGGTCGGCCTGGTCACGATCACCGGCACCGGCGGCGCAGGCAAATCACGTTTGGCGCTAGAAGTCGCGCATCAGTTGCTCGACCGCTTCGCCGATGGCGTGTTCCTGATTCGCCTGACGCCACTTCACGATGCGAATCTCGTCGCCGCGGCCATCGCGGAAACACTGGAGATCCGTGAATCAGGCAGTGCTCAACCGTTGCTTGAAATACTGCAAGGCGCTCTGCGCGATAAGCACATGCTGCTGCTCATGGACAACTACGAACACGTCATTTCTGCCGCGCCTGTGACCGTGCAATTGTTAGAGTCCAGCCCTCATTTGAAGATCCTGGTGACCAGTCGTATCGCCTTACGTGTCCACAGTGAAAGAGAAGTGCCGTTGCTGCCGTTGCAACTGCCGAAAGAACAGATCGTCCATACAACCGAACTCGCGCTGCAGTTCCCGGCCGTGCAATTGTTTGTGCAACGTGCGCAGACGGCGAATCCGGCCTTTGTATTAACCGATCAGAATACGCCGGCCGTCGTCGAGATTTGCCGGCGCCTGGACGGGTTGCCACTCGCCCTCGAATTGGCTGCCGCACGCATCCGCATTCTGTCGCCGCAAATGCTCTTGAAGCGCCTGGAGCATCGCTTCGCCATTCTCAGCGGCGGCACACGCGATCTGCCTTCACGACAACAAACCTTGCGCGGCACGATCGATTGGAGTTACGACTTACTGAACGATAGTGCGCAGGCCCTGTTTCGCAGGCTTTCCGTATTCGCCGGCGGCTGGACCCTGGAAGCAACCGAGTCAATCTGCACGGTCGACGGCGATCTCGGCGCAGACATTCTGGACGCCATGGGGGCATTGGCCGACAACAGCCTGCTGCGAGAAATGAATGAAGCCCCCGCCGAGCGGCGCTTCGGAATGCTTGAGACCATCCGCGAGTATGCGCGTGAACGATTGGCGGCTGCTCCCAGCCATGAGGCAGATCACATCCATGAGCAATTTGCCCGGTATTACCTTCAACTGGCCGAGGAGACCGAGCCGCATCTCAGAACGGCGCAGCGACCCGCCTGGTTGGCGCGCCTGGAGACCGAACATGACAATCTGCGGACGGCATTGGAGTGGACCAGGACCAGCCGTGATTTTGCCAGTGAAGTGCGCCTGGTCGAGGCGTTAACCTGGTTCTGGTATCTCAGCGGCTATCTCAGTGAGGGTCGGGCCTGTCTGGAACACGCCCTCGCCCAGACGACCAACGCAGATCGTACCCCGGCACGCGCCGCGATCCTGTTTGGCGCAGGCGCTTACGCCGAAACGCAAGCCGATTACGCCGTGGCGCACGATCGGCTGATGGAGAGCGCCGCCATCTTTCGCGAGCTGGGCGATCTGCGCCGCTGCGCCTATCCGCTGCTCTTTCTGGCGCTCGTCCTGACTTATCAGGACAAACCAGATCTGCAGGTTGCCTTCAAATTGTTCCGAGAGTGTATCGATCTGTTTCGTGCTGCCAAGGACAAATGGAGTGAGGCTTACGCGCTGACGTATTTGGGGGATGCCCTACTGGTGCCCGATGACGCCGCTTCAGCGCGCACTGTGCTTGAACTGGGTCTGAAGTTGTGGCGCGAAGTGGGTGACAACTGGGGCATTGGTACTCATCTGTTCATTATGGGCGGCGTGGCCTGGTATGCCGGTGATTACGCTACGGCGCGCGTGCAATGTCAGGAGGCAGTCGATCTTCTGCGGCAGCACTCGGATAAGTGGGGCCTGGCGCGTGGTTTGAATCGCTTGGGCTATGCCTGGTTATATCTGGGCGAGCCCCAGCGCGCAAAGGCCGACTTCATTGAAAGCATGACTCTATTCCAAGAGATCGGCAATCGGCGTGGTGTCGTCTATTGCCTGTCGGGGCTGGGTGGAGTCGCAGCGAAAATTGGACGACCCGAATGTGCCGCACGCATCTTCGGATCGATCCAGGCTCTGTCAGGCGTGACCAGCATGCTTCAATATGGCATTGATCGCGCCCGCTTTCAACGCACCCTGGCGCTGGCCCGCGAGGAAATTCAAGACGACACCCTCTGGAACTCCGCCTATGCAGAAGGCCGAACGATGGCCTTTGAGCAAGCGCTCACGTATGCGTTGGAAGTAACTGATCAATGAGGCCGCTGGCTGCCGCGCCACCTGGCACCAGCGCCATAACGGGGTTGTCCACCTCATCATCACCGCGTGCGACATGTTTCTCCTTCACCTGTCGCCCAAGTCGGGACGCGCAGGTACGTCCGCCGCAAGAAACGAAGAGCGCTGGACTCAAAGACGCACATCGCCGTGTGCGTTTGACAGTGCGGCACAATGAAGGTATTCTAACCGCAAGCCAAGTTTTTCCCCACAAGTTGTTCTCAGGCAGTCAGTAGGCGAAACGCAGGGCATGCAGCCTTTCCAGTGACTCTCACGGCTCCGCTGGCGCCGATTGATCGCCTGAGGCCGTCCAGCCACAGATCGATCGAGCCGTCGTTGAAGTCGTGCTTGAGCTGCTATGCCGATACATGGAGCAGGGTGATGGAAACTTTGAGTGTTTATATTCCGATGGATCGGCGGCAGGCCATGAGGCGCGGCGAGTCGCTGCCCGATCGCAGCACCGGCGCTGCCGTCATGGCTGATGTCTCAGGCTTTACACCTTTGACGGAAGCACTGGCCCGCGAGCTAGGCCCCCAGCGCGGCGCGGAAGAGATCACCCGCTATTTGAATCAAGTCTATGATGCGCTGATTACCGAAGTCCATCGGTATCAGGGCAGCGTTATCGGCTTCAGCGGCGACGCCATCACCTGCTGGTTCGACGGCGACGATGGTTTGCGCGCGGCGACCTGCGCCGTGCAGTTGCAGCGTGCGATGGATCAGTTCGGCCGCATCACCGTGCCGTCAGAGCCGGCAGTCGCACTTGCGATGAAAGCAGCCGTCGCGATCGGGCCGGTCCGGCGCTTTGTGGTAGGCGACCCGAATGTGCAGCTGATAGATGTGCTGGCAGGTGCAACGCTCGATCGGCTGGCTGCAGCTGAACAGCAGGTGCACAAAGGCGAAGTGGTCTTATCAGCTGAAACTGCCGCTCGGTTGCAGCAGCGTGCCGTCATTGCCGAATGGCGCACAGATGCCGCAGGCGGGCAATTTGCCGTGCTTCAGCGCCTAACATCACCGGCTGCGCCGCAGCCGTGGCCTGAATTTGTATCGAACCCTGATCTGGAACAACAAGTAAAACATTGGCTGCTCGCAGCAGTTTATGCACGTGAATCAAGCGGACAGGGCGCGTTTCTGGCGGAATTGCGGCCGGCGGTGGCGCTCTTTGTGCACTTTGGCGGCATCGATTACGACGGCGACGCCACAGCCGGCCAGAAGCTGGATGACTACGTGCGCTGGGTGCAGGCCGTTCTAGCTCGTTATGAAGGCTTCTTGCTGCAACTGACGATTGGCGACAAGGGTAGTTATCTCTATGCAGCCTTTGGTGCGCCGCTGGCGCACGCCGACGATGCCGTGCGAGCCATGGCGGCTGCGCAGACTTTAAGGACCCTGCCGCGCGGACTAAACTACATCACGGCTGTACAACTTGGCGTAAGTCAGGGTCGCCTGCGTGTTGGACCTTACGGCAGTTCGATGCAGCGGACGTATGGGGCACTTGGAGATGAAGTCAATGTCGCCGCGCGCTTGATGCAGCTAGCCGCGCCGGGGCAGGTCATCGTGACGAAGCACGTGGCCGATCACGCTGCCCAGCGCTTTCGCTTTCGATCGCTGGGGGGCGTCAATGTTAAAGGCAAACAGGACTCTATCCCGATCTTTGAGCTGGCCGAAAAACAATCCGGCCCGTCAAATGCTGCGAATCGTGACAAAGGATTAAGTCCGCCGTTGATAATTGGACGCGCCGACGAGCGCATGATCTTGTCTGCGCAGTTTTGGAAACTACTGTCTGCCCAAACGAGCGGGGTTGTCATCGTGAACGGCGAGGCCGGAATCGGCAAGACGCGGCTCATCGACGATCTGCGGGCTGAAGCGCGCCTCCTGAATGTGACAACGTTGGATGGCGCGGGCGATGCCATCGAAAAGTCAACGCCCTATCATGCGTGGCGTACGGTGCTCAGTCGTTACCTCAAGTTAGACGCCTTGCCAGACGATCTGGAGGTGCGACGCAAGCATGTGCTCGCGGCGCTGGAATCGGACCCGGAGGCGCTGCGGGTAGCGCCGCTGCTCAACGCCGTGATGCCTCTTGATCTCCCCGACAACAACTTAACGCTGCAAATGACCGGACAGGTGCGTGCCGATAACACCCACGCTCTGGTCATCCGTCTACTTCAGCGGCAAGCCGCGGCCGAGCCGCTTCTCTTGTTGCTTGAAGATGCTCACTGGTTCGACTCGGCTTCGTGGGCGCTGACGTTGGCCATCAGCCGCACGGTTCAGCCGCTGCTCATGGTAATTTCAATGCGGCCCTTGAGCGATCCACTGCCCGCGGATTATCAACCGCTGCTGGACAACCCCAACCTGGCTCAGATCAACCTGGACTCCATGCCGGCGGATGAAATCACACGTCTGATCTGCCATAGGCTGGGAGTCAACGCTCTGCCGGAGCAGGTCAACCGTTTGATTTGGCAGAAGGCGGAAGGCAATCCATTCTTCAGCGAAGAGCTAGTCTTTGCACTACGCGACACCGGCCTCATCACGATCGCGGAAGCCGAGTGCCGGATTGTGTCAAATGTCGATTTTAGGGCGATGACGTTTCCCGACACTGTGCAGGGCGTGATTACCAGCCGCATTGATCGGCTGAGCCCGCCCCAGCAGATGACGCTCAAAGCGGCCAGCGTGGTGGGACGCGTCTTTGCCTATCGCATTCTGCGCGAAATTCACCCGATTGTCAGCGATCGCTCGCAGCTGCCACAGTATCTCGATTCCTTGCAACACCTCGATCTCACTGTGCTGGAAACACCGGAACCCGATCTGGCTTACCTGTTCAAACACGCACTCACGCAGGAGGTCGCCTACAACCTGATGTTGTTTGCTCAGCGGCGCGAGCTGCATCGTGCTGTAGCAGAATGGTATGAGCGCACTTTTGCAGAAGATTTGACGCCGCACTATCCGCTGCTGGCTTACCATTGGAATCAGGCGGAAGATGCGCCCAAGGCGGTTGAGTATATGGAAAGGGCCGGCGAACAGGCCATGCGCAGCGGCGCTTCGCTTGAAGCGATCAGCCTGTTTAACCGCGCGTTGGAACTCGCTGAGGCGCAGCCCGATCGCTACGATCTCATTCGCCGCGCGTATTGGGAACGCCAAATCGGCGAAGCTTATCTGGGCATCGGCAATGTGCCGGAAGCCTATCGCTATTTTCTACTTGCGATGAAACACTTGTCGAGGCCGTTACCTACTTCCAAAGCGGGCCTGGCCCTGGGGCTTACCAGCGCGCTGGCGCGACAAATTGTGCATCGCCTCTGGCCGGCGCGCTTCATTGGGCGCTCCCGCCAGCGCCGGGTGGATTTTGAAGTGTCGCACATCTATCTGATTGTGGCGCAAATTGCCTATTATCAAAATGACAAGATCACCCTGCTGCATCACACGCTGAGCAACTTGAATGTCGCCGAGGGGCTTGGGCCGTCATTCGAACTGGCCGCCGCGTACTCCGGCATCAGCATTGTGTGCGGAGTAATTCCGCTGCGCGGGCCGGCCGAGCAGTACATCGGCTTGACGAAGCACGCTGCTGCTACGCTCGAACGATCCGCTGACATTGCGCAGATCGATGAATACATTGGCACGTATCAAGCCGGGCTGCGTCTGGCCGAAGCGGCGCAATGTTTTGAATATGCCGTCCGCGTCTTTGGCGAG
>Ga0209254_10001042_pt1 | contig 24482 bp, 20 predicted proteins | sample FrelakmetDIP11DI_FD_187148 | JGI IMG/M metagenome (GOLD analysis project Ga0209254, IMG submission 187148) | Freshwater lake sediment microbial communities from the University of Notre Dame, USA, for methane emissions studies - DIP11 DI (SPAdes)... | ecosystem: Environmental > Aquatic >...
GCGGCAATTGCCACCCCACCATCCCCTGTGGCTGAACCAACGCGGTGATTGGTGCCCAGGCGGATATCACCGGCTGCAAAGATGCCCGGAACCGAAGTCTCCAGGATGAAAGGGTGCCGGTCCAGCGGCCAATTTGCAGGCAGCTTTCCATTTCGGACCAGGTCCGGTCCGGTGATGATGAAACCCTTTTCATCGGTGACAACCAGGTCCCGGACGAATTCACTGTTTGGCCGGGCGCCGATGAAGATGAACATCGCTGCGCCTTCCAGGTTGTAAACCTCGTCTGTCAGATTATTTCTTACCACGATGTGGCTGAGACGACCTGGCTGCCCGGAAATTTCGATGACTTCCGTATTGAAAAGGCGCTCTATTTTCGGATTGGCGGCCTCTGCATCCACCAGGTATTTTGATGACCATTGTGAGTCGCGGCGAACCAGCATCGTCACTTTGCTGGCGTATTTGCTGAGATACATGGCACCCTGACCGGCGGAATTTGCCCCACCGATCACGAATACCGGTTGATCTTTGTAATACATGGCTTCGGTATAAGCCGCACCGTAATACACGCCAGATCCGGTCAATTCTTTGACCCCTGGCACATCCAGCTGCCGAAATGTAGCGCCGCTGGCCAGCAGCAAAGCCTTACAGGAGATCTCGGTGCCATCTGCCAGGACGACTATGCGGTAAGGATCTTGAATCCGGACATCCACTACTTCATTGGCAGACAGGATCTCAGCCCCAAAGCGCTTGGCTTGCGTGATTGCACGGCGAGCCAGGTCCATCCCCGAGAGTCCGGTAGGAAATCCGAGGTAATTTTCGATTTTCGGGCTGTTGCCTGCCTGTCCACCCGGGGCGTGTCTTTCAATCAGCAGCACATTGTGACCTTCCGACCCACCGTAAACTGCTGCAGCCAGGCCTGCAGGTCCAGCTCCGATGATGATGATTTCGTAGTGGCGAGATGCTGCCTGGGTCTGCATTCCCACTTTTTCTGCCATTTCACGCAAAGAAGGCTCGACCAGAGCGCTCCCATCCGGGAATAAAACCACCGGCAACCTGACAACATCTTGTTTATACTGTTCCGCCATTGCCTGGGCATTGCTATCCGTATCGACATTCAGCCACTGATACGCAATTTGATGCCTGGCAAGAAAATCCTTCACATCATGAGATGAAGGTGACCACAACGCGCCAATCACCCGGATGCCTTCATAAGGCAACCTGGCGCCAGACATCCAATCGAGCAACAGGTCGTCAAGGACCGGGTATAAATTATCCTGCGGAGGATCCCAGGGTTTCATCAAGTAGTAATCCAGTCCGACCCTGTTAATCGAATCGATAGCTGCTTCGGTATCCGCATAAGCTGTCAGCAATACACGTTTGGCTTCAGGAAATAGTTTTGAAGCCTGTTCCAGAAATTGAGTCCCGCTCATAACCGGCATTCGCTGGTCGGTGAGAAAGAGCGCCACGGGTTCACCCCGTCCCTGCAGCTCTTTAAGGACATCGAGAGCCACTGCTCCCGATTCTGCTTTCAAAATGCGGTAGTCCCGGCCATATTTTTGACGGATATCACGATCGACCGCATTCAACACCGCCGGTTCATCATCCAATGCAAGAATTACAGGTTTTCCCATTATTATCCTCAGTCCCGTTCCAATTATCCAGCCAATTCAGACCTTGAAAAGCTAAAATCCGGCTAATTATACAACACTAAAGATAAGAAAAAAAAGACCTGTCCAATCGAAACCTGGACAGGTCGAATTACAAACCTGGATGGCAGATCTAGGTGTGATCCACCGTCAGCTTGCCTTTCTCCTTGCGTGTTTGAACGAGAATTTTCGTGTAGGGCTTATTGTAAGTGCAGCAGCCGATCGGTGCCTGCCGGATCAACAGCTCAAGGCAATTATCACAGGTGGTGCAGAAGTTAATCTCCTTTTCACGACCTTCACGGAACTTCAATGGCAACAGCGGGTCAGCCAGAGATTGCCTCCCGAGAGCAATCATATCGACATAGCCCTTCCTGATATTCTGTGCACCGTATGCCAGCAAGCTGCTGTCTGCCCGGCTGACCGCGTGCAGCTTATTTCTGCCTTTGCCGAACACTGAGTAGTTCGATCCGACCACCACGGTCTGGGGATGCAGGTTCTCTCTGAGCACTTTGGCGAAGTACTGGTGCAGGTAGGCAAAATAGGGGCGCTCTTTATCAGCCTGGGTCAGGCTGATGGTGATTGAAGGACTGCCAGCTGATTGGACGAAGAATTGAGCACCGCGTTCCTCCAGGCCTTTCACCAGGTCAATTGGTTCGGCCAGGTCGATAACGGGAGAATCAGGAGCAGCAGTGCCGAAGCCGCCAGGAAAACCTTCCCAGACCGAGATTTTAGATCCGATCAGGAATTTCTCATCCGGGACTGCCTTACGGATGCGCTCGTACAAATCGAAAGCAAATTGGCGGCGGTTTTCCCAGGGGCCACCGTATTTCCATTTGCGGGTGTTGTATGGTCGCAGGATTTGCGATCCCAGGTAACCGTGGCAGAATTTCATGTCGATCCCGTCCGCGCCAACGTCATAGGTCATCTTGGCTGCCAGGACAAAATCTGCCATGATCTTTTCAAATTCATCCTCGGTAAAGACATCTGCCTGAAAACCCGGCAAAGGTTTTACAGAGAGGCGTTTAGAAAATTCTGGGTTGCTCAATTCTCCCGAATGGGTAAGCTGAAAGACAAACAGCGTTTTAGGATTCACCTCTCGCATGCGCCGGACAAAATTCGCCAGTGGGGCTTGGTTTTTAGGCATGATAAACAGCTGGTTCATCCGCCCGCGATTTTTATCGGTAATGGTTATCGCCTCCAGGCTGACCATGCCTGCTTCACCCTTGAAAAGGTTCTCATAGCGCTGGTAGGTCAGGTCGGTCGGATTGCCGTCTTCGTCAGCATCATTGCATTCCATCGCCTGGCTGAAAAAGCGGTTCTGGCAGGTGTGTACACCAATTTGAATCGGCGTAAGTAGTATCTCTCGATTGTCCATTATTTTCTCCTGTAAGCCCAATTATTCCCTGGCTAGCTTTTCACATTTCTTGAATTTCCGTCAACTGAGTTTTTCGCAGAACTCTATCGTCACACCATTCGGATCCAGGAAAAGCAATACGCGTGCGCCGAGGTTTGGTAGATCGCAAGTGGGAAGAGTGATCTCGACGCCCTGACTCCTGAGCTGTTCCTCATGCGCGGCTACATCCTCCACCTGGAAGGCTAAATGGCGCAATCCGCTGTCGCTTTCCTGGTTATCCATCTTCCGGTTCTGGCCGCGGTAATCGAACAGTTCCAGCCGCGCTCCGTGTGGAAGCTCCAAGTAGAGGATATCGAAATCTCCGCACTCCACTTTCTCCTGCAGCTTTAGACCAAGAATTCCTTCGTAGAATTCCAGTGATTTTTTTATATCGAAACAATTGACAGCAATGTGGTCGATGCGATCAATTTTCAATGCACTGGCTCCAATTTTTGACGCGGCTAAATCCTGGCTGGATAATGATCCGGGTCCTATAGAATCTCACGTTTGGATATCTCAGGCGAGACAAAAATTTTGAACAGATTGGGGTCTTTCCTCAGCTCGTGCAGCGCCCATTCCAGATCTTCCAGCGGGACTTTCATCGAAAACAGCGGTTTCGGATCGATCCTGCCGGCGGCAAGCAGCGTGATGGCATCCGGCCAATCGTCACCAATGCCAGCACAGGATCCCGTGACCTTCTTCTCACCGAGGACAAATTCGAATGGGCGGATTTGCATCGTATCCATCTCTGCAGTGATACCGAAAGCGGAGAGCACCCCACCCTTGCGCAGCATGGCGAAGGCTTGCTCGTAGGTTTTGGTTGTACCGACCGCTTCGATGGCGTAATCCACACCACGTCCGCCCGTCAGTTTCTTCACCTCTGCTACCGGATCGCTCACTTCGCGGATATCGATGGTGTAATCGGCTCCCATTTCTTTGGCAATGTTCAGGCGTTTCGTGTTGTCACCCACGATGATCACCGGCGCACAGGCGCGCAGCACAGCCATGCGAGCATGCAACACGCCCAATCCGCAGCCAACAATGGCGACACTGCCGCCCACGCGGGCGTTCATCGCTTTTGCGGCGTGGATACAGCAGGAAAGTGGCTCAATAAAGGCACCATCTTCGAAGCTCAAATTACCTGGGAGCACATGGACGAGAGAGGCTTTTGCTCTGACGTATTCGGCAAAAGTGCCGTCCGTATGAATCCCCAGCTGGGTGAAATCGTTACACAGCAGCTGATCGCCGCGTACGCAATAATAACAATGACCGCATGACATGTTGATATCTGCAGTCACGCGATCACCTTCTTTCACCCGGTTAACTTTTTTCCCAACTTTGGCGATTACCCCCGAAAACTCGTGTCCGGGGATCATCGGCAGCTTCTCTGCTGAATACCATCCGTTGTAGATGCTCCAATCCGTGCCGCAGATACCCGTGTTTTTAACTTTTACCAAAACCTCATCATCACCTATTTCTGGGATCGGTACTTCTTTGACTTTGATTACCTTGATAGCCTCAAAAACAGCCGCCTTCATCGTATTCACCATTGCTTCTTCTCCTTATTCTGACTCAACCCTTTTATGTCTGTCATCCCGAGGATACGCTAGCCTGCCCTGCTCGTTCAAGGGATCGATAGACCAGGCTCAGTTTGTACATCAAGACCCAACCGGTACCGGTGACCGGCGAGGTTTTCGAGCAGTTTACTATTCTCAACTAGTTGAACAACACGTCGTGGCGCCCCTCATAGGGTTTATCGATCAGGAGGGGTTTCAGGTAGGCAATCGTCTTGGTAATGCCGTCCTGCCGGCTCATAGTCACATCTTCGTGCTCGTAGCTCATCACATAGTCATATCCAATCATCGAAAGCTCGGTGATGACCTTCTTCCACGGCACCGATCCCCAGCCCGGGATGCGGAAGCGGAAACCGCGACCGAGCCTTTGCCAATCGCCCTGAGGTATGAGTCCGGATCGGCGCACATTGTGTGCTACGATCTCTCCATCCTTCGCATGCACGTGAAAGATCCTGCCAGCCAGGGTGTCGATGAAGTTCTCGACGTCGATTCCCAGGTAGATGAGGTTGGCTGGATCGAAATTGAAGCCAAATTCCTTGCGCCCCTCCATCAATTCAACGGCACGCTGAGCGGTTTCCACATTGTAAACCAGCTCGTTGGGGTGCGGCTCATGGGCGAATTTAACCCCGTACTCAGCGAATTTGTCCAGGATTTTCCCCCAGCGTTCAACAAATTCCCCTTCCATATCCGACCAGCCTTTTGAGTAAGGCCAGGGGAAGAAACGTCCGAAATTCTCACAACCGATGAAGCCGGTCACAACTGGCACTCCGAGTGCATTGGCTGCCTGGGCTGTCTTGATCATGCGTTGCGTGCCAAATTTAATTTTCTCTTCTTTTGTCCCTGGGTAAATCGCGTCGGTGTCCTTACCGAAAGGACCGAGCACAATCTGCCCTTCAGGGTGATTTGCAAGTGCAGAGATGATCAATTCATATTTGGACAGCATTTTTTTCAGACCAACTGCATTGCTGCCTTTAACAATCTCTTCGATATCCAGGTGCGGATTGTTCGCAAAAGCGGGCATTTCCACTGCCTGGTACCCAAGTTCGGATGCCATTTTGAATACATCTTCCAGGTTCATATCGAGGAAAGTGGCTGTGAACAAACCGATTTTCATATTATTTTCCTTTTCGAATGAAATATTTTGTATGAGAACGCACCAGGTGCGACGACCTGGTATTGCTCATGGTGGGAGGAAATTGCGCTGCTTTTCTGGTTTTAATGATTTTTTCCGGTTATGTTGTAATCCTGTTATTACAAATTATTATAAACATTCGGAAATGTTTGTCAATAACAGGACAGGCATAAATCTCCAGATATTTATCATAAGAATTTGCTGACAAAAATCACGACTCCATTAATTCAACAAAATGATGTTCGTGCCAGCCTCACAGGTTATTATCAGAATTCAATCCCTGCCCCCTGGATTCGATAACGCTCCACGATCTCAACAGCGCTCTTTAAGTTAATCCCAAAACGCCTGGCGCCAGCATGATACATATCCAATAATCCAGTGAGATCGCGGATTCCGCCAGAGGCCTTGATTTTGATGCGCTCACCGACGATTGTCTTAATTCGTTGGATATCTTCCAATGTTGTGCTGCGGTCTGCCCAACCGGAGCCTGTCTTCACGAATGCTGCCCCGGCCAAAATGCAAATGTTGCAGGCCTGTTCCAATTCGGATTGGCTCAGGTACATGATTTCGATGATCACCTTGACCGGTAAATTCCCCGCTACCTGGATGACTGCCCTCACATCATTCTCGACTTCTTCCAGCTGTCCCGAGCGCAGTCTGCCGATATTCATGACCATATCGATCTCATCACAGCCGGCAGCCACCATCTCTTTCGCCTGAAAGACTTTTACCGCTGTGCTGTCCGACCCGGAAGGAAAGCTGACATTGCCAATAACCTTGATTTCTGGTGCATCCACCAGCAACAGCCTGGTGTAGGGAATGAAACATTGGAGCACCGAAACATGCCCGAAGCTGTATTTTCGGGCAGCCGCGACCATTTCATCGATATCGTCCTTACTGGATGTGGTGCGCACGCATGAAACATCGATCATGCCTGCAAGTTCCGTAACATCGAGGACCATTTTCCATTACCTTTCGCGTAAAAATGACGTCGTCAGCCGGATTACATGATCTCTTCGAGCAGCTCCACCGCATCGACGACGCATTTTTGGCAGGTTGTCTTGAATAATCCTAATTGAACCACTTTGGCTCTTTCTTCAGGATCGCTCAAATCGTGACCGATCAGATCGCGGCAATAAATCGATCCATTCTTTTCGGCGAAACGTCGCGCCAGTTGAGCAACAAGTTTATAAGTGGTCTCGGTATCGGTTCCGTACCTGCTTCCGTCGGTAATTACTTTCCCGTACTTCAGCCCGATCACCATGAAAGCGCCCGTCAGAGCTCCGCACACTTCACACATCCTGCCCATGCCCGAGCCGAAACCTGTCGAAATCCTCAAAGCCAGTTCTTCTTCCAATCCAAAATCCTGCGCAAATGAAACCAGTACTGACTGCGCGCAGCCATAACCCAACTCCTGGTATTGAACGGCGGTTTGCGATTTGTTCATCGTGGCGTCCTCTCAACGTTCTCGAACCTTGCCTGCTACTTCCTGACTGATTCTGCCGCTGTATTGAATTTATCGAAAAGCTCCGGCGTCAGATCAAAGTGCAGCACCTGGGCGACGACCTGCGTCCAACCATGCACAAAATAAAGCCAGCCATCCTCAACCTTTACACCACGGTTTTCTACCTGAGCCAGGGCCTGGTGCATGAAATCCAGCTCTCCGCGGTAATTAAATTCCCAGGCGATGCTATTCTGCGGGAACAACCCATTCCAGGTTATCGGAGAGCCAGGCGTATCTTTGCCCATCCCGGTCGCATTGATGATGATGCTGTGGGGAGGAAATTTCGCCATGATCCGGTCGTTAAGCACAGAATCGGCATTCTGGATATATTCGATCTCGATATCCGTTTGCAGGTTGCTAACCATTTCTTTCGCATGGTCAAGCCGTACCTGTGAGCGGTTGACAAAAGTGAAACGCCCTGGCCGGTCCCCTTTTTCTTTCTTGTTGATCAGGTGCAGTAGAGTCGCGATTGCCGACCCACCTGCGCCAAAGCTGAGCACATCGCCGCCTGTTTTCTTGAAATATCCCGGTTCGATGATCGCATCAAGGCTCAACCCGGCTGTAATCGGGTCTTTGGCATGCCCCTCAAGCCGGCCATCCAGCTTGGAAATGCTGGAGACTTCATCAGTTGCCAAGGCATAGGGATCGAGATATTCGAACATGTCGCGCGCCGCAGTCAGCAAATCGATTTTATGCGTGGTAACCAGGGCACCCAACGACTGTGGATCATATTTGATCTGTGCCACAGCCTGGCGGTAGGCTTCTGGCTCATCATGAATTTTGCAATCCATTCCCTCCATGACCACGTCTTCCCTGCTAAGAATTTTCATCCACAATGGAAAGACCTTCATGATGGACGATTTCGATGTTGTCACACCGATAAAATAGAATGTCGGTACTTTTTTGATTGCGATTTGATACTCCGTTTTGGTTTCAGGTATCATTTCTATCTCCATGTTTTCTTTTAATTTTTATGGCTCAATTACAATTTTCAAAGAATTCCGATCCTCAGCAGCCAAAAATGCAGAAACGGCATCCCGCAACGGAAACCGCTGGCTAACCAGGTCGGTCAAATCGATCAGTCCAGAATTGATGATGCGCGTCGCCTGCCGGCAGTCATTCGTGCTGCATGCGGTCGTTCCGGTTATGACCAACTCCTTGTAATGCACCAGGTTAGAATCAAAATTAATGATCGGTCTGTCTTTGGGCAACCCACCGAAGAAATTTATCCGGCCGCTTATCGCTGCCATCGACAGGGCTGTCTCCTGTGCGGCATGAACCGGTGCGGCTACCAGGATTGCATCCGCTCCCCGTCCACCGCTTTCTTCTTTGATCGCTGTCAGCAGATCTTCCTGGAGTGGATTCACCACCCGGTCCGCACCCATGCGTTTTACTTGCTCAGCTCGATTCACGATTGGCTCGCTTACAATCACACGTCCCGCGCCGCGCGCTTTGGCCAGCTTGGTATGCATCACGCCAATCGGACCTGCACCGATTACCAGGACCACTTCCCCCGCCTGGATGTTCAAGGCGTTTTGACCCCGCAGAACACAGGCAAAAGGTTCAATCAACGCCGCGACCGCCGGATCCACATCTTTGCTAACCTGGATGATGTTCCCTTGCCGGACCGAGTTGGAGGGGACACGCAGGTATTCAGCAAAACCACCGTCAATTGTGACTCCGATGGCATCATAAGTGGCGCACAGGTTGTTGTTCCCGCCGATGCATTGGGCGCATTTTCCACAACCCATGTTCGGGGCGATGAATACGCGGTCGCCAATTGAAAATCCCTCCAATCCGGCACCTGTTTCCGTGATCACACCGACCACCTCGTGCCCGGGTATGCGAACGGTGCCAGGTGGGAACATCCTGTGGCTGCCGTGGAAGATGCGTAAATCAGTGCCGCAGATACTGGCGCTCGAAACCTTGATTAACAACTCTCCGGCACCAATCACCGGGACTAGTACCTCTTCAACTCGTAAGTCATTCGCTCCATGATATACAGCAGCTAGCATTACCTCTCCAGTCTGTATCCTACTTTCCAAGAATTTCTTCGAGATATACCACGCGTCCTTCCAAGAAGGATTTGGTGCCCGCTAAAACACCTGCTACAGCCCATCGTCCTTCATCCCCACCCACCCGTGGTGAGGTTTCTGATTGTATGCAGCGCACGAAATGTTCAAGTTCGTAGATGTAAGCCCAGGCGAACCGTTCAGGCCAGGTGCGGACAATTGGAACGATTAGACCCTGGTCCCGGTTGGTGCACACCACCACCGACTGCCCTTTCAGTTCACCAATTTGCATGATACCTTTATCGCCGATAATCTCGACCCTGGCATCGTAGCCATATCCGCAAGGGCACACACCGGAGATCAAACCCAGCCCCCCGCTCTCCAGCTTGATGTTCACCAGTGTGTTGTCATAGAAATTTGGAATATCAATTTGATTGGCAGGACCTTTAAAATTCGCCACTTCGGTGTAAACACGCTGGTAGTTGGAATCCATTAACCAGCGTACAGTGTCCCAGTCATGGCTGTTGACCTCAGCCAGCATTCCGTTGGAGGTGCGCAAATCTCGTGCCCAGGGCGGCGGCAGTCCAGGACCGTGCGTGTTCGTTTTAATCATCATGGGAGTACCAATTTCACCTCCCGCGATGCGCTCGGCGGCGACCACAAATTCTGGATCAAAACGGCGCATAAAGCCAAGCTGCAGAATCACATTATTCTTCTTAACCACCGACATAATCCGGTCACATTCCTCAAGATTGAGCGCCATGGGCTTTTCAAGGAAGATATGCTTGCCGTGCTCCGCTGCCAGGGCTGTAAGGGGCAGGTGCGTGGGTGTGGGTGTGGTGATAACCACGGCATCGAACTCGGTCTCTTCTAACGCCATGTCCAGGCTTTCATATTGGTACTCAATTTGAAAATCGACAGCCGTCTCATTTCGAACCGCCTCGACCGGGTCTACCAGAGCCACGATATTTCCTTGTGGAACATGGCGTGTGATTGCCTGTGAATGATTTCTCCCTACCCGTCCTGCTCCGATCATACATAATCGAACTTGATTTTTCACTTAATGCTCCCCAGGACTATTGCGCCGGTGCAATCATTTACAGCTGGACTAAGGTCGTAATTTCCGGCATTGTCAATCAATTCACCATATTTGATATTGCCGTAACGTGTGAATTCGAATATAATATGGCGGCTAAATCCTGTAATCCTGTTATTACAACTCATTATAGAGAACATATTCACAACTGTCAATACACTATACCGGATTAAATAAAAAAGTTGCCAGACAAGTTATTTCTTCCTCAGTCACAAGTTTGAAATAAAAAGTCACCTTTTCGTTTTTTTAATCTTATTACACTTGAAATTTTGGGAGCAGTGGTTATAATAATGTTATCCTGTAATAACAAGTGCTCATAATTGTTCTAAGCATGACGCCCGAGCATACCCCCCATCGATGCAAATTAAACAACCAGACAGGTTGGATAAAAAGAGCTATCCAGGTTTCTTGGAAACTTACCCTAAACAACAATTCTTTTTAAGGAGGAATGACATGAAAGTAGGGATCGACAGTTATTGCTACCACAGGTTTTTCGGTGAAGTTTATTCCGATCAAAAACCACCAGAAAAAAACATGACCATGGGAGATTTTCTGAAGCGGGCAAAAGAATTGGACGTCGACGGTGTTTCGTTGGAGTCTTGCTTCTTTCCATCATTTGATCCCAGCTGGTTCAAGGACCTCAAAGCACAACTCGATGAATATAATTTCGACCGCGTGTTTGCCTGGGGACACCCCGATGGACTGGAACGCGGGCAGAACTGGAAGGCTTATGAAGAAATGATTTCTTTGATTCCGCATGCCAAGGCAATCGGAGCGGATGTGATGCGCGTTGTCGGCAGCAGTCTGGTGTTCCGCCATGAACCGCATGAACCCCAGGTAGAAGCCCTGGTGGGGATGTTTAAAAAAGCAGTGAAAGTCGCTGAAGATTACCAGGTGAAGCTGGCGGTAGAGAATCACATCGACTATACCTCAAATGAAATCCTCCAGATGCTTACGGAAGTAGATTCTGAATACTTCGGTCTGAACTTCGATACCGGGAATTTCCTGCGCCTGCTCGACGATCCAATTGCCGGCATGGAAAAATTAGCCCCATATGTCCTTGCCACGCATGTTAAAGATTTAATGCCAGACAAGAACGCTCGTCCGACCGACTGGCACTTCTTCGCCGGGGTCCCTGTTGGGCAGGGTCTGATCGATAACGGAACCCTGGCTCGCATGCTACACAAAGCCGATTTCAAGGGTTTCCTGGCAGTCGAGATTGACCACCCGCATACCGACTGGACCGGGAGAGAAGACGAAGCGGTGGCATTGAGCATCAAAGAACTGAAGAGAATTGCTTACTCGCTAAATTAAGCCGGATTTCAACAACTGAAGCGCTTTTGAGACTGATAAAAATCTGGAGGTGTACACTTGAAAACAGTGAATGTGGCAATCATCGGCACGAAATTCATGGGCAAAGCCCACAGCAATGCCTGGTCTCAAGCACCAAAGTTCTTTAAAGTCGGGTTGATGCCTGTTCTAAAAGTAGCCTGTGGACAAGATCCTTCTGGCACGAATGAATTCGCCCAGAATTGGGGCTGGGAAGAGACCGAGGCCGATTGGAAAAAAGTCGTCGAGCGGCCTGATATTGACATTATCGATATCTGTACCCCGACTTATTTACACAAAGACATCGTTGTAGCAGCGGCAAAAAACGGGAAACAGATTTTCTGCGAAAAACCAATCGCTTTGAATTATACTGAAGCCAGGGAGATGTACGAAGCAGCCGAAAAAGCCGGCGTCCTGCACTATCTCAACCACAACTACCGCCGCACTCCAGCGGTCGCCTTCGCCAGGCAGCTGATTGAGCAGGGGAAAATCGGCAGGATATTCCACTGGTGCGGTGCCTATTTACAGGATTGGATCACCGACCCGAATTTTAACCTGACTTGGCATCTTCAAAAACAGTTTGCCGGAGCAGGCCCACATTACGACCTGAATTCACACAGCGTTGACCTGGCGCGCTATCTGATCGGCGAAGTGGATTCAGTCTCGGCGATGATGAAGACTTTCATCGAAGAGCGCCCGCTTGCCAGCAAGGATGCAGGCACGTTTAAAGCTGGAAGCGTTTCGAAAGAAAAGGGCAAAGTGACCGTCGACGATGCTTCCTTCATGGTCGTGGAATTTTCAAACGGCGCCCTGGGTTCGTTCCAATCCAGTCGCTTCGCGAGCGGCCGCAAAAACTACAACTACTTCGAAATTTACGGCAGCAAAGGCAGCCTGGCTTTTGATTTAGAACGGATGAACGAGCTAATGTACCTGGATCTGGAAAATCCGGCCGACGAACAGGGATTCCGTACGATCCTGGTGACGAATTCGACACACCCTTACCTGAAGGCCTGGTGGCCGCCCGGCCATATCATCGGTTATGAACATGAATTCACCCATGCTGTGGTCGATTTCCTGCATGCCCTGGAAAAGGGAACTAAGATCACCCCCAACCTCGAAGATGGCCTGAAGAACATGCAGGTCCTGGAAGCAGCCATCATTTCGTCCAGAGATGGTCGCAAAGTGAAGGTGTCTGAGGTCAAGTAACCAGGAAACCGCCTGGACACAGAGGGATGAGAATTATTTTCCGATTTCTCATCCCCATTCGTTCGAATATGAGCAACTAAAGCTGGCTGCTAAGCACCTGGAGAAAAAATGAAAGCAAAATTGGTGCCGGTATATTTTAAGAGCACAGAAGTACCTGATTTTGCCAGGCAGCTGGTAGAGCTGAAAGCTCTGCTAACGGATGAAGCTGAATTCCTTGAACCAGTCGCGCTCGGGAGTAAAATTCCAACCTCAGACGGCGTGATTTTTCCAGAAATGCTGGGTGCAGCCTACCGCCGGTTGGAAGAAATCCAGGCGCTGCCGCAACCGATCATGGTGGTCACCTCCGAGTTCGGGACGGTATCCATGTGGGATTGGGAGATTAACAGCTACCTGACTGCCAAAGGCGTCAGAGTGCTCGCCCCCAATACGCTCGAAAAAACCAGGCAGGCCTGCCGGGCACTGGCATTGAAAACAGAGTTGAAGAAATCAAAATTCCTGGTGTATCAGGATAATCCTGCCAGCGGCACCGGTCTTCAAGATGAGATATTCAAGCGCTTTTATTGGTGGGAACCAGAGTGCGTTGCTGCCCTGGAGCAAAGATTCGGTTTAAAGATTGAGAAGAAAAGCTTCAAAAAATTGGCTGAACGGGCTCGGGAAATCTCCGATGATCAAGCGCTGGAAGTCTGGAATCAGAGAAAAAAAGATATTCCGGTCAGTCAGATCACCAGCCGGCAGGTTCTGAACGCCGTCAAACAATATATGCAGGTGAAAAGAGACCTGGATGCAGATCCAACGATTAAGGCGGCAGGCATGAACTGCCTGAACGAATCGATGTTCTCCGAGACCACCCCCTGCCTGGCCTGGAACATGCTGTACGCCGACCGGAAATTGGTGTGGGGTTGTGAAGCCGACCTGATCTCCATGCTTACCAAGGTGCTGATCGCGGAGACGATCCAGGTTCCGTTCATGATGACCAATCTGTACCCTTTCCTGATGGGGCAGGCAGCACTAAAACACGAGCATATACCTGAATTCCCGGATGTGCCGGGTGACCCCAGGGACTATATCCTGGCAGCCCATTGCGGTTACCTGGGCGTGGTTCCACAGGCTTTCTCGACCGAATGGGTGCTGCGAGATAAAGTGCTGGCAATTGTTGATGACAACGCCACGGCGATAGATGCGCGGCTGCCGGTAGGTCCGGTTACTCTGGTGAAGCTGGTACCGCCCTTCGATCGCTGGACCCTGATTGAAGGCGATCTTCCCAAGTATGTGCAGTACCCGGGCTCGCATTGCCTGAACGGTGCTGTGTTAAGGGTACCTAACGGCCCAAGAATGGTGGACAAAATGGTTTCGCACCACCATATCGTAACAACCGGACACAATCAGAACGCCCTGGAGATGGTGGCTTTGGTGTTCGATTTAGAGAGTGTGGCGGTTTAGCATTTCTAACAGAACCATTCTGGGTTTGGAAATATAGTTCATCCCACGAAAATGAAAATGGCTTTCAGTCGAGAACCCGGCACGAGAAAAAGCCGGTCATTCCTTTACCCTGAGCTTCCGCTCTGGCTGGTTCAGGCTGACGACCTGCCAAACCGCCTGTTCATTTCTCCGGCAGAAAAAGAGTTGATCGACCTGATCCAGAAATTTGGTGAGCTTTCGAAAGGCGACCTTGTCTCCTATACCGATCACTCCCGTACTAAAATAACCAGCAGCATTAATTCTTTGATCTACAAGAAAATTATCATCGAAAATCAAAACTCAGAATATTCCGGCGGGCGTCGTTCGAAAACTTTCAGTCTGAACGGCGGCCTCGGCTGCATCGCAGGTGTCGATATCGGCGCCACGGGTATCGACCTGGCAGTAGCAGATTTATCACAAAGAATCTTCGCCCGAACAACCGAAGATGTTCCGGTGCACGAAGGCCCGGTGAAGATCCTCGGGAGGGTTTGTGATCTTTTGGAAAACCTCCTGGATGATACAGCTTATGATGCAGGGAATATTCGTGGGATAGGGATCGGGATACCCGGGCCGGTTGATTTTATTAACGGCACTGTAGTCTCACCTCCCATCATGCCCGGCTGGGACTGCTACCCGATTATCCAGACGGTGCAAAAGCGTTTTCCCGCGGCCAATGTGGTGATCGATAATGATGTCAACGTGATGGCTCTGGGAGAAATTAACCAGGGTGTTGGAAAAGGCATTAATAATCTGATTTATGTAAAAATCGGTATCGGAATAGGTGCGGGCATCATCTGTCAGGGCAAGATATATCGTGGCGCAAACGGTTGCGCGGGGGACATCGGGCATATCAACGTCAACAGTGACGGTCCTCTGTGCCACTGCGGCAATAATGGCTGCCTCGAAGCCCTGGCTGGTGGACCGGCAATCGCAGAACGCTCTCGCGTGGCAGCTAAATCCGGAAAAAGCACCATTTTGCAGAAATACTTCGAGAAGAACGGTGGAAAGTTGACGGCTGAAGATGTCGGATACGCGGCGCGCGAAGGCGATCCCACATCCATCGAAATAATCCGCGAAAGTGGGCAGATGATCGGTGATGTGCTTGCCAGCCTGGTGAATTTCTATAATCCAGATATGATCGTCATCGGCGGGGGGGTCAGCAATCTCGGGAATTTATTACTTTCTTCGATCCGGCAGGCTGTATTGAGCAGGTCTTTACCCCTGGCTACTCGCAACCTGGATATCGTGTTTTCCGGCATCGGAGAAGATGCGGGGGTGATTGGCGCAGCGCAGCTGGCCATGGATTATATATTCACCGTCGAACACAGCATCAACACCGGAGAAAGATACGAGGTTGAGGAGCGATAAATGAAGTTTGGTGTCAATACTTTCGTGTGGGTTTCACCATGCACAACCTCAGCAGTAAAAGAATTGGCTCCCAAGGTGAAAGAGCTTGGTTTTGACATTCTTGAGATTTCCTGTGAGAATCCTGAATTGATCGATGTTGGTGAAGTTAAATTTGAATTTCAACACAGCTCGCTGCAGCCAATCGTATGCGGCGCGTTTGGTCCCGACCGTAATATTTCCAGCGGTGACCCGATAATTATTGAGAATGCGAAGTCCTATATTCGCTGGCTGGTGGATGCAGCTTCCGAGCTCGGTTCAGCGGTCGTCTGCGGTCCGATGTATTCAGCGGTTGGTAAAGACCACCTGGAGGAAGAGCGAGAACGGAAAGAGGAATGGGACAGGGCTGTCAGTGGAGTTCGTGAAATGGCACAATATGCCGAGACGAAACAGGTGAAGTTGGCGCTTGAGCCTTTGAACCGCTTCGAGACAGACATGATAAATATCGTCGCGCAAGGGCTTGAATTCATCCAGCAAACTGGGATGGAGAATGTTGGCTTTCACCTGGATACCTTCCACATGCACCTGGAAGAGAAAAACAGCGGTGATGCCATCCGCCTGGCAAATCGAAAAATTTTCCATTTCCATGCCTGTGAGAACGACCGTGGTGTTCCAGGCACCGGGCAGGTGCATTGGGATGAGGTCGCCGAAGGATTAAAGGACGTGGAATACGATGGACCCATTGTGATCGAATCCTTTACATCTCAGGTAAAAGAAATTGCACGCGCAGTCTGTATCTGGCGCGAAATTGCACCCAGCCAGGATGCAATCGCAGACCAGGGTTTGAAATTCCTGAAGAAACTTCTGACGTAATGATTACCTGGAGCAGATGAGGTCAGCATGATCGAAGCAGACGAAAAAAACACCGCAGAAAATATCTTAGTCACTGAGCCGCTGATGGAAGTCCTCAATATTTCCAAGCGCTTCCCAGGTGTAGTGGCGCTGGATGATGTCTCCCTCCAGTTTTTACCAGGAGAAGTACATGCAATCGTGGGTGAAAACGGCGCCGGTAAATCTACCTTGATGAAGATCGTCGCGGGTGCTTATACCCCGGATGCTGGAGAAGTTTACCTGTCTGGAAATAAGGTCTCCTTCGCTCACCCGGTAGAGGCTCAACAAAAGGGAATCAGCATCATCTACCAGGAGTTCAACCTGCTCCCTGAGCGGACCGTAGCACACAACATATTCCTTGGCCGGGAATCCTCGAAAATGGGCACGCTTGATGTCCGCAAGATGAACAAAGACGCAGTGGAAGTCTTGAAAGACCTCGGTGTGGATAAAATGATCTCTCCGACCTCCCAGGTCAGCAGCCTTTCAGTAGCTGAACAGCAGCTTCTCGAAATTGCGAAAGCCATCTCCTTCAAGGCGAAAGTGTTGATCATGGATGAACCCACCGCTGCACTAACTTATACTGAAGTCGATCTGCTGGTAAATTTGATTGATAGATTGAAACAGAAAGGGATGGCAATAATTTTCATTTCCCATCGCCTGAAAGAAGTCTTCGACATTGCTGAAAAGATCACGGTATTGAAAGACGGAAAGCTCATTAAAACCGTGATTAAAAAGGATGTTACACCTGCCGACGTAGTGTTCTTAATGGTCGGCCGTGCCCTGGACCATTACTTTCCCCCGTTGGGCTCCGTCGAGGAATTCGGGGATGTGGTCTTGCGCGTCGAAAATGCATCGAATCAAATATTAAAGGACATCAACTTTGAACTTCGAAAAGGAGAAGTCCTGGGCGTAGCCGGGCTGCAGGGATCAGGACGCACCGAGCTGGCCCAATCGTTGTTTGGAGTCATGCCTTTCAAATCAGGCAAGATGGAGCTGCACGGTAAGGCGATCGCAGTAAAAACTCCATCCAGGGCGATTAAAAACCGGATGGGTTTCGTCACCGAAGACCGGAAATCGGAAGGGTTGACCCCCAGGCAGCCAATTCGGGATAATATCTTATTGACCGTCCGATCCGTTCGTCCTTTGTTAGGCCTGATCTTCAAAGATGGGGTTGGTAGTTCTCGCAAGCTGGTTCCCATGCTGGGACAGCAGGTCGATATCCGCACCGACTCCTTTGATCGCGAAACCCAGTTCCTGAGTGGTGGAAACCAGCAGAAAGTCGTGCTTGCCAAATGGCTGGCTTCGGACGCGGACGTGTTCATTTTCGATGAACCTACCCGCGGCATCGATGTGGAATCGAAAGCAGGTATCCACGATATGATCCGGGCATTGACCAAAAAAGGCACAGCAGTCTTGATGATTTCATCCGAATTACCAGAAATTATAGGAATGAGCGACCGGGTGCTCGTCATGGCAGATCACCGGATAGCCGGAGAACTTCCCGCCAGGTCCAGTGAACAAGAAATCATGCTGATGGCCACAGGCCATACGAACGATAAAACCGCAGAGAAGACTGTTACGGTAGAAGAGGAGTGATATGACGACCATAGCGGCAAGCGACAGCTGGTTCAAACGAACCACACGTTCCATTCACATTCCTCCCGTCTATTTCTTCTTGATCTTCACCTTCCTGGTCAGCGGGTTATTGGACCAAATCTACTCGGATGGTCAAATCTTTTCCAATCCGGCGATCATGCTGAACATCATTGTCCGGTCTGTGGCATTGGGAATTGTGGCGGTCGGGCAGACCCTGGTGATCCTTGGTGCATCCATTGACCTGTCGGTAGCCTTTACAATCAGCATCACCGCCGTAATGTCCTCCTACCTCATGCAGGGAGACACCGCCAAGGTGCCTATGGCGATCCTGGCTGTATTCGGAATCGGGTTGGTTATCGGACTGGCAAATGGTCTGACCATCACAAAACTTAAAGTCAATCCCTTCATTGCGACACTCGGCGTGAGCTTGATCATAAAAGGAATTATCAATGCCACATTCTCGAACTACACTGGCAGCGTACCAAAAAGTTTTGAATTCTTCGGCTATGGCACCATTGGCCTCTTGCCCGTATCGATCATCATTCTACTGCTAGTATATATCGCAGGTTGGTTCTTGCTTGCCCGAACCAAATTTGGAGCCCACCTGTATGGCGTCGGCGGAAACTCGGAAGTAGCACGCTTATCCGGAGTCAGAACCGACCGCGTCTTGATCGGAGCCCATATTATCTGCAGTATGACCGCGGTCCTGGCAGGCATTTTCCTGGTCAGCCAGATGCGCTCCGGGGCACCCTGGGTCGGGCCGAATGGGCTTTACGATCTGAATTCTATCGCCACCGCCGTGATCGGTGGGACCGCTCTGTCAGGCGGGAAAGGCGGAGTATGGGGTACCCTGGCCGGGGTTTTGATCTTCGGCATCCTGGATACGACTTTCAACCAGCTGGGCATCAATCCGTATCTGAAAATGGTGCTGCGAGGCGCGATCATTGTCCTGGCTGTGGCCAGCTACACCCTACGCTCGAAAAAAGAAGCAGCTTAAGGAGTCGATCGAATGGCGACAACTACTTACACTCCTCCCGGTGGGGTCTTCAATTCCCTTCACAATGCCTGGGTTGGGATCAAGAAAATCCCGCCTGTTTACCCCGTTTTCTTTCTCATCTTCATCGTGCTGGGATTTCTCAATCCTGTTAAGTATCAATCGATGAACGGGATTATGACCTTTCTCCGCACAGGTGCACCGCTGGCAGTGCTGGCAGTGGGCCAGATGTTCGTCCTGGCGAGCGGTGGTTTCGATCTTACGGTTGGAGCCATCGTCACCTTTGTCGTGCTGGTTAGCTCAAAACTGCTGGCAAATGATCCTGCCAATGCATTCCCAGCCATAATGATAATGCTGGGATCCGGGGTGCTGATCGGTCTGGTGAACGGCCTGGTGGTCAGTTATTTGAAGGTGCCTTCCTTCATTACCACGCTTGGAATGATGTTACTGGTGCGCGGCGCGGCACTGTACTATGTCGGCGGCGCACCGCAGGGTTACCTGACGGAAAACTGGCGCGCTTTTGGCCGAAATTTCTTCGAAAACGTTCCAGTGTTTGGTAGGGTTCCATATGCACTGCTCGTTTTAATCGGGGTCGCGATCCTATCTTACTTCCTGTTTAACCGGACCAATTTCGGTAAGCAAATCCTGGCGATCGGGGATAATGTCCGTGCCAGCCAGCTTTCAGGCGTCAGGGTCAGGTTGGTGCGCGTGATCACTTTCATTTTTTGTGCCGTCCTGGCAATCATTGGCGGCATCCTGTTCGGCGGATTTGGTGGTGTAAACGTGACGATTGGTGAAGGATTGGAAATGCAGTCCATCGCCGCCTGCGTGGTGGGTGGGGTGCTGTTGGGCGGAGGCAAGGGATCGGTGCTGAATGTAATTTTTGGCGCCTTTACTCTGCAAGCGATCGTCAACCTTTTGAACCTGCTGGGTTTACCCAAACCCTATACGGATGTTGTGCAGGGTTTGATTATCATTGGTGCTGTCGCTTATGTTGGGCTTTCATCGCAGAGAAAACGGTAAATTGGAAGTGAAGGCACGCAATTCCTTCACGTCTGTTAGAATAACTAGCGAGAACAGTTCGGTAAAAAGGAGGTGAGCGTCTATAAAATCCAGTTGCACAGAAAGTGAAGTTTGGTTCATACAAATTTTAGATAAAAATACTTGGAGGAGATTTTCACATGAATAAGAGTCTATATTTAGTTTTGTCTTTGTTGGTTGCGATGAGCATGCTGTTAGCTGCCTGCCAGCCTGCAGCCACCGAAGCCCCGGCAGTCGAAGAGGCTGCTCCAACGGAAGCCCCGGCAGCAGAAGAACCTGTGGCTGAAGAGCCTGAGGAAGCAGAAAATCCCGGCCTTCAGATGGAATCAGCCAATGTAGCGCCTCAATTCTGGAGCGAAGAAGAATATGATAAACAGAAGGAATTGATGTCGGTAGCGCCGCTGAATCCGGATGATCCCATCTACCTTCAGTACCTTGAGGACAGCTCAACGACAATCGCAGATTACCCGCAATATGCCGCGTTTGCTGAAAAAGCAACCCCTTACAACGTCTGCTTCTCGAATGCCGGCGTCAACAATCCCTGGCGCGTGGTCGGTTATATCAACATCCGCGAGCAGGTCGAGCAGATGCGCACCGAAGGCCTGGTGAAGAACTTCTACCACCTGGATGCCCAGGGCGACGATGCCAAGCAGATCGCTGACATCCAGGATATCATCAACACCCCTGGAAAATGCGATATCCTAATCGTCGCCTCGAACACCAGCGAAGCATTGACCCCCATCGTCGAGAAAGCCTGCGAGGTCATGCCTGTGGTCCAGTTTGACCGCTATGCTCAGACCGACTGCCCGGTCGTCTCTGCGCGCTCAATCGGTGGTTACGCCTTCGGTATTTCCGGCGCCCAGTACATCGTTGACAACCTGCCCGAGGGCGGCAATGTGCTCGCCTTCCGCATCCTCCCGGGTGTGGACGTGCTCGAGCAGCGTTGGGGTGCGGCACGCAAGATTTTCGAAGAGAATCCACAGCTCAACGTCATCGGTGTTGAATTCGTTGCTTACGATTCCTTCAAGGCCAGCACCGTGGTGAGCGACTACCTGGCGAAATACGGCACCATCGAGGCAGTCTGGATGGACGCCGGCGGTACCGCTGTCACCATCCTGGAAGCCTTCAAGGATGCGGGCGCTCCTTATCCGAAAGTCATGGTTGGTGAAGACCAGCAGGATTACCTGGCTTATTGGAAGGAGAATCTTGAGCTGGCCATTGCCCCCACCTTTCCCACTTACCAGTGGCGGACAGCTCTCCTATCTGCTGTAATGTTCCTGCAGGGCGAGACCGTCCAGCATAACTGGTACCTGCCCCAACCGGATGTCAACAACGAGAATTTGGAGCAGTACGAAAATCCAGAAATGCCGCCTCTGCACTACGCACTGTGCGGCTGCGAGGATATGACCAACTATCCAGACTCCTGGAAGACCCCCGACATCAACAAGTACGTGGATGTCATGGAATAAGCCAAATATCACTTTGGATAACGGCTGACCAATAGCATTAGGCCCGCTCGGAAATCGGGCGGGCCTGATCTTATCTCCGGTCAATCATTTCAAGAAAGGAGTTCAGTATCAATGATTGAAATTGGCTTTCACACGGATGCCTTTAACAGCAGTTATTGGAATTTCGAGCAGTGCCTGCAGTGGGCCCAAAAGAACGACGTCCATTGGATCGAATGCGGCATGATCGACGGTGTGAGCTGGATCCACGGTCTGGGATATCAGCCGCATGTCGCCATCTGGGAAGATCCGATGATGTGGCGAGACAAAGCTGCCGGCTATGGTGTGCGTTTTTCTCAGATCGACGCAGCCTTTCCCTTGTCCTTGCCTGAAGGTGCCAGCCTGGGAGTGGAATATGCCTTGCGAACGATTCGCTGGGCTTACCTGGCAGGCTGCGATCATATCGACACCACCGACGACCGTTTTGCCCCCAAGGGACTCACCCACGACCAGGCCCTCGAGATGATGAAGAGATCTTACGGGCAGATCATAGAAGTAGCAGAACGCTATCAAATGATCATCGATATCGAACCACATGGTTTTTACACCACGAAACCCGAGTTCATGGAGAAAATGCTGGCGTTTGTGGACAGCCCTTACCTGCGGATGAACATGGATACGGGGAACACTTTTATCGCCGGTCAAGATCCGGTAGCTTTTCTGACTAAATTCAAAAATAAAGTCAGCCATGTGCACATTAAGGACGTAAGTGACACCCTGGCTGCTTCCCTGCGCGGCGAGCTGACAGGTATCGCCGTCAGCCAGTGCGCAATCGGTGAAGGGGTGAATGTGGAAAACATCAAGAAATGTTTTGATGTCCTGGTTGAAATTAAATACGACGGTGTGGTCAGCCTGGAATGTGAAGGACAGGGCGGGCCGATGATCGAGAAAAGCCTGGCTTTCGTCCGCGAAATCGTGGCCGATGCCAACAAGCGCATGGCCTAAATTTAGACACTAGATCAGCTGGATAAAGAAGGGATTATCAAATGGGTAAGATCTTTTTGGGAATTAACATGGAATTCGTCCGGCACCATGACAAACCATTTGCCTGGGGTGTCGAAAAAGCAGCCGAGATCGGCTACCAATACATTGAACCTATGGTGCACCTGGGACGCGAGCTGCTCAGCGAAGCGCGCTATTTTCACAGCGTCTCGATGTACGATGACCCACGTTGGGTAAGAGATCTGTGTGATAAACACAAAATAATGTTGTCGGGACTTTCCTCTCATACGCCGCTCTGCAAACCGGAAATCAGCGTGGAATACCTGAAGCAGGCCATCCGCTGGGCCTCCGATGCCGGCGCTCCGGTGGTGAACACTGACGAGGGACCGAAGCCCGATTGGACATCCAAAGAGATGGACTACACCCTCATGACCTATACGCTGAAGGAAGCAGCCCTTGTCGCTGAACGCTACGGGATAAAAATCGGGTTAGAACCACACCAGCAGTACAGCCAATCTCTGAAAGGCTTGGACAGCATCTACGAGCTCGTGAAATCACCAGCGATCGGGATCAATTACGATACCGGTAACAGTTACCTGGCGGGCACCGATGACACCTACGACTGGTTGAATCATGTGGTCAAGCGTCTGGTGCACCTGCATGCCAAGGACATCAGTTTCTCACAGAGCTCCGAAGAACGCGGAAAAGTGACAGGCACACCGGTGGGCTGCGCCTGCGGCGACGGCGTGGTCGATTGGAAGCGGGTGATCGAAAGCGTGAAGAAATGCCCGAACGACATCGTATTCAGTGTTGAATGCGGGAATGTGCCGGATGCGATACGCAGCTATGAGTATTTGAGTAAACTGATGTAGCGATTATAGAATTCGGTTGCGGGTGCTTGTAGGTGGATCAAGCCAACCTACCATCCAAAGCGAATTGGTGTAAAAAAAACCGCCTGACCTTAATGACAGGCGGTTTTCTTATAACAGTGCCCCCAAGGGGACTCGAACCCCTGTTTTGGCCTTGAGAGGGCCGCGTCCTGGGCCACTAGACGATGGGGGCAGTCTTTGAGCTGAGCGGAGCCCGAGCGTCGAAATTCTACCACGCGCAGCATAGACCGTCAACTTACTGAGTTTGGAAGAAATGTTTAAGCCCTGAAGGTTTTCACTTCAGGGCTTAGGGTGGCACACTCAGATTGTTGCGAGCAATTGATCAGGCAGGTCTCTGGGCTTCAGCTTCCTTGTGCTGGCGGACGAGCTCGCGCCGCAGAATTTTACCGACCGTGGTCTTGGGCAGCTCATTGCGGAATTCCACGTGGGTTGGGATTTTGAATTTAGCCAGTTTATCGGCGCAGAATTCCTTGATTTCCTCTTCTGTAGCCGTCTCTCCAGGTTTCAAAACCAGCCAGGCTTTCACGGTTTCTCCCCGGTAAGGATCCGGTACTCCTGCCACACCGGCTTCCAGCACCTTCGGATGCGTTACTAGAATCTCTTCCACTTCACGTGGCCAGACCTGATAACCACCGGGCTTGATCAACTCCTTCTTGCGGTCGACGATGTAGAAAAAGCCCTCCTCATCCATGCGGGCGATGTCTCCGGTATACAGCCAGCCGTCGCGCAGGGTATTTGCAGTTTCGGTGGGCATGTTGTGGTAGCCTACCATCACCTGTGGGCCTTTTACCACCAACTCACCTATCTCTCCGGGTCCCAAAACTGTGACTTCATCATCCAGGCTGATGATCCGGGCATCCACATCGGAAAGCGGCACCCCAATCGATCCAGGCGGGTTCTTGCCAAACAGCAGATTACAGTGAGTGGCA
>Ga0209254_10001043_pt1 | contig 24479 bp, 24 predicted proteins | sample FrelakmetDIP11DI_FD_187148 | JGI IMG/M metagenome (GOLD analysis project Ga0209254, IMG submission 187148) | Freshwater lake sediment microbial communities from the University of Notre Dame, USA, for methane emissions studies - DIP11 DI (SPAdes)... | ecosystem: Environmental > Aquatic >...
TTGCGCCAAGTTTATTCGACCCGGTCCCGACAACATATGATCTGGATCATAAAAACCGGTTCATTGGGAATTGCCGTGGTGCAGGCCATATCTGGGAGTAGGGTTGTAGGTAAAATATTGCGACCTGCTTGAATCCACTGGATGGTGAAGCCTATGTCATCGGCCCAAATTACGATCCCACTCGACATCCCAGATGTCCGCGTATTGCAAACGCAACTCACCTCGCAAGGCGAGTTCCTCATCACGGTGGAAAGCACGTTGTCGAGCGCTCGCTGTCATCGCTGCGGGCGCGTGATTCGCAAGTCGCATGGCTCCGACGAGTGGGTCACTGTACGGCATCTGGCAATCTTAGGACATCCCGTATACTTGCGCTATCGTCCCAAGCGCTACCGCTGTGACGACTGCGAGGGCCATCCCACTACGACCCAGCAGCTGGCCTGGCATGAGCCGAATATACTTCACAAGGTCATAATTTGCGCTTTTTCGAAGGTCTGAAAGTTGAGCGTCAGCAAGGAATCTAATGCCGTCTTGTGTTTCGTGTGGGTCTGACTGAGACAGTCGAGAATCGCCGCTTTGAAAGACGCAAAGTCCGCATAGTATTCCGAGTACAGACATTCTTTCTTGACAAACTTCCAGAGCCGTTCGATCAGGTTAAGGTTCGGCGAGTAAGCCGGCAAGAAACACAGTTCAATATTGAGGCTGTCGGCCAAGGCCATGACGAGTGCGCATTTCTGATAACGGGCATTATCCAAGAAGAGGGTGATCGGCACACCCAAGTTGAGCGCCGCCAGTTTTCGCAACAAGTCGCACACACTTTCGGCATTGATATAGGTATCATTCGTTACCGTGATCAATTCATGCGTGAGGGCATTCAGGGCCCCCAAGACATTGAAGCGCTGGCGTCCGGCGGGGGCTTTGATGAATACGCGCGTGAAACACCACAGGAAGCCGAGAAAGGGGGCCAGAACAAAATGGGCTGCATCCACAAAGAAAACGGCTCGCTGACCGGCTTGAGCATCGGCTAGACGAGGCTCCAATTGGTCGACTTTATAAGCCGCTTGTTCGTCAGGGTCGGCCTTGGCAGGCACCATGCCGACTTTGCGGCACTTCATCCCTATCGTGGTCAGGAACGCCCGCACTTGAGTCTCGCTGCGGGTGATCCCGGTCAAGGCTTCGATCTCGTGAGCCGCCTCCTTGATCGTGGCGGGCGGGTTCTTACGAAAATGCGCTTCGAGGGTGCCTTGATGAACCACCAAATCACTGTGCGGCTGATAGAAATTCACTTCTTTCAACTTCTCAAGGCCGCCTTCTTCATACTCTCGAAAGTATCTGCGCAGGGTGTTGGGAGAGACATCCGCCAGTTGGCTGATCTCGTCATGCGCCAGTCCGTGGGCTTTCAGCCACAAGACTTCCATCTTGCGTTGAACGGACGGATGGGGGTGATGGTATCGTTCGTGGTTGAAGGACTTCATTTCTTCTTCAGCAAACTCGATCTGGATCATGGGTGGTCCTTTGCAAATCCAAACAGCTCGACATTGGAATGCTCGTGAGGATGCCCATGATAGTCGCCGTCGGCTAAAAACAAAAGCGCAATTTATGGCCGCACTTGGTATAGTCCGCAAACTACCGCCTATGACACGCACCTCTTGTTACAGTTGGTCAATGCGACCCTTGAAGACGTGAGTCTCAAGGAGCGGTTGCCTTACGATGTGGTCTTGGGCGTTCTGGAGCGGCAGATTGAGACTCGCGTCGATTGGACTCGCTACACCACGTTAGGCGTGTTGGGCTTGGACGAAATCGCCTTAAAAAAGGGACACCGCGACTTCGTCGTCATCGTCACCGCACGCTTGCTGGACGGTCGGGTGGTGATTTTAAGTGTGCTGCCGGACCGAGAGAAAGCAACGGTGAAGCGCTTCCTCTTAAGCATTCCGGTCGCCTTACGCCAAACGATTGAGCGCCTCTGCACGGATATGTGCGAGGGCTACATTCACGCGGCCCACGAAGCTTTGCCGCAGGTGCACATCGTGATTGACCGGTTTCATGTGGCCCAACACTATCGTCGCGCCGCTGACCAGGTGCGCAAGCAAGAACTCAAACGCTTGAAGCAGGAACTTCCGAAAGCCGAATACCGCCAACTGAAAGGTAGCCTGCGGGCCTTTCGGAAGAATCAAGTGGATCTGTCCCCCGAAGAGCAAGCCCTCCTGGCGCGCCTCTGCAGCTATTCGATTGAAATCGCCGCCGCTCACCTCCTGCGCGAAGAACTGACGGCGATCTTTGAGCAGGCACAGTCCCAAACGCAAGCCCAAGAACAACTTCGTGCCTGGCAAGAACGCGTCCGGCATAGCGGCCTCACGTGCTTTGAGGCGTTTCTCAACACGCTGGATCAGTGGTGGACCGAAATCACCAACTACTTTATGCACCGCGACTCGAGTGGGTTCGTGGAAGGCTTGAACAACAAGATCAAGGTGCTCAAGCGACGGTGCTATGGGCTATTCAACTTGGACCATCTCTTCCAACGCATTTTTCTGGACTTGGAAGGCTATCGACTGTTTGCTTGAGGCTACCGCCAGATGTGCTGGTCACCACGGCAATTCCCAATGAACCTAAAAACCCTCCCAGAGGTTGACAGCCTCCGGGAGGGTTGGGGACGCCGCACGATGTGCCTGCTACGGCTGATCGGTCTTCTCAATGACGATGGTCATCTTGGCCACCAGCGCGGCCGCCGCGCCGATGGCGGCCCATACGGGCAGCAAGATCACGCCTACCACGCCGATGGTCACCGGGATTTCCAGCAGCGGCTTGCCGCTTTCGTCCTTCAAAACGATTCGGCGAATGTTGCCCTCACGCAGCGCCTTCTTCAAAAACTCAATCACCTGCTCGCCCGTCACACTGAATTCCTGCGTGCGCGGGGCTTGCTCGGCTTCAGGGGTCGGCTGCGCTTCATCCTGCGGTGTTGTCTGTTCGTCACTCATGATCATGATCCTTTCACTGTGATATGCACAAGTATAAGGCGAATCTCACGGAGAGGCAACCGAATCCCCCGGCGCAAAATACCCGTGGTGATTGCCAGCATGGCAATTCGATCTTACAATAGATAGAGATGCATCGTTGGAAACCTCGAACACGGAGGAACGCCGTGCCGCAGAAAACCCCCGAACTATCCGTGGGAATTACTGAGCAGGAAGCGCCGTCGGAAAACGCCACGATGGCGGACCTGGTGCGTGAGGTCGCGCATCTGCGCACGGCGGTGGAGGTGTTACAGCGCCAGAATGCCGAGCTGGTTTCGATCCGCCAGGCCTTTGAAGCGGAACGCCGCCGTTATCACGAAATGTTCGAATCCGCGCCCGATGGCTATGTGCTCACCACGCTGGGCGGCGTCATCTGTGAAGCCAACCGGGCAGCCGCGGCTCTGCTAAGTGTGCGGCAGGATTTTCTGATCAGCAAGTCGCTGCTGGTCTTCGTCGACGAGGACGCGCGCGCTGCCGTGGAAGCCCGCCTGATGCAGTGGCGCGAAGCCGATCAGGCCCATTGGACCCCGCCAATTGTGCGCGGCCAGATTCAACTGCGCGTGTACAAAGGCGCTTCTTTTCCAGCCGAATATTCTATCAGCCCGACCCGCGATGAGCACGATCGCATCTTCGGACTGCGCTGGACGTTGCGCGATCTATCCGAAAGCACCCGCACCGAGCAAGCCCTCCGCGAGCGCGACTATCATTATCGGACATTGTTCGACAACGCCGGCGATGCAATCTTCATTCACAACCTGACCGGCCGCTTTCTGGAAGTAAACCGGGTGGCCTGTGAATTTCTGGGCTACACGCGCGACGAACTACTGCGCATGACGCCGGCCGACGTGACCGCGCCAGAATTGGTCGCCAAGATTCCCGTGCTGAATGCGCAGCTGCAGCACGAAGATCACATCTTTTTTGAGCTGGTGCTGCAACGGCGCGACGGCACAACCCTGCCGATGGAATTGAACAGCCGCATCATCGAGTATGCGGGCGGCGCGGCCGTGCTGAGCATTGCGCGCGACATCACCGAACGCAAACGCGGCGAGGAAGCACTGGCTCGCTGGACGGCGCAGTTGGCACTGTTGAGCAATGTCGGACGGCAGATCGCCGCCATTTTGGGATTGGAGCAAGTGCTGACCAGGGCGGCGCAGCTGGTGCACGATAACTTCGGCTATCATCACGTGGCGCTGTTTGTGGTGGATCGTGAACGCGGCGAGTTGGAGATGAAAGCCATCGCCGGCGCATTCGTGAAGCTCTTCCCGCCCAAGCACCGCGTGCCGCTCAATCAGGGCATGGTCGGCTGGGTCGGCGAGCATGGCCGGCGGCTGTTGGCCGATGACGTGGGGACCGAGCCGCACTACGTCAATTTCTATCCCGATCTGATCCCGACGCGTTCCGAGCTCAGCGTACCGATTCGGATGGGCGATCAGACAGTAGGGGTGCTGGACATCCAGAGCCCAGAGTGCAGCGCCTTTGACGACAGCGACATCAAGGTGATGGAGACGTTGGCCGATCAGATCGCGGTGGCCTTAGCGAACGCACAGCTTTACGAGGCGGCGCAGCAAACAAAGGCTGCCCCAAAAAGTAACGAGTGAGGTTTCACGGTCCACTCGTCACGGTGTGTCGCACGGCTTTCGGACGCCGCCGCGCTGAGAGCACCAGCACACCGATGAATAACAAAATCGCCAGCACGTTGAACAACCCGGCCCATTGCCGCAGCGTCAGATTGAGCGACAAATCGGCGATGACGCGCACGATCAACGCGCCTTGCAGCAAGATCAGCGGGGCGTAGAACACCGATCGGTAGGTGATGTCCACCGGCAGCAGCGCCGGCAGTATAATCGGCGCATGACCGAAGATCATCGAAAAGACGAAGCCCAGGAAGATCGTGTGCAGCATGGCATCGATGGTCAGGTTGTTGGGCGGCAAACCCGCAAGCAACCACAAGCCCCCCGCGATCATGAGCCACACATACCCCGGCAATAGACAGGCGGCGATGTAACGCGTTAGTCCCGTTTTCTTGATCGTATGCCGTGCGATGTCGAAACGCAGCAGCCATGCCCCCAGCAGAATCAAACCCACGCCTCCTACGCGCAGACCAATCTCCAACGCAAACAGTGAAGTGATCAGACCCAGCGTAAAGACACCCACCGCGATCTTGAAAAAGGTGCGGCTGGATTGCTTCAACCACAACACGCGCGATAATTCCAGCCGCTCGCCGCAAATGGTTAGGATTAGAAAGCCTGCCCACCACGGCACTGCGCTGTAGATCGATTCACCCAACAACCAGAGCAGGTTACCCACCAACCACATGACCGCGCCGAGCGCCATCGTCACGACGTCGATGGTGGGATGCTGACGGTAGATGAAGCCAAAGACGAAGACCAACCCCAACGAACCCAGCGCGATCAGGCCGCGTCCGACTTCAGGGGGCAGGCCCAGGATCAACGCCAGTCCGCCTAATGCAGAAAAAGCGGGAGCGGCATAGGCCGAGTTCTTTTGCAGCGCGACCGCGCGCTCCAAACTGATCAACGTGCCGAGAAACGCGGAGATCATCAGCGCGCCGTGTTGACCGGCGATAGGGGTTGGCAAAGCAGGCATCTTCCAGCCTACGCGCACCAGGGCCGCCCACAGCGCAGCCACTAACGCGATGATGACACACAACACGATGGGGATACGGAGTTTCATGCACACACCTCGCGTGCAGGATAGCACGCGCCAGATGGCGCAGGTATGATGCAAATCATGAGAACACAAAGGCCGAAGATACCTACCCCCTTCGGCCAGTGAGATTAGCACGAATCAGCAACTTACTGCAGCGGCAAGCGCACCGAGAAGGTCGTACCCCGGTCGGGTTGGCGGGTGACCGCCAGCCGTCCGCCATGCGCTTCAACCAGATACTTGACCACGAACAGTCCCAAATCTGCACCGCTGAGCGGATTTTGACGTGCCGCTTCCGTGTGATAGTAGGGCTGAAAAAGCTGCGCCAGTTGAGTCTCCGTCATACTAGGGCCGGCACTGACGATGTGTAATGCAGCCGCGTCAGCTTCGAAACGCCCAATCACTTGAATGGGCGTGTTCTCGGGAGCGTACTTCACAGCATTGCTCGATAAGTTGTAGACAATTCGCCACAAGTGTTCCGCATCACCCTGCACGATCAGAGGTTGCTCCGGCAGGTCAAAGGTCCAAGTCAGGCGGCGCGGGATCACCACGGCGTTCATCACCTCGGTGACCTGACGTATCATCGAACTCAGATCACAGGGTACCCGATTGAGATTCAAATGACCCGCCTCGATAAGATCGAGGTCGAGCAGATCGTTGACAAGGGAAGCCAGCCGGTTGGCCTGCCCATAAATGGTGGCAATGAAGCGCTGCCGATCTTCCGGGCCGGCTGTCGATGACTCTTTCATCAACAGGCCGGCATACAGGCGAATAGTGGTCAATGGCGTACGAAACTCACTGGACGCCAATGAAAGTACGAGCGACTTAAACTGAAGCAGACGCTGCAACTCCGCATTGGCTGCTGTCAGCCGGCCTTGGATCAGGCGGAGTTCGTTACGATCCTGCATAACAACCTGTTCCAGCCTGCCGTGGGCTGTGGCATCCTCAATGACGAATATCAAGCCGGCGCCCGGCTCGGCCTCATTCAGCGCTCCCACCTCAAATGTGAGATAGGTCGTTGTGCCGTCGGGCAGGACAAAATTGACCCATTCCAGGCGATAGCTGGCCGATTCGCCGTTCAGAATCGCCAGCAGGGCCTCTTCGGCGCCGACGAATTCCCAAAACAAGTCAGTCAGCCGCTGCCCCACGACTTCCTTGGCATTGGCTGTGACCAATGCTTTGAGATTAGGCGAGGCTTCCACGATCGTCAAATCGGGTGCGATCTGCGCATACGCCAGCCCGCGAGTACGCGCCATAAACCGGCGCACCTGGCACGACAGTCGCGCGGAACCTTGATCACTCATCATGCCGGTGCCTCTATCTTTCTCGCCAGCAATTCGAAGGCCAGGTCAACACCAACACCCGTTTTGGCGCTGGTCAGCACGTAATCCCCGCCCTGTGTCTCACTGCAGGCACGTAACTCCGCCTCTGCTGACACACTCTCACCAACCAAGTCGACTTTATTGCCGACGAACACCAGCAGTGCGGATTGATTCATGGCGCGCACTTGCTGAACGTATTTGGCGCATGACACGAGTGTTTCACGCCGAGTCATATCGCAGACAATCAATGCCGCCGCCACTCCCACCAGGTAGCTGGCTTGAGTGTTGAACTCCTGCGCCCCGGCCAAATCCCACACCAGCAGATTCAAGGTACCGTTCGATCGTTGCAACGTCTTGCGTGAAATTCGCACCCCGATTGTGCTCAAGTATTTATCGTCAAACCGTCCTTCGATGAAACGCCGCACCAGGCTGGTCTTGCCGACACTGAAATCACCTAACAAACAAACTTTCTTCTGGATGACGATCATGATCTATTCCTGGTCACTGGCATTTCACCGATCATGTTTTATGGCGCCGGTGTGGGAAAGGGCGTCACCAGATCTGATGGGATGGATTTGAGCGTCGCCACCCACGGCAAAGGCACCCAGCCGCGCTGCAATCCTTGCACGCCCGACCATTCCAACTCGGCCCACGGTCCATAGACAGAGACGATCTTGACTGGCGTGTCTTTCAACAAAACGACGATGAGCGGCGCGTTCCGATCGGGCTGTGGCCGCACCCAGACATTGCCCGATGTAAGTCCCGTCACCGGTAAGCCGCTCACGGCGGTCGGTGTCGGAGTCATGGTCGCCGTCGGCAGAGAGGTAGGCGTTGCGGTGGCAGTCGGCTCAGCCGTCGCGGTCGCCGCGATCGTGGGCGTCGTAGTGGGCATCGCAGTTGCCGTGGCTGTCGCGGTCGGACCGGGGAAAGCAACCGGCAAGAGAGCGAACGTAAACTGCAGATAGAAACACGCCACAGCGATCAACAACAAGCCGATCAGGCTGGCCCCGATCATTGTCCGTCGCCCGACAAGTTTCATCGGCTTCTGGGTGGCAAGGTCAGCGAGGTCTGCCCCCAACCGATCGAGCTTCGGCTGCAAATCGGGCAGTGCTGCCGGATCGCCGGAATACTCGCGCAGCACTCTTGCATGCCGAACATGCAGATCGGACACAAAGCCATGCAGCTGGGTACGAAAACCTTCCGGTTCCACGCCTTGAATCAACACAGCCAGGTAAACCACCTGCCCGCTCTGAACCACCACGCGTTGGTTGCCATACTGAATTTCGTCCAATTCTTTATCGGACTGATCTTGCCCGAACGAATCGTGCACGAAATCGCGGATGGCGGTCAGCATGCCGCTGACGAGATCAGAGTCGACAACTTGCGCGCCCGCCTGGCTCTGCGCCAGCAACAGGCCGGAGCCGTGTTGAATCAGAAAGATGTTTTGAACCGAAAAAGGAAGAGCATCGCGCAAGGCCAGCTGCGCCGGCGACACCCCCCGCAACCGCGCCCCTATGGTGCGCCACACGCTGCGCGGGCCAATGACCGCTTTCAAACGCGCATCGATGTTACGCTGCAATTCGCGGAATGCTTCAACGACCGAGCGTTGGACCGACTCGCCGATAACCGGGTACAGCGCCTCAACCATCTCCTGGCGCGAATCGCGAACCTGCACCCGGATCGCTTCACCCATCACGGGGCCCAGCGCTTCCGCCATGTCGTCGCGCGAATCGAGCACGGTGCGATGGATCAGCTCCGTCATGCCCAGCAGGCTGTCTCCACTAGCTTGCACTCGATGTCCCAGGATGTTAAGCCGGTTCTCCAGATCGCGCCCAAAGTTCTCATTATCGTGCGTTGACCAGCGCAGCTTTTCCAGTTCGGCGCGCAATTCTCGCACTTCGGCCTGCAACGCTTCACTCTGAGATTGGGCTTGAAACTGAATCAACCTGAGCTGCTGTTCGACGGCCAGCAGCCGCGTATCATCGTCGTCACCCAGCGTCGCGTGAAGTGCAGCCAATAAAGACTCCAGGTCTTCGTCGGCCTGATTCATGCCTGCCGCAGCGGCCCGGGTGCGAGACGAATCCATGTAGAATCCGCTCGCTCACCGTGAATTGCCGGCTGATTCGTTATCGCTGCGCAAGCGCTGGCCCAGTTCGACCAGCATCTGGCTGAGGTCCTGCCGCGAGGTCTTCTTGCTGTCGAGCGTGCTGGCCAGCGTCAGCAACTCCTGCCGCAAGCCATCGTCACGCTGGCGCGTTTCGGCCTGCAAACTGCGGAAACGTTCGGCTTGCTCCGCGCTGAAACGATCAAGCCGATCGCTCAGGTCCTTCTGCACGGCGCGCAGCTGCGTGAGCACGTCGGCGTACACGTTCTCAACTCGATCGGACAGCTCACGCTGCGCGGTTCGCAGCTGAGCCGCCTGATCGACGCCCTGCTTGTCAATGCGATCGGTCAAGTCCTTTTGCGCGGCGCGCAGCTGCGCGGTCTGACTCGCGCCCTGCTCGTCGAGGCGGCCGCCCAGGGCCTGCTGGGCCGTGCGGAGTTGAGCCGCCTGATCGGTCGCTTGGCGATCGAGCCGATCGCTCAGGTCTTTGCGCAAGGCGGCCAGCTGTCCACTCGACGATTCGGCCAGAGCATCGACTTTTTCACGCAGCGTTTCGGTCAGTTCACTGCGCACCGTTTCAACGCGTGACTCCACCTCAAGCAGGCGTTTGTCGGTCGTGCGCGCTTGAGTGCCGTATAGAATTTCACGCAGGCGATCGAGTTCGGCAACGGTCGACTCATCAGGAGGCGCGGGCGGCGCGGCGGGTGCGGCCGGTTCGGGGGCTGCCAGTTGTGAAGCATTATTCGACTTGGCATTATCGGCGGGAGTGGAAGTCGTTGGCTTGCGGAACATCTGAAAGCTCCTATATGGGAATGTGCTGGAAAGACCAGACGCCTAATGTGCGATCAATGCGCAGCATCCAATTTGTGCCGCGCCGCTGATCGTCCTGGCAGACCACCGGTCAAGCGCGCAGTTAATCAAGGTCAGCCGCATAGATTGGTTCGCCGCAACGGTTTCATTATACCGCAACGGATGTTCATTTCAAATAAAACTAGCACACCGCGGTGGGTGATCGGTTGGTAATGAGCCTCGACGGCGCCCGTGTGGAAGAGCTCGGCCACAGCCTCGCTTAGCCTGCCAGCGCTGGAGGCCGTTAATCTCCCGGATGATACGCTTGCACGGAGTTCTTGTTGAGGATGACCACCGGCGCAGTCTGCTCGGGAAATACACTACCGGATTTCAGGCAGGTGATCGCTGCCTCACTGACGGCCAGCATGATGCCCGCCGAGGCACCGAACAGAGTGCGCATGTGCATATCCCCCGAGAGGCGAAACGCAGCACGCAGCAGATAAGGACCGGCATAGATCAGGGCACGCTGACTGTTGGTCGGCATTTGCGCAGCCGCCGATCGGCTACTGGCTTCGTCACGCGGAACAAGCGCGATGATCGTTGCTTTCGGCACAGTGATCTCCGGCAACGTCGCGCCGGCCGCTTGCGCTTCGATGGAACGCAGCTGTGCCTGGGTCAGGGTCAGCGTGGGTTGCGTCGGCACATTGAGGCTGCCTACGAGCGGCATATCCACCGGCTGGATATAACCACTGATCACGTAATCCGTGGTCAGAACCTGCACTGCCCAGCCAGCCGGACGTGCGGGCTGCACAGGTGCGGGTGCGATCGCGGGTTTCTGCGGCGGAGTGCTAGAAGGTTTTTTGCCAAACATTGCATCGATCTCCTGAACAAAGATGGGCGGCGGCTATGATACTCTGGGCAAGGCAAACTGAATCGACGCGCCATCATCCGTTTCTTCCGCCAGCCGGATCTCGCCCTGCTGCAATTCGACCTTCGCCCGGCCAATATATCCCTGCATTTGCAGGTCTAGCTGCGAAAAGGGTTGTACCTTTTTCCCGGTGCTGCTCACTTTGAGAATAAGCCAGCCAGGTTCGTCTTCGACCGTGATCATCACTTTCCCGTGGAAACCGACGTAGTGCGCCACATACAGGATGAATGCAGACAGGATCTGTCGCAGCAACACGTCGTCGGCATAGAGATGTGAAGCCAGTGTTGAAATCTGGTAGTCTGCTTGGAGCGTCGAGGCGGGGTTAGATTTTTTCCACTGGGCCAAGCTCTGTTCCAGTAACGACTTAATCTCAATCTCGACCGGATTCAGTTCGTTTTCGCGCCGATTGAGCCGTGCGATCTCGATCAAGCCATTCAGCAGCAGGAGCGCGCGCTGGCCGCTGCGGTAGATCGTGCCGAGATCTTCCTGCTGCACATCCGGCGGATAGTCGGGACCGTGATTGTTCAATAGTAACTTGCTGAAACCGAGTATCTGATTAAACGGCGAGCGCAGATCGTGTGACTGGTCTGAGATGAATTTCTCCAGATCAAGGTGTGGGGGAAGTTCGAGGGGAGCGTTAGTCATATTTGAATCCTGTCGAATTTTCTAGTCGGAGCATGGCGTGCTGTGCAAGACAGGTGTGCTGAAATTGAGTATAAGTCGAACTCGCCACGTTGTCAAAGCAAACTGCCCAACCTCTATCGAGATCGGGCAGTCTACCTGTCTTCGTTACTGATTACTTCAGTGTCAACGGGCAGCTCCTAACTGATACTGCCAGGTCGGATCGGGTGCCTCTGTCAGGTCAAACTTCGTGTGTACCTCGGTCATCTGACAGTCATTGCGCTTATGGCTGTTCATATCCAATACCCGCCTCTTGCCAAGTCAGTGCTGCCGGCTGTGTGTCCATATCAGCCTGCGTGGCCTCTCAGCCGACGAACGGAAGCAATTCGGCATCTCGGGTACGACGCCGACCTGTCCAAGCAACGGCGGCCAAGGCGTCAAACTTGGAGCAGATTCGCCCTTAATCTGAAACACGCACGCAAAAGCCTCCCAAGTCCGTGAACTTGAGAGGCTTTGCCTTTGAGAAGCGTGAATTACGCGGCGGGCGGCTCAGACGCCGGGGTCGATTCAGCCACAGGTGCAGGCTCACTCGCAGCAGGGGCTGCTTCGGCCACTGGGGCAACCGGGGCCGCTTCAACGAACGGAGCAGCCTGCTCCTTGTACGAGGACGGCAGGAACTTGAACATCTTGGTGCCGCACACCGGGCACGCGCCGTTGGCCGCCGGGCGGCCGTTCTTCGTCGTCACAATCTGCACGTTCTGGACGGTACGTTCGGCCTTGCACTTCATGCAATAAGCCTTGATTTCTTCGGTCATGGTAGATTTCCTCCTAAATCTGTGTTCAAACCCGAGGGTTAAGTCCGTGTGGTTCGCCCCGCGCGAGGCGCTACAGGGCTGAGTCTACCATGCCTACCCCGAGCGCGCAAGCATCCTCCATACTGAGCGTTATGTCGCCGCGCTTCACATCAAGTACAACTCGCTCACAAAGCGTGCCGTACACATGTTCGACGCCCGCTGTTGGCGCTCAAGTATGACCGGTCGCCGGTTGACGCCGTGCGCCACTGCCTCTATACTGCGGCTATTCCACGAGGAAACGAGAGTACGCATGACCGTTGACCCATCCATCACCCTGCGCCGTTATCAAGCCGATGATGTGTTGCCGCTATACGAAGCTGCCTGCGAATCGATCGACGATATTTACCCGTGGATGCCGTGGTGCCATCCCGGCTACACGCTGGAAGACAGCCGTAGCTGGGTGATGTCGCGCCTCGACACGTGGGGGCAGCCCGATTACGACTTCGTCATTGTCGAGCAGACCACCGAGCACTTCGTGGGTGCGGTAGGCATCAATCAGATCAATCGGGTGCACGACTTTGCCAACCTGGGCTATTGGGTCCGCAGCAGCGCCACCGGCCATGGCATCGCCGTGCTCGCCGTGCGCATCTGTGCCCGGTTCGGCTTCGACGAATTGAAGTTGCATCGTCTTGAGATTGTGGTAGATGTGGACAATCGCCGCAGCCAGCGCGTGGCGGAGAAGGTCGGCGCGACGCGGGAGGGCATTGCGCGCCAGCGTTCCAAGACCGGGGATACATGGCACGATGCTTACATGTTCTCGCTGCTGTCGTTTGATCTGGGTTTCACCCCGGCACTCGTGTAGGCGATGTCCCTGTTTCTTTTGACAAGTCCCTCCCGTTCGACTATAATCCTGCTCGCTTGCCGATCGCGCCGGCCATTGCTGCCGGCGACTTTTTTGTGTGAAGACTAGGGAGTACGCATGTCACGACGGACACGTTTGTGGTTGACCATCATCGTCGTCGTCGCTTTCACGGCCACGATGATTGCCTTCATGCCCATGGGGAAAGTGTTTGAGCCGATCGGGATCACCCGCGACTTCAGCCTGCGCCAGGGCCTGGACTTGAGCGGCGGTTCGCAGGTCTTGCTCGAAGCCGACAACTGCGACACCCCCAACATCGTCGAACGGCTCGACAACACCCGTCAGATCATCGAGAACCGCATCAACGGCCTGGGTGTTACCGAACCGCTGATCCAGATGGCGGGCAACTGCCGCATTCTGGTGGAACTGCCCGCCGTCGATAATCCGGCCGACGCCATCGCGCAGATCCAGCAGACAGGCCGCCTGGAATGGGTGGACAGCGGCGACAACTTTTACAACGAAGGGGACATCATCCGCACCTCGGGCAACCCCGACCCGATCGCATCCCAGACGCTGACCGGCACGGACACTACCACCGGCACGCTGCCTCTGCAGGGCCAGATTCCGGATGCGATCTATCCCGCCATTGTCAGCGGCGCTGATCTCGTGCCCGATCAACTGGGCGTGGTGATCAACAACGTGACGAATGAGCCGCAGGTGGCGTTCCAACTGCAAGGCGAGGCCGCACAGCGCTTTGGCCAATACACGGCCGCCAACATCGGCAAATCAGCCTGCATCGTGCTGGACAATGTCGTGCAGTCGTGCCCGCGCATCCAGAGCGCCATTCCCGACGGGCAAGGCGTCATCACCGTGGGCCAAGGCGGCATTGACGAAGCGAATAAATTGGTGAACATGCTGCGCTACGGCGCGCTGCCGGTTTCGCTGCGCGTGGTGCAGAGCAACACCATCGGCCCGACGCTGGGTGAGGACTCCATCCGCGCCAGCATCATTGCCGGTCTCATCGGCCTGGGTGCCGTGGCTCTGTTCATGCTGTTATACTATCGCGTAGCCGGCCTGGTCGCCGTATTGACGCTGCTGCTGTACGGCTTCGTGACCTTCGCCTTGTTCCGTCTGCTGGGCGTGACGCTGACCCTGCCCGGCATCGCCGGCTTCATCCTCTCAGTCGGCGTGGCGGTGGACGGCAACACGCTGATTATCGAGCGCTTGAAGGAAGAGCTGCGCCACGGCCGCCGCCTGAACACCGCCGTCGAGGTGGCCTTCGAACGGGCGTGGACTTCCATCCGCGACTCGAACTTTGCCACGCTGATTACCTGCGCGATCCTGTTCTGGTTCGGCAATCAATTCGGCGCCAGCATCGTCAAGGGCTTTGCCGTGACGCTGGGCATCGGTGTGATCATCAGCCTGTTCTCATCGGTCTTCGTCACCCGCACCTTCCTGCACTTGTTCACGGATCACTTCAACTTCGAAGGCCGCTCCAAGTTGTTTGGCGCATAGTGGAAATGGAGAAAGAGACGCATGTGGAATATCGTCGGTAAACGCTACTGGTTTTTCGCCTTCTCGCTGGTGCTCATCGTCCCCGGCTTGATCGCGCTGATTTTGTTCGGCCTGCCGCTAGCCATTGACTTCACGGGCGGTTCGCTGGCGAAGTTGCAGTTTGAAGGCACACCGCCGCAGCCGGGTGACGTGAAAGTGATCTACGGCGAATTCGGTTTCACGGACAGCCAGGTGCAGACCCTGTCCAACAACGGCATTCAGATTCGCTCCCGAACGATGGAAGACGCCACCAAGAATCAGATCGAGGCGGCCATCCGCGAGCGCCTGGGCCCGTTCACCGAACTTGAGTTCAGTACTGTGACGGCCACCATCGGCACCGAGGTCGTGCAGCGTGCGCTGCAAACGATCGGTCTGGCGACGGTGGGTATCATGCTGTTCCTGTGGTTTGCCTTCCGGCAAGTGCCGCACTCCATTCGCTATGGCGTGGCGGCTATCCTGGGCATGCTGCACGACGTGCTGGTGATGACGGGCTTTGCGGCGATCTTAGGTTATTTGTTTGGATGGCAGGTCGATTCGCTGTTCCTGACAGCCGTGCTCACCATGATCGGCTTCTCGGTGCAGGACAAGATCGTGGTGTTCGACCGCATCCGCGAGAATCTGGTGCGCCGCCGGGGCGAGTCCTACGAGCACATTGTCAACACCAGCCTGCTGCAGACGGTGTCGCGCTCGCTGGTGACGCAGCTCACCATGTTCTTCACCATGCTGGCCCTGGCGCTGTTCGGCGGCGTGAGCATTCAGTACTTCGCCGTAATCTTACTGGTGGGCTTGCTCAGCGGCACCTACTCGTCCATCTTTATCGCCTCACCGATCCTGGTCGTGTGGGAAAATCGCGAGTGGCGCAACTGGTTCCGCCGTAAGCCCAAGTCGGCGCAGGCAGCCGCGTAGTCAAGAGCAACTTCAAAGAGCCGGTCAACTGATCGGCTCTTTTTGTTTTCCAGCAAAGCGAGTAGAATTCAAGCATCACGTATCACTCGTCACTCATCATGATCTATCACGTCGATCCACCACTCTTCTTCAACTACCCCGGCTATGTGCGCGGCCTGGTCATCGTGCGCCGCGCCGTTAACATCGAAAGTCCCATCGACGAAGTCGCGCGCATGCTGCGCAGCGCGCAGCAGACGATCCGCCAGCGAACCGATCTGGAGCCGCTCTCAACACATCCTCACATCGCCGCATGGCGCGAGGCGTACCGGGCGTTCGGAGCCAAACCGAGTGAGTATCCCAGCTCGATCGAGGCACTGGTGAAACGCGCGCGGCGCGGCGATGAGGTACCGTACATCAACACGCTGGCCGCCATTTGCAACAGCGTCTCGCTGCGCTATTTGGTGCCAATCGGCGGTCATGCGATCGATGTGATGTCGCCCGACGGAGAACTGCGCCTGGGCTTCGCGAACGGTGACGAAGAATTCACTCCGTTCCTTGGCGACTTGATCGAACATCCATACCCCGGCGAAGTCGTCTTCACTTACAACACCTCGACCGTGCTGTGCCGCCGCTGGACGTGGCGGCAGGGCGAGTTCAGCAAACTGCAGCGCACGACCACCGCCGTGGTGATCAACGTTGACGGCTTGCCGCCGGTCACGCGCGCCGATGTTGAAACGATCTGCAACGATCTGGCGACGCTGGCAGGACTGTACTGCGGCAACGCGCCGACTGAGGTGAAGCTGTTGAGCGAAGACAATCTGGAAGTCGAACTATAGGAAAGAATAATGCGCGCACTGATTATCGACAACGGACTATGTCTCGAGATGAGTTATCCTACGCCCACGCCGCTGCAAGGCGAGGCAGTGGTGCGCGTGTTGCAGGCCGGCATCTGTAACACGGACCTTGAATTACTCCGAGGATATCATTCATTCAAGGGCGTGCCCGGCCACGAGTTTGTCGGCGTGGTGGAGCAGGCCGTTGGGCATGAAGAGCTAATCGGGCGGCGAGTGGCCGGAGAGATTAACGCGGCGTGCGGCGTGTGCGAAACGTGCCGCGCCAATCGGCCCACACACTGTCCCCAGCGCACGACGCTCGGCATCATGCGGCGGGACGGCGCCTTTGCCGATTATTTGCTGCTGCCGTTCGAGAACCTGCATCCCCTGCCCGCTTCCGTCTCCGACGATCAGGCGGTCTTCGTCGAGCCGCTGGCCGCAGCGTGCGAGATTCTGGAGCAGGTGAATATTCGCCCTACCGATCGCGTGGCCGTCATCGGCGATGGCAAATTGGGTTTGTTGTGCGCGCAGGTCGTCGCGTTGACCGGCTGCCAATTGATCGCCGTCGGGCGCCACGCCGACAAACTGGACATTCTTGATCGGTGCGGGATCACAACAACCACGGATGCCGCGTCGATCGCGGCTGAATCGATCGATGTTGTCGTCGAAGTGACCGGCACACCCAGCGGCTTCGCTCTGGCGCGGCGCAGCGTGCGGCCGCGCGGGACGATCGTGTTGAAGTCCACATATCACGGCGAGGCGCTGCCGATCAACTTGACGGACATCGTGGTGGATGAGATTACGCTGGTCGGTTCGCGCTGCGGGCCGTTCGAACCGGCGATTCGGTTGTTGGCGAACAAGCAGGTGGATGTGGCATCACTGATTCAGGCACGCTATTCGCTGAATGACGGTGTGGCCGCATTCGAACGCGCGGCGCAAAAGGGGACGCTGAAGGTCATTGTGGAAATGTAACTATTCAGCCGTCACACCGCCCTGCACGCACGAAGTCCCCGCAGCGAAGCGGAGCGGGAATGGGTGCAAGTGTGCCCGACTGCTTGCGCCTACCCTTGAACGCCCCCGACTTCCCGGCGGGAAGTCGGACAGGGTGTATCCGCCGCTTTGCGGCGGAGGCGCGCTAGGCGTCGGGTATCCAGTTCAGACTTGGCAGGTCACGCTCAGGATCAGTGGATTCCCGCCATGCCGTACCCAGGCTCCACCGGAGCCTAGCGGCACGCATGCGCGAAGCGCGCGGGAATGACATTGCCACATAGGCTGAGCAATTAGCAACGATCAATGTTCGATGGTTATTCGAATCGTCGGGGGCTGAGGCGCTTGCCAAGGAGCCAGCCCAAACCCAGGCAGCCCACAAACAATCCCACGCCGCCGATGATCGACGCCAACGAGACGCTACCTTCGGTGGATGTCTGAATCGCTTGCGGTTGAGCAGGCTTTGGCTGTGGCGGTGGCGTCGGCTGCACGGTACCGCCCCCGGCAATTTTTGCCGCAGCTGGTAACGATCGCGCAATGACCACGGGGGTGTCCGTGGGCGCGGGTGTCACGGTCGGCGTAGCGGTAGGAACCGGTGTATCCGTCGGAATGGGAGTATCGGTGGGCGTTGGTGTCAACGTCGGCGTAGGCGTATCCGTCGGCGTCGGCGTGAAGGTCGGTGTATGGGTCGGCGTCGCCGTCGGCGTATTGGTGGGCGTGTTCGTCGGCGTAGGCGTATCGGTGGGCACCGGCGTTTCGGTGGGCGCGGTCACGTAACTGCCGGCCGTGGTGCGATAAGTGTTGGCCAGTTCCGCTGCCAGATTCAAATATTGATCGCCATACGTCACGCTCGGTTCGATCTGCGATCCTTCAACCCATTCGTTGAACGAGGTGATCGCGGCCCAATCGGCGTTGGATTGCGTAACACCGGTGAATGACTGGCGAAAATACTCACCGTTGGTGCGCGGACGATAGATCGCACCCGATCGGCCTGTAAGCCGATCGTCGAAGCCGGGCATGGCGGTGCCGACGAAATACTTGAACGCGCCTAACTCGATCGCTTTTTCGCGCACCCGCTGGCCCCACTTAATCACTTCGGCGCGCGGATCGGCCGACCAGGCAATGTTGTACAGATGGTGTCCGTCGAACACGCGCAGATAATCGAGGTTGGTGCCTTCACTGATCCAAATCGATTTGCGCAGCGGATCGACCGCCTGCCGGATCGTCGTCCAGTCGTTGACGCTGAAGCGGCTGTTCTGCCAGAAGAACACGGCGGGCTTGCCATTGACTTTGAGATACGCGGGGTGAGTGGCATGCGTGGAGAGCAGCGACGCCAACGCATTCTGAACGTCGCTTCTGCTTTTGAAGAATGGCCCGCCGGTTTCAAAATCGATCGCAACCTTGAAGCCTTTTTGCTGCGCCACATCCAGCAGAGTGCGCAGGTTGCTTTCGGTCTGATTGTCAGGAGCGTCGCGCGGGCCATACCACGACACGATAAAACCATCCAGCCCGGCTTGTTTGGCCTGATCGACGTGCCGCTCGATGGTGGCGCGGTCCGCCGATTTGTACGGCGCCGCCGGCTGATCGCTGGTCTTCTTGGGGCCGAATGATTTCTCCTCGTACCAGTTATAGTAGAAGCCCAACACCAAATGCTCGCCCTGTGCGGCGACGGGTAACACCGGGCCGAGCAGCGCGAGCAGGATAACAACGACAATAGACAGTCGAACCTTCATCGGGCGGCGATTGTACCAGAACACTGAGCAATTAACAATGAACAATTGACAATGACAAATGTAAAACGGATTAGCGCGACAGCGTGCGGCAAAATCATCCTGTTTGGCGAACATGCGGTAGTTTACGGGCGGCCGGCCATCGCCGTGCCGGTGACGCACGTGCAGGCCACGGCGATCATCGAGCCAGGTGAACATGGCTTGATCATCCGCGCTTCAGATATCGATCGATCGGTCGCAGTTGATCTCAATAACTCGATCGATCCCCTCGCCGCGATCGTGAACCTGACACTGGAACACTTGAACTGCCCCCCGCCCGATGTGACGATCACCATCCACTCGACCATCCCCATCGCCAGCGGGCTGGGCAGCGGCGCGGCCGTCTCAACCGCCGTCGTGCGCGCCCTGGCGCAGTGGTTCGATGCGCGGCTGGATAATGCCGAAGTGAATACGCTGGTTTACGAAGTGGAGAAACTGCATCACGGCACGCCCAGCGGCATCGACAACACCGTCATCACGTATCAGCAGCCGGTGGTCTTTATTCGCGGACAAGCCATCCAAACTTTCAAGGTGGCGCGGCCTTTCAAGGTCGCCATCGGCAATACGGGTGTGGTGAGTCCGACGAAGATCACGGTGGGCGATGTCCGCAAGGGTTGGGAGATCGATCGGGCGCGGTATGAAGCGTGGTTCGATCGCATCGGCGCGATCGTGCAGCAAGCCCGATCGGCCATTGAGTCTGGTGCGATCGATCGGCTGGGATCGTTGATGGATCAGAATCAAGTTCTGTTGCGCGATCTGGATGTATCCAGCGTCGAACTCGAACGATTAATCTTTGCGGCCAGGCAGGCCGGCGCGAGTGGTGCTAAACTGGTGGGCGGCGGGCGCGGCGGAAATATGATCGCGCTGGTCGATGATCACAATGTCGAGGCCGTCAGCGCGGCGTTGAAAGACGCAGGCGCGACTGGCGTCATCGTCACTGACATCCTATGAACCAGCAACCAACAACGATCTTTCTCAAACTTGGCGGCTCGCTGATCACCGACAAGACCATGGTCGAGCACGCGCGCCAATCGGTAATTCGCCGCCTCGCGCGCGAGATCAAAGCCGCGCGCGCCGCGCGCCCCGATCTGCAGATCGTGCTCGGTCACGGCAGCGGATCGTTCGGGCATGTGGCTGCCAAGAAGCACGGCACGCGTGAAGGCGTGAAAGATCGATCGGGCTGGCAGGGTTACGCCGAAGTGGCCGCCGCTGCCGCGCGCTTGAATCAGATCGTCGTCGATGTGTTTGTGAACGAAGGCATGCCCGTCGTCAGTCTGCCGCCCTCCGCGTCGGCGCGCTGCGATGATGGCCGCTTGTCCTATCTCGATACGATTGTGTTGCGTTCCACGTTGGAGCATGGCCTGGTGCCGCTGGTGCACGGCGATGTGGCGTTGGATGCGGTGCGCGGCGCGACGATTGTTTCGACCGAAGATGTCTTCCTCTACCTTGCCCGCGAATTTCAACCGACGCACATCCTGCTGGCCGGTGAAGTGGCAGGTGTGTTTGAAAACGCGGATGTGTCGGGCGCGATCATTCCGGTCATCACGCCGGACAATGTGGCACAGTACGCCTCGGCGCTGGGTGGATCGCATGGCACCGATGTGACCGGCGGCATGATCGGCAAAGTCAACCAGATGCTGGACGTTGTAATGCACTATCCAGCGATTGAGGCGCGCATCTTTTCGGGCGCAGTGCGTGGCAATGTGCAACGCGTGTTGATCGATCCGCAGGCAGCCATTGGCACGGCCATCCGCGCGCGGTGATGGCGCAAAACCACGATCCACCAAGTACGCGAAGTGACTGTCTTGAAACCCGCTGGCTGGCGATTAGAAACACCTGCCGCCCGGCGCGCCTCCGCTTCGCGGACAAGGCGTGCACCGCAGGCGGTTCGCCCTGTCCGCCGCATCGCGGCGGGGGCGCGCTTGGCGCGTGCGGTGCGCTTCGCGTGTCGCGCCTACGACTACGCAAAGCCGACACCACTCCGCTTCGCTTCGGGTGCTATAGCCTGCGTCGGCTGGTTGGTAGCCTGCGCAGGCAGGCTTCGTGTATCTGTTGCTGGATTTGCCCGTGTCCGTGGCTATGCCACGGCGGGCCGCCTGGCGTAATCGCCAGAGTGCAGTTTTAAGACGCACCTTAGTGTCCCTTCGTGCACTTCGTGGATCACATCTGAATTCTCAGCGAGCGGATGAGTCATGAACGAAGACATCCTTCACTGCCCTGTCTGTGAAACTGAAAACGACGCGCTGCGCCGCTCGTGCGTGAACTGCGGCGAGTCTTTAATCATCGTCTGTCCGCGCTGCAGCACTGTCAACGTGATTACCGCCGCGCAATGCCTGGCCTGTGGTCAACAGTTGGATACGCTGGGCTACATCACCGCGCGGCACGAGGTGCGCTTTGCCGATCGCTTTACGCGGCAGGCGGACACAGCCGTTGAAGCCAAGTCGGAACAGAAGACAAAGGATCGGGCGCGCAGTCAGCAGTTGTGGGAGCAGGAACGACAGCGACAGGACATGCTTGCTGCTCAATTACAGCGCCGCAAAGCACAGGAACGCAAACTCATTCTCATCACGGCGGCTGTGGCGATCATCGTCGTCGTGCTCGTGATCATCAGCGCTCTGTCGCGCTGAAACAAACAGCGTGAGTAAAACGTGATATCTCCCCGCCGTAAGTTTCTCCTCATCGCCGGCCTCAGCGCCGTGATCTATCTGGCGATTTTCAGCCTGCCGTATCCGCTCAGCCAGCATTACAACAATATTCCGCCCGTCGATTACGCCAAGCTCAGCGGGTATTCGGCGCTGGGCTTCATCTCGTACCTCGTCGGGCTGGCGCTGGCCTTCGGGTTGTATTTGTGGGCGCTGCGCTTGATCATGCGTCACAGCGGCGAGACCTCGCGCGCAATGATCGGTCTCAGCAAATCCAAAAACCGAGCAGAGGCGGCTCCCATGCCGCCGGAATCGCGGGCTTGGGAGCCCGCACCGCCGGCAAAATTGGATCTACTGAGTCTGCGCTTCGTCCTTCTCACCGGCGCACTGCTGGCCGTCGTGCTGCTACTCTCGTATCCCCTCGGCGCGATCGATGTGTTCGTGTACGCCATCTACACGCGCGGTTGGGCGCTGCATGGCCTGAATCCGCTCGCCGTCTCGCCCGCGCAATATCCGGCTGGCGATCCCTGGTTGAGCCTGGCCGCCGAATGGATCAATGCGCCGTCGCCGTATGGGCCGGTGTGGCAAGTGCTTTCGCTGGGTGCGTACTATGCTGGCGGCGGAAATTTCCTACTGCAAATATACGCGCTGAAGATTTTGGCGATCCTCGCGTATCTCGGCTGCGCGATCTTGATCTATCGCATCTTGCGCCAGACCCGATCGGACTGGGCGCTCGCCGGCACGATCGCGTTTGCGTGGAACCCGCTGGTGCTGATCGAGGTGGCCCAGAACGCGCACAACGACATCGTCATGATCTTTTTCATGTTGGTGGCGGTGTGGGCGTTGACCACCGCGCGCCGGAAAGATTCGCCCTTGCTCTATGATGGATTAGTCTGCCTGTTTCTGGCGTTGTCGATCGTGACTAAGTTCATCACGATCGTTGTGGTGCCGTTCTTCCTGCTGGCGCTGTTAAGCCGCGGCCAACGCTGGCCCGATCGCTTCGCGCGGCTGATCGGCTTTGGGTTGCTGATCGGCGTGCTGATCGTCATCGGCACGCTGCCGCTGTGGCCGGGATGGGATCAGTGGGCCGTGGTGCAAGGCGCAGACTCGGCGGGGCGATCGATCCTGGCGCTGCTGGTGCTGGCACTGCGCGACGCCATTCAAGTGGGGTCGGCCTTCGATGTAGCGCGCAAAGCGCTGCTGGGGTTGTACGTGGTGATCTACGCGTATGCGTTGTGGCGGGTGTTCAAAATCATCTGGCAATCCAAAGAGGATCGCAGCGAAGCGATCATCCAGCAAACCTTAGCCTCTTCGTTTTTGGCGTTGTTCTGGCTGTTGCTGCTGGTAATGCCGATCTTTCACGCGTGGTATTTATTGTGGTGTTTCCCGCTGGCCGTGCTGCTCTTGCCGCAGCGCCGCCCACTCTCGGCAGCGATCGTCTTCTCGATCACGGCGCTGTTCATCATTCCCTATTTCGAAACGATCCGCGTATGGGTCCCCGAACTATTGCGTAATCCGCTGCTGGGACATCTCATCGGTGTGATGGTGCTCTGTGTGCCACCCATCGTTACGCAGTTGTGGCCGCGGAGAAGTCTACCGCACTGAGGCGCTGGCACACAAGACTAGCTCTTCAACGCCGCCTCCGCCTCATCCAGATGTCCACCGCGATGCAGCGATCGCACAACCCAGCGCTTGTTGTAGTTGAAGATTTCTTCGAGCAAAGCGGGCGAATACTCTTCCAGCCGCTTATCCAATGTCTCTGATGTTTCGATGGCGATCCGCGCGGCCTCACGCGGCGGGATGGCCGCCCACAGCGGCAGCGAGAGATCGTTCACGACGATATCGATCTCCGGGATGAACAGCTTGCCGTCGCGCTCGGTCCTGTCCAGCACATACAGCACGCGTCGATCCCAGAAGGCCAGATGCGCGAACACAATGGCGACGGTCCAGTGCTGGCCGACGGGCTGCTGCAATTCCACATCGCGCAAGCGCGCGGCCAGATTGCGGATGCACTGCGTGGAAGCGCGATTCAGTTCGACAAACGATCGATCCAGGGCCATGGTACTCCTCACAAAAGTTTGAACTCATCGACTCACGTACTTCGCAAAACACACCATTCCAAATCCGTGGCGGCCACCGGCAAACCGTCGATGCTGGCGCCCTCCACCACGTTGCTTTTCGGAGTTGGTCGCGCTGCACCAATGTGCGCATTCTTCACTTCCACTTCCCAATCGGCTTCGCGATACCGTTCCAGCGCCGAGCGCTTGTACAGCAGCGCGTCCAACTGCGCCGCGCGGATCGCCGGAGCGTTGGCTTCGTCGCTTTCCGCATAGAAGTGCGAGATCGCCAGAAAGACGCCGGCCACGATCCGCCGCAGTTCCGCCAGCAGCGCGCCCGGCGCTTCGATATTGGGCAGGCCCAGATTCGTCGTCAGCGTCGCGACCGATCCGGTCTTGAACGGCGTGTGCCGCGCGTCGAACGCGAGCAGGCTGACGAAGTCATAGACGCCGCTGTTTTCCAGGCGATGGCGATCGTGGTGCAGCACCGTCGGGCTGAAGTCGGTGGCAACCACCGGGCGCTGCAGCCGGTTCGCCAGAGTCTCGACCAGATAGCACCGCCCCGAAGCCAGATCCACGATCGGCCCGGACGTCGCCGCGAGCTGCGCGATGACGTAATCGAATTGGCTGGTCCAGCACGCCAGATACTCCGCCGCATATAAG
>Ga0209254_10001044_pt1 | contig 24474 bp, 34 predicted proteins | sample FrelakmetDIP11DI_FD_187148 | JGI IMG/M metagenome (GOLD analysis project Ga0209254, IMG submission 187148) | Freshwater lake sediment microbial communities from the University of Notre Dame, USA, for methane emissions studies - DIP11 DI (SPAdes)... | ecosystem: Environmental > Aquatic >...
TCGATCATCTGCATCAGGAAGTTGGGCAGCCACAACAGGGGGTGGGCGCCAAACGGCGCACAGAACAGTTCATGCACCCAACCGCCAAGACCTTTGATCTTGATGTTGTAGAACACGCAGACCAGCAATACCGAGGTGCTCAAGCCCAGCGTGGTCGACAGGTCGGCTGTGGGAACGACACGCATGTAGGCATGGTGCGGGTCATGGCCGGCCGCGCCGTAAATCATTTCCCAGATGCGCGGGATCAGATCGACGGGCAGAAAGTCCATGGCGTTCATCAGGAACACCCAGACGAACACTGTCAAGGCCAGAGGCGCGACCACCTTGCGGCTCTCGGCATTGTGAATGATGCCCTTGGCCTGGCTGTCGACCATTTCCACGAGGATCTCGACCGCAGCCTGGAATCGCCCCGGCACGCCGGAAGTTGCCGAACGGGCCGCCTTCCACAGGAAGAAAGTGCCCAGGACGCCCGTCAGCACGGCCCAGAAAATGGAATCGAGGTTGAAGACTGAAAAGTCCACCACCCCCTTCATGGGATGGTTTTGCAGATGTGTCAGGTGGTGACCAATGTACTCACCGGCAGTAGGTCCGTGTTCAGCAGCCATCTGTTTACTCGTGTTTAAGTTCTACGCTTCGGGCGGAGCATCAGCGCCACCCAGTACACCTTCATCGTCACCACCAGACCCACCAGCATGGCTGGCCAGCTCAGGTTGGCAACCAGCCTTGGCGCCGCAAACAACATTGCGACCGTCAAGGCAATCTTGACCATTTCCCAAAGGAAAAATCCGAATGCCGCACCCATGGCACGCGCTTGCGGACTCTCCAGAGACATCCTTCGGGCCAGCCCCCGGGCGAACAACGCAGCCGGAATCACCACCGCGAGCGCGCCATAAGCCGCTGACCACCCTACATTCTCTTTGCCCGTAAGACCCCAGGCACCCAACGCCACCACAAGCCCGACCAGCGCCTGAATCCCGACCACCTTCGCTGGCGACACCGACGGATTCTTATCGCTGAACTGCCGCGCCTCTTCGGCGGTCAAGGGCTTGAACTCCGGTTCAGGCGACTCCGTCTCAGGCCCAGTGGCAATTGTCGGCATGTCAGATTACGTGCAGGTTACACCCAGGTTTCGCCTGCAACTTGCCCGGCACTCCCCAGCAAAGCCCCTGATTATACGTAGAAACCCGCTACCGCCAAAACAGACGGCGCCTGGGTCCGCAAAACACGTGCATACGCCGGTGTTTTGCCGCTTCGTTCAGAATGCGCAGGCAACACAGGGCCTTTCATGTACCTCGCCATCAAACTGACCCACCTTGCTGCCGCCATCGTCTGGCTCGGCGGCATGACTTTCATCCTGGGCGCGCTGCGCCCCGTGGCGGTGGCGCAACTGCAGCCACCGTCGCGATTGCCGCTGATGGCCGGGGTACTGAGCCGGTTCTTTGTTGCGGTCTGGGCCAGCATCGCCGTGTTGCTGCTGTCCGGTGTTTTCATGCTGGTTGCCGTGGGCATGAAGAACGCCCCCATCGGATGGCACCTCATGCTGGGGATCGGCTTGCTGATGTTTGCCATCTTCGGCCACCTGTACTTCGGCCCGTGGCGCCGCATGAAGGCCGCCGTGGCCGCCGGGAACTGGCCCGAGGCCGGACAGCGCATGGCGCAAATCCACCCCCTGGTGGTGGCGAATTTCGTGCTGGGCTGGCTGGCCGTGGCCCTGGTTTACCTGGTGCACTGAACCTCCACGGTTCAGTGGCATGCCGGAGCCTGTGCGCCAGCACAAACGTCCGGCGCCGGGCACGTCTGGAAAAATGGACAATGAAGGCCATGAACATGCACGACCTGCCCCCCCTGCCCTGCTACCTCAATGGCGACTACACCACGCTGCCGAATGCCAAGGTCAGCGTCATGGACCGAGGCTTCATCTTTGGCGACGGCGTCTACGAGGTCGTGCCAGTCTATGGCGGACGGCCGTTCTGCTTCGAGCAACACATGGCGCGACTCGACCGTTCGCTGGCCGAACTGCGCATTGCCAACCCGCATACCCGGGAACAGTGGCGTGGAATCGTTACTCAATTGGTAGCAAACGATGACCATTCGACGCTGGGGAAAGGCCAAAATGATTCGAATTCTCCGGCAAACCACCTGATTTACGTCCAGATCACCCGTGGCGTGGCCCTGCGCGACCACGTCATGCCTGCCGACATCACGCCCACGGTGTTTGTCATGGCCAGTGCCATGAAGCTGCCCACGCCCGAGCAGCGCGCGAAGGGCGTGGCCTGCGTCACCGCCGACGATTTCCGCTGGAAAAAGGCCCATATCAAGAGCGTGAGCCTGCTTGGCGCCGTGTTTTCGCGCCAGATCAGCGCAGACGCGGGCGCGGCGGAAACCGTGATGTTCCGCGACGGTTTCCTTAGCGAGGCGGCCGCCAGCAACGTCTGGGTCGTCAAGGACGGTGTCGTCATGGGCCCGCCAAAGGACCACCTGGTGCTCGAAGGCATCCGCTACAGCCTGATCGAGGACCTCTGCCGAGCCCAGGGCATTCCCTTCACGTTGCGCCGCATCAGCCGCGAAGAGGTCCATGCCGCTGACGAACTGTTGCTGTCGTCGGCCACCAAGGAGGTGTTGCCCATCACCACGCTGGACGGTGCGCCGGTGGGCCACGGCGAAACCCGGGGACGGCCGGGCCCGGTTTACGAACGCCTGTACGCGGGCTACCAGCAGGCCAAGAAAGACATCACGGCATGAACGCCTCCGCCACTCCCCCTGGGCCTCCGATGCCGGACGCCGGTTCGCGCACCGAATCGCTGATCGAATATCCCAGCCAGTTCCCCATCAAGGTCATGGGCGCAAGAGTCGATGGGTTCGTCGCAGCGCTCACCCACATCGCGCACCAGTTCGACCCGGCCTTTGACGCGGCCACCCTCGAATTGCGCGAGAGCAAGGGGGGCAAGTACCTGGGCGTCACCCTCACCATCACCGCCACCAGCCGCGCGCAGCTCGACGAGCTGTACCGCACGCTGTCGAGCCATCCGATGGTCAAAGTCGTGCTCTGACGAACCGGAACGAGGGCGCCCCCATGACCACACTGCGACTCAACCCGGCGCTGGCCAAGGCCTGCCATCTGCCGGAGCCACCGCGCGGTGCTGCTGCGGTTCCGAGGCCCCCTCCGGGCAATGCGCTGGGCGAATGGGCACTGGCGCTGGTGCACACCCGACCGCAAAAACTGGTGATCGCAGTCAGCAACGCCACGCACTGGGCGTTTTGCCTGCCCTATGCCCCAATGCCCACGCTGCAGAGCCGGTTCGGCCCCGCGCTGCTGCAGGCACTGCTGTCACTGGGCGTGCCGCCGGACCGGGCGCGCGCCGAGGTCGACCACAGCGAGCCCTGGGTTCTGGGGCGGGGTATCGAACGCAGCACGGTCGGGCACCTGACGCAATACCGCCACAGCGTGACCTGGGCCGCCGGCGAGGGCTTGAGCCTGGGTGCGATCAACGCGCGCCTGGCCGACCACATGACCCTGAAGCCCCGGGCTGGCTACCCGTCAGCGCAAGTGCTGCGCCTCCTGGGCGGCAACCCCGAACTGGTGACCCAGCGTCAAAAGGAGAAAAGCGAGAACTGGCGGGCTGCCTATGACCATGCGCAGGCCCAGATCGGTCGCGACGAAGTGCACATCCCCGTCGCCCTGGCACTGCCCGACGAGCCGCGGCTGGAGGCCGCCCACCAGGCCAGCATCCTGCTGATGCGCCTGCCGCATAACGACAGTGTCAGCGGGCCGCCCGGGCGCACCAGCAATCCGGGCGGACGCTGGATTCCGCGCACCCTGATCGTCGACTTTGCCGACATCGACAGCGCCACGGCCACCTTTGCCCGTGCCCTGCTGGACGAAGTGGCCACGTTGGGTGTTTCCAGCCTGCACCTGGCCAATGCCGTGCCGGCCGTGCTGGAAGCTTTCGAGGAAGTCTCCGGTCGCGGGCCGGATCGACCCGACGGCCCCTGACCCGGCGCCCAGTCTGCCCGTTGGCCGAAGCCATGCGCCTCGAAACCTCGATCCTCGGCCGGGTGGACTACGCGCCGACCAACGAGGCCATGCAGGCCTTCACCGCATCGCGCAGGCCTGACACCCCCGATGCTCTGTGGATCTGCGAGCACCCGCCGGTCTACACCCAAGGGCTGGCGGGAAAGGCCGATCACCTCCTGAACCCGGGCGACATTCCAGTGCTCCAGTCCAACCGGGGCGGGCAGGTGACGTACCACGGTCCGGGCCAGGTGGTGGCTTACCCGCTGATCGACCTGCAGCGCGCCGGCTACTACGTGAAGGAATACGTCTACCGCATCGAGGAGGCACTGATTCGCACCCTTGTCGAGTTCGGCGTCACCGGCCACCGTGTGGCGGGCGCACCTGGGATCTACGTGCGGCTGGACGACCCGTTTTCGCACGCTGCGCTGAATGGGCCTGCACCTGCGGGGGACCCGTTCCGGGGCCTGGGCAAGATCGCCGCTTTGGGCATCAAGGTCAGTCGCCACTGCACCTACCACGGGCTGGCGCTGAACGTGGCCATGGACCTGGAACCCTTCTCGCGCATCAACCCCTGCGGCTATGCCGGACTGAAAACCGTGGACCTTTCTACAATCGGCGTCTCCGTCACCTGGGACGAGGCGGCCACCGTGTTGAGCCAGAAGCTCGACAGCCGGCTGGCGCCTTGAAACCGGCCATCCACCGCCCCACCGCCTCGCAGGAACCCCTCATGAGCACCAAAGACGCCGCCCCCAACGTTGTGCGCGAAGCCCAGTCCGTCGAAACCTATGACGCCAGCGCCAAGCAGAAAGCCGGCGCCAAGCTGTCCCGAATCCCGATCAAGGTGCAGGCCGGCGAAGTGCTGAAAAAGCCCGACTGGATCCGCGTCAAGGCCGGCAGCCCGACCACGCGCTTCTACGAGATCAAGGACGTGCTGCGCGCCAACAAGCTGGTGACGGTGTGCGAGGAGGCCAGTTGCCCCAACATCGGCGAATGCTTCGGCAAGGGTACGGCCACCTTCATGATCATGGGCGACAAGTGCACGCGCCGCTGCCCGTTCTGCGACGTCGGCCACGGCCGGCCCGACCCGCTGGATGCCAACGAGCCGCAAAACCTGGCCAACACGATTGCCGCGCTCAAGCTCAGCTACGTGGTCATCACCAGCGTGGACCGCGACGACCTGCGCGACGGCGGCGCCCAACATTTCGTCGATTGCATCTCGCGCATCCGCGAACTCTCGCCCAAGACGCAGATCGAGGTGCTGGTGCCGGACTTCCGCGGCCGCGATGACCGCGCGCTGGAAATCCTCAAGGCCGCGCCGCCCGACGTAATGAACCACAACCTGGAAACCGCGCCGCGTCTGTACAAGGAAGCCCGTCCCGGCTCGGACTACCAGTTCAGCCTGAACCTGTTGAAGAAGTTCAAGGCGCTGCACCCGGACATCCCGACCAAAAGCGGCATCATGGTCGGCCTGGGCGAGACCGACGAAGAAGTGCTGCAAGTGATGCAGGACATGCGCGACCACGACATCGACATGCTGACCATCGGCCAGTACCTGGCGCCCTCCAGCGCGCACCTGACCGTCAAGCGCTACGTGCACCCTGACACCTTCAAGCTGTTCGAGGCCAAGGCCTACGAAATGGGCTTCAAGCACGCCGCCGTGGGCGCCATGGTGCGATCGAGCTACCACGCCGACCGGCAGGCCGGCCACGCCATGGGGTCACCGGTCGCCTAGAACTGCCCTTTTTTCAATAGCGAAAAATGACCATCTGGCGCTGAGGAAAGGGCATTTTGATGGGGAACCTGTTCCCGACGACTGACGGATCGAGTCGTACTGACAAACGCCCCGCCTAGCGCCCGCCCGGCTTGGCAAACCCGCTCTCCGCCCAGGCCACCGCACTGCTTCGATTGAGCCTGAACGACGGGGCGACGCGCACTTCGGCCAGGCGTTCGCCGTCGTCGCCGGTCGCGCTCAGCACAGCGGTGGGGTTTTCATCGTCGGGCACGATGTCCAGCGACACGGTCACCCTGCCCGCGCGGGCGGTCACGGTGATGCTCTGGTGCAGCGTCGCGTGCAATTGCTGCTCGCTGCGGCGCACGAACTCCGACGCGGTCTTGACCAGGGTGTTGAAGGCGTTGGTGTCCAGCGGCTTGGGGTTTTTCTTGTCGCGCCCCATGGTCCACGGCCCGACCAGCGCGGGCTCGGGCTCGCCGTCCCGGGTCATGGCCACGGCCCAGCCGTCGTCGTCTTCGTTCTTGATGACCTGGGCGGTCCAGCCATCGTCGCGCCACAGGCGGGGTTCCTGGGTCTTGGTGAGTTCGTCGGTCGGTTCAGGCATTGTCTGGGGGCGTCGATCGGGGTGAATGGGAAGGCAGCGGCGATGCTAACCGGGATACTGCGCCCGTTTCCCGAAGGGGTGCTGGCCGCCGTGCCGAAAGCGGGTCCGCCAGGGCCCTTAAACTGATGCCTGGTTCACGATTCGCAGCCGACGAGACGGCCGGATTCTGATGCTCCAAAACGCTGATTGCAGCAATTTCATGACAAAAACTCGCACTTCCCAGCGTCAAATGGTCACTATCAGCTATGGTATTTGAGGTGCCCGTTCAAGCCGCAGTTGCCATTTCTTCCCAGGCCGCCAGCGCCTCGGCGGACAGCATCAGGGCCGGGCCGCCGCCCATGTACACGCACACGGCCAGCATTTCCTCCAGCTCGGCGCGGGTGCAGCCCAGCCGGTGCAAGGCCTTGACGTGAAAGGCGATGCAGCCCGAGCAATGCTGCGTCACGCCGATGGCCAGCGCGATCAATTCCTTGTGTTTGGCGCTGATCGCCCCTTCGGCCATGGACGCGCGCGCCAGCTGGCCGAAGCCGGCCATGGCCTCGGGCTGCGCCTTGCGAAACGGCGCGAGGTTGTGATTGATATCCTGAATCAGGCCTTTGGGATCGAAGCTACTCATTGCATGTCCTGTGTGGTGACGCCAAGGCGCCGGAGATTGATCGAATGACAGCCCCGCTACTGGCCCTGGGCGCGATTGGATTGTGGGCCACGCTGGCCACGCTGGGCGTCTTGCTGTCGCATGTGCCACCCTTTCTGCTGACCGGGCTGGCCTTGCTGATTGGCAGTATGGTGGCGCTGCCGCTGTCGCGTTTTGACTTCGGTCAATGGCGTATCCCTCCCGCAACGCTGGCCCTGGGCATCTACGGCCTGTTTGGCTACCACTTCCTGTTGTTCACGGCCTTTCGGCACGCGCCGCCAGTGGAGGCCAACCTGGTGAACTACCTGTGGCCGCTGGGCATTGTGGTGATGGCGCCGCTGTTCCTGCCCGGCATACGGCTGGGTGTGATGCACGTCCTGGCCGCTTTGCTGGGGTTTGGCGGGGCGGCGCTGGTGATCCTGGGCGGGCGAACTTTGAGCGGCGGCTTTGCCTGGGGCTACCTGCCAGCGCTGGGCGCGGCTTTCGTCTGGGCCAGCTATTCGCTGATGACGAAACGGGTCAAGCCGTTTCCGACGGCCGCGATCGGCCTCTTCGGCCTCGTCTCCGGCGTGCTGTCGCTGGCCTGCCATGCACTGATGGAGCCAGCCGTTGCGCTGTCGGCGCGCGACTGGGGCCTGATTGCCCTGATGGGCCTGGGGCCGCTGGGCGCGGCGTTCTTCCTGTGGGATGCGGCGCTCAAGCGCGGTGATGCGCGCCACATCGGTTTGCTGAGCTTCCTGACGCCGCTGCTGTCCACCCTGCTGCTGCTTGCGGTGCGCGGCGAGCGGCCCAGTGCGACGGTGGGATTCGCCGCAGCGATGATCATCGGGGGCGCGCTGCTGGGCACGCGCAGCCGATAAGCGGCAGCGCGGCGGCGGCTGCTCAGCGCGCCATGGCGCTGGCCGGGTCTTCGGCTTCGAGCACGCCTTGCGCCCAGGCTTGCAGCTTGGCCGTATCGGACCGGAGCACCTCCTGCTTGACCGCCAGAATCTGCGACGGATGCATGGAAAAGCTGCGCAAGCCCAGGCCGAGCAGCAGCCGCGTGAGCGTGACGTCGCCCGCCATCTCGCCACAGACGCTGACGCCCTTCCCCTGGGCGTTGCATTCGGCAATCGTGTCGGCCACAAGGCGCAGCACCGCCGGGTGCAGCGGATCGTACAGGTGCGCGACGGACGCGTCGGCGCGATCGATCGCCAAGGTGTACTGGATCAGGTCGTTGGTACCGATGGACAGGAAGTCGAAGTACTTGAGAAACAGCTTGAGCGTGAGCGCGGCGGCGGGAATCTCGATCATCGCGCCAAGCTTGACCGGCCCATAGGACAGCCCCTGGTTGTCAAGCTGCACGCGCGCGTGGTCGATCAGTGAGAGCGTCTGGCGGATTTCACTGCCGTGCGCCAGCATGGGAATCAGCAGATGCACCTGGCCGTGGGCGGCGGCGCGCAGGATGGCGCGCAACTGCGTCAGGAACATAGCCGGGTCGGCCAGGCTCCAGCGGATGGCGCGCAAGCCCAGTGCGGGGTTCAGGTGGGCGTCATCGTGGCGGGCTTCGTCCAGCGGCTTGTCCGCGCCCACGTCCACCGTGCGGATGGTGACGGGCATGCCCTGCATGCCTTCGACGGCGCGCCGGTAGGCCTGGTACTGTTCCTCCTCGTTGGGCAGGCGGCCATGGCGGCCCATGAAAAGGAACTCGCTGCGGAACAGGCCCACGCCCACCGCGCCGACCTTGAGTGCGGCCAGCGCGTCTTCAGGCATCTCGATGTTGGCCAGCAGTTCGATGCGCCGGCCGTCCATCGTGACCGCGGGCGTATTGCGCAGGCGTGACAGGCGTTCGCGCTCGAGCTCGCCCTGGCGCTGCTTGAAGCCGTACTCGGCCAGGATGATGGGCGAGGGATCAACGATCACCACGCCGGCATCGCCGTCGATGATGATCCAGTCGTCCTGACGAATCAGCTGACTGGCACTGCGCGCCCCCACCACGGCCGGGATGTCCATGCTGCGCGCCACGATGGCGGTATGGGAAGTCTTGCCGCCCACATCGGTGACGAAGCCGGCAAACACGCTCTGCTTGAACTGCAGCATGTCGGCCGGCGAAAGGTCGTGCGCCACCAGAACCAGCGGTACGTCCAGCGTGTCGTCGAGCAGCAGGTCCTGCTGGCGCTTTTGCCGCGGCGGCGGAGCGACCACGGGGGAGGCGCTGCCCTGCATGCGCCGCAGAACGCGCTCGACCACCTGCTCCAGGTCGGCCTTGCGTTCGCGCAGGTACTCGTCTTCCATTTCGTCGAACTGGCGACCGATGATCTCGAACTGCGTCGTGAGCGCCCATTCGGCGTTGTACAGGCGGTCGCGGATCCAGTGCTTGACGCCGGCGGTCAGCGTCTCGTCCTCCAGCAGCATCAGGTGCACATCGAGCAGCGCTGCCAGTTCATGCGGTGCGTCCTTGGGCATGTCCTGCAGCAGGCGCTGCAGTTCATCGACCACAGCGTTGCGACCGGCGCGCACCCGGCCAATTTCGGCTTCGACCTGGTCGGGCGTGATGAAGTAGTGCGCCACTTCCAGCCGGCTGGATGCCACCAGCACCGCGCGCCCGATCGCGACGCCGCGGGCCACCGGGAGACCGTGGACGCTGAAAGTCATGCGCTGAACGGCGCCGGGCCGCCCCAAGCCAGGCCAGCCCCCTCAGGGGGCAGCGCAGCACACGCAGTGGCAAGCGTGGGGGCCATCGGCCGCCGCGCCGGGCCGCCCCAAGCAAGGCCAGCCCCCTCGGGGGGCAGCGACCACACGCAGTGAGGGAGCGTGGGGGCCATCGCCTTATTCGCCTTCGCCGAACTTGTCGGCCATCAGTGCCAGAAGTGCGTCCATCGCCTCCTGTTCGCGCTCACCGCTGGTTTCCAGCGTGACCTCGGTGCCGATGCCCGCCGCCAGCATCATGACGCCCATGATGCTCTTGGCATTGACACGGCGCTCGCCGCGGCTCATCCAGACTTCGCACGGAAAACTGCCCGCCAGCTTGGTGAGCTTGGCCGAGGCGCGGGCGTGCAGGCCCAATTTATTGCTGATGATCGTGTTGGTCTTTAGCATGATTCTTCTTGGCCTGATTCTGCGGCGCCGTGACCGCCACCTGCATCACGCCCTGGGTGCCCCCGGTGACCGCACGGGAGACCAGCGCCTCCAGCGGCTCATGGCGGTAGCAGACGGTGCGCAGCAGCATGGGCACGTTGACGCCCGTGACGATCCGGGAGTTGACGCCGTCCACCATTTTCTGCGCCACATTGCAGGGTGTCGCGCCAAATACATCGGTCAGCACCAGCACACCATCGGCGCCCCGCTGCCCGCCCAGTTGCTGCAAGGCAGTGCGCGCCATCGCCAGCGTTTCCTCCGGCGGCACGTTGGGCGCGACATCCAGCGCGACCACACTGGGACCGCAATCGGGAAAGACATGCAGGGCGCACTGCCGCAAGGCGTGTGCCAGCGGCGCATGGGCGATGATGAGGATGCTGTTCATGAACCCCGATTATGAGGTTTCGCCCACAGGAAATATGCATGCGATGCCATGCAGCAGACCAGAAACACCGTCATGGCGCTCTGGTAGGCCCTGACTTCGTCGACTCCGAACGCCTTGAAGCCGTCAATCAGCAGCCCGATGCCCCATTGCACGCAAAACACGCCCGCGAAAATCACCAGGTTGTAGGCCGACAGTGCCCGCCCGGCCAGCGCCTGCGGAAAAGCCATACCCACCGCCGGCTGGGCCAGCGAGACAAAGCTGCAGCTCATGCAAAACAAAGCCAGGAGCGGCGTAGCCAGCGTCGAAATTCGACTTCCGGCTACGATAATGATAGTCAACAGGACGAAGCTGGAGGGCAGACCCAGCGCGATCAATCGCTCTGGCGTGAAGCCCCGGCGCACCAGGTGTGGATTGACCAGGCCCCAGGTCCAGAACGTGCCCAACATGCTGATGTTGATCCAGAACAGGCCCGTGGCCGCCTGGGCGCTCGTATAGCCGGCCACCTTGATCATCCACGGCCCGGCCCACAGGGTCTGCAGGGCGATCAGGCCGCCGTAGCTGAAGAAGCCGATCGGCGCCATGCGCCGGAAGTACGGATGCCGCCAGACCTCGGCGTAACTGGCCGATGCGACGGGTTCGCCAAGCTGCCGGCCAGCCGGCACAGGCGCCGCGGTCCAGGCCGGGATCAGCCATGCGATCAACACCATCGAGAGCACGATCATCGCGGCCAGCCCCCAGAACAGCGGGCGCCAGCCCACCAGCGGCATCAGCCACTGCACCGGCAAGGTCGAGGCCACCATGCCCAACGAGCCGGTCATCAGCATCCAGGAATTGGCTCGCAGCTGGGTGCTCGCGTCCAGCCAGCGCCGGTTGCCGGTCAGCGGCGCCATCAGGCAGGCGCTGACGCCCGCGCCAATCAGCACGCGCGCCGCCAGCAGACCGGAGAAGCCTGTGGCCAAGGAAAAGGCCAGGCAGCCGACGACCCCGATACTGAGCAGACTCAGGATCACCTTCTTCGGCCCGTGCCGGTCCAGCCAGGCCCCCATGGGCAACTGGGTGGCGGAGAAACCCAGAAAATAACCGCCGGCCAGAAGGCCCAGATCTCGCGCATTCAGGCCAAACTCCAAGGTCAGCACAGGCGCCAGGGTCGCGGTAATGGCACGCAGCAGCGCCGAAAAGAAGTAGGCGAAGGCAAACGCCAGAAAAACCACCACGGCGGCGCGGCGCGGCAACACGCTCACGGCACACCCTCGAGCTTGAGTCCGCCAAAGAATGCATCCGCAGTTTCAGGCTTGAGGCTGTCGGCGTAGATCACCGCGTGGAACAGCCAGAGGCCGTCACCCGACGAGCGGGCAAACCAGACTGCCTGTGATTCCACGGCGCGGCCGTCCGCACGCTGTCCTGCCGCCGCCAGACGCACGGATTGCGGCAGGTCCAGGCTGCCCGCCGGATGAAACGGCTGTTCGCGGATGGCGCTGGCCCGCATGTTGGCCAGCATGGCCACGCGCCACTGCGTCATTGCGGCGCCAGCGGATGCGCCGACGCCGAGCCGCACCTGACTGACGGCAAAGGTAGCGCCACCGGCATCGCAACCCGTCATCCCCAATTCAACGGCCTCACCCGCGAGCTCGAGCGTGCGGGATGCCCGGTCAGGCTTGCAGGGCAAGAGAGCTACCAGGGGCGCCGGCTCGATAGCCACTTCACGCCAGTTCAGCGTCGGGCTGCAGCCCGCCAGCCAGGCCGCTACGGGAATCGAGGCAAGTGCAATCCAGCGCATCGCCCTGATTATCACGGCCCGCGGTTTTTCGCGACAATGAAGCCATGAATTCACTAGATGGCGTTCGCGTTCTCGACCTGTCCCGGGTGCTGGCAGGGCCGTGGTGCACCCAGACACTGGCCGACCTGGGGGCCGACGTGATCAAGATCGAGCGCCCTGGCACGGGCGACGACACGCGCACCTGGGGACCGCCCTTTCTCAAGGATGGTCAGGGCCACGACTCGGTCGAGGCCGCTTATTACCTGGGCACCAACCGGAACAAGCGCTCGGTGACCTGCGACATTGCCAAGCCGGCCGGGCAGGCGCTGATCCGCGACCTGGTCCAGCACTGCCACGTGTTTGTCGAGAACTTCAAGGTGGGCGACATGGCGCGCTACGGCCTCGACTACGACAGCCTGAAGACCTTGAACCCGCGCCTGGTGTACTGCAGCGTGACCGGCTTCGGCCAGACCGGGCCGTACCGCGAACGCGCCGGCTATGACTACGCGATCCAGGGCATGGGCGGGCTGATGAGCATCACCGGCGAGCGCGACGACATTGGCGGCGGGCCGCAGAAAGTGGGCGTGGCCGTCGCCGACCTGTTCACCGGCATGTACGCCACCGTGGCGATTCTGGCGGCGCTGCGCCACGCCGAACGCACCGGCGAAGGCCAGCATGTGGACGCCGCGCTGCTCGACACGCAGGTCGCCATGCTGGCCAACATGGGCGCCAACTACCTGGTGGGCGGCAAGCTGCCCGGCCGAGCCGGCAACGCCCACCAGAACATCGTGCCCTACCAGGTTTTTGAAGTTGCCCCGGCCGCCGACGGGCATAAGGACCACCTGATCCTCGCCGTGGGCAACGACAGCCAGTACGCCAAGTTCTGCGCTGTGGCGGGACACCCCGAACTCGCCACCGACTCCCGATTCGCCAGGAACCAGGGACGGGTGCGCCACCGCGACGAACTGGTTCCCCTGCTCCAGGACATCATGCGCACGCGCAACAAGGCGGCTTGGCTGGAGGCGCTGGAGGCGGCCAAGGTGCCCTGCGGCGCGATCAACAACATCGCCGAGGTCTTCGCCGACCCGCAGGTACAGGCGCGTGGCATGGTGACGACCTGGCAGCATCCGCTCAAGCCCGACTTGCACCTGGTGTCGAGTCCGATCAAGCTCGGTGCCACGCCGGTCCGCACCGACCTGCCGCCGCCGATGCTGGGCCAGCACACTGATGATGTGCTGCGCGACGTGCTCGGCTACGCCGATGCGAGACTCACGGCGTTGAAAGACAAGGGAGTCATCTGATGGCGAATTTTGTTCTGGTGCATGGCGCCTGGCACGGCGCCTGGTGCTGGCGACACGTGACCGAATCGCTGATTCGCGCCGGCCATCGGGCGCATGCCGTCACCCTGACGGGCGTGGGCGAACGGGCGCACCTGTTGGGTCCTTTGATCACCCTGGAAACGCATATCACCGATGTGATTCAGGCGATCGAGTCCGAGGAGATGACCGAAGTCGTGCTGGCTGTGCACTCCTACGCCGGCATGCTCGGCACCGCCGTGGCCGACCGCATGCCAGGGCGCCTGGCGCACCTGGTTTATGTCGATGCGGTCGTCCCCAGACCCGGCGAAAGCTGGAGCAGCACCCACGCCAGCGCCACGCGTGAATCGCGTCTGGCGGCCGCAGCCGCCTCGCCCAGCTACAGCTTCCCGCCGCCCGATCCTTCCGTTTTCGGCCTCGAGGGCGCGGACCACGAATGGGTCAAACGACGCCAGACGCCCCACCCGGGGCACACCTACGAGGCCCCGCTGGACTTCGACCCGGTTCGTGTTGCGCAAGTGCCGCGCACGTTCATCAACTGCACCCGGCCGCCGCTGGCCACCATTGACGTGATCCGCACCCGGGTCACAGATCCGAAATTCTGGGACGGCGCCTGGCTGGCGGGTTCACGCGTGGTCGAACTGGCCACGGGCCACGATCCCATGATCAGCGCGCCGCAGGCGTTGACACAATGCCTGTGCGAGCTTGCGGGCATTGCCGCGCACACTTGAGCCCGCCATGCCCCTTCAAATGCGCGTCAGCAGATTTCCAGGCTGTCATCCGGTCGCCGCTTGTGCCTTAATCTGATCCAAGGAATGTCTTCATCATGAACCAACTTTCGCCAGGCGACCCTTCCGTCAAGGTGACGCCGGATTCGAAACCGGGGCTCGCTGCGCCTGCAGGCCCCGCGCCGGACTTGGCCATCGCCGGCGTCATCGGCGCCGAATTGTCAGATCCAGTCCACGCGATGCGGCGGCTTGTCCAGGGGTTTCGAGACACGGGCCAGATGTCCAGCACCGACCTGGCGGCCCTGAGCCAGGCCATCGACGAGGCCGGCGCCATCGCCCGGCAAAGCCAGCAACTCGCGCGCTTGGCAGGTGGGCGGCTGCGCCAGTCCCATGAAAGGGTCTCGCTGGACCACCTTGTCGAAACTGCCTTGAAGGAGCGGCAGCCTCTGTACCAGGAGCGCGGGATCGAGGTGCACCGCACCATCAAACCCGTCGAGATCATTGTCGATCCGGGATTGCTGTCAAACCTGGTGGAGACCGCACTCGACTGGGCGTTGCCGAAATGCGACCGGCTGGTCGTGTCGCTGGGTATCAATAGCTGGCCGGAGCATGGCCTGCTTTCGATCAAGGCCTGTGGAACCGTCAGCACACAGGTCACGGAGCACGCGCTTGTGGCGACCGAGCCACTCAAGTGGCACCTCGTCGCCCAGATCGCCAGAGCCATGGGTGTCATCGTTTCACGGGATATCAACGGAAGCGACGCGACCCTGTTCCTGGAGTTCGCGCGGACCGTCAAGCATCTGGAAGGTCTGACGGCCATGGAAATCGAGTCCCATGGGAGCGACTCGGAAACTCACGCCGGGACCCAGGCACTGGCGGGTTTGCGGATTCTGCTGATCAGCGACGACGCGGCGGTCCGCAAGGAAGTCGAGAGCGCCTGCCTTGTCCTGGGCTTGGTGCCGGACACGGTGACAGACTCCGAAAAAGCGGTACGCTACACAGAACGTGACCAGCCCCACATGATCATCGTCGACGAGCGTGTGAGGGACCAGATCTTCGACGACCTGATGCAGGACATCCGCCGCCTCGACCCCAACTTCGGTCTTCTTGAAATTACCGATGATGCCGACACGTTCGAGATTTCGAGCTGGATGAGTGACAGCATGACCCGCGTCAGCCGCGATGTCCTGCGCCAGCATCTGCCTTCGGTGCTGACGCTGGAGCTGGCCAAGGCCTTCTGAGGCGTCCGGCGCGTCCCTGGCACGGCTACTTCAGCGTGCCAAACACCTTTTTCAGCACGGCGCTGCCGCTGCCGACCGGGTCTTGGCGGATCTTCTTTTCCTCCTCGCCAATCATCAGGTACAGGCCGTCCAGCGTCTTGCCGGTGACATATTGTTCGATGGTCGCTTGATCCTTCTTGACGAGACCCATGCCCGAGGCCTTACCGGCGATGCTGTTGTACTGCGCCGCGAGCCCGACTTTCTCGGTGGCCTGTGTGACCACCGGCAGGAATTTCACGCCCAGCGGGGCGCGGGTCTTCTCGGCGAAAAAGTCGGTGACGGAGGTGGACCCGCCAGTGAGTATCTTCTTGGCGTCGGTCACGTTCATTGATTTGACGGCATTGACCAGCAAGTCTTTGCCCATGGGCACCGCTGCTTCCGCTGCCCGGTTCATTGAAGTCACCAGGTCATCGATGCGCTTGCCCTGGCCCAAGGTGCGCATGAACTTCGCGGCATCATTGAGATAGCCCGGAAGCGGGATGCGGACCTTGGGGTTGCCGAGGAATCCATCCGGCTGGCCCAGCAGATTCACGGCGGCAAGGGCACCTTTTTCCAGCGCCAGCTTCAGTCCTTGCGAGGCCTCGGCGTTGCTGAGTTCGGCAACGGACAGGGCGGCGGCACGCTGCGAGGCGGCGAGCAGCAAAGTGCCGAGCGTGAACGATGTGGCGCAATTGAACTGACGACGATCCATAGCGTACCCCTCGATGAAACCAATCTTCCATATTGCCGCAGTTGGGGGCGGGAAGGCCATCGTTGCGAAGAATTTTTTGCTTGCTCGTCGGCCGCTCAAGCTGCCGTTCAAGGTGGTCATCGACAACACGGGCTCCCAACGAAAAAGGCTGCCCATTTCACAATGAAAATGGCAGCCTTCCAGCGTCAGATAGCGTCTGCACGCTCCTTTTTTGGGAGCTAAAGCAGCGCAACCTCGCCTGGTTTACTTCGCGCGGAAGTCGTCGTGACAAGACTTGCAGGTATCGCCGACAGGGCCGAAGGCGGCTTTCAGGTTGTCCAGGTTGCCGGTCTTGGCGGCAGCGGCCAGTTTGACGGTTTCGGCCTGCATCTTGTCGGCAGCTGCCTTGAACTTGGCCGGGTCTTTCCAGATTTCAGGCAAAGCCTTGGTGTCACCCGTATCGGTTCCCGGCCCGAACGCTGCCCACGGCAACTTGGCCATGAAAACCACGACGTCTGCATTCTCGGCGGCGACTTTGGCATCGAATGGCGCCCGGCCCGAGGCCATGGCGCCGATGCGAGCGAAATGCTGCTGCATTACGAACAGCGCATTCTTGCGGTACTTGACTGCGTCCTCGGGCTTGGCAAACTGGGCCGACGCTGGCGCAGAGAGGGTGATCGCAGCGGCGGCGAGTACGAACGAAAGAATAGGTTTCACGGCTAGTTTCCTCTTGAGGTGGGTTGGGCTGGCTGAAAGTACGCTTTGACCCAGTTGGTTTCATTACCACTACACTGCGCGCAAAGCACTTTTTCCAGCTTCATTCTGCCAAAAATCTTGAAACCGGGTTTTTTATGAAAACTGTCCGCGTCTGGGACCTGCCCACCCGTCTTTTTCACTGGAGTCTTGCGGCCTGCTTTATCGGACTCGTGATCACGGGCTCCGTCGGAGGCAACGCCATGGTCTGGCACTTCCGCTTTGGTTACACGGTGTTCACCCTGTTGCTGTTTCGCCTGGTCTGGGGATTTGTGGGCGGCCACTGGTCCCGCTTCGGCGCGTTCCTGTATTCGCCGGCGACGATCCTGGGTTTCCTGCGCGGACAACGTCGCCCGGAACACACGACGGGCCACAACCCCTTGGGCGCACTCTCGGTGTTTGCCATGCTGGCCTTTCTGGCGGCGCAGGTGGGCAGCGGGCTGATCAGCGATGACGAAATCTCTTTTGCCGGTCCCCTGACCCGCTTCGTCTCCAACGCAACGGTAAGCCTGGCGACGACCTATCACAAGGACATCGGTCGTCTGATCTTGTTCGCGCTCGTCGCGCTTCACGTCGTGACCGTCCTGTTGTACTTGTGGAAGAAGCAGGACAACCTGATCAAGCCCATGGTGCGGGGCGACAAGGAGCTCCCCGATGACGTCGTCGTGAAACCCTCGCGGGATAGTTCGGGCAGCCGCTTTGCTGCTGCCATTGTCCTGGCGGCCTGCGCCGCAGCGGTGACCTGGATCGTCAGGCTGGGGGGCTGAAAGCCGGCTAAACTGGTGCGGCCTCAGCAGTCCCCAGCCTTCGTGGATACGCCTTCAATCCAGTTCGTCACGCCCCAGACACCGGTCGAGTGGGCTCTGACGCGCGAGCTTTTTCTGGAATATGCCCGCAGTCTGGCCATCGATCTCTGTTTTCAGGACTTCGACGCCGAACTGAGCGGTTTGCCTGGGGATTACGCCGCGCCGCGTGGCGCCCTGCTTCTGGCGCTGGTCGATGGACAGGCCGCCGGCTGTTGCGCGCTGCGCGCGCTCGACAACGTGGACTACCCGAACGCCAGTGAAATGAAGCGGCTCTACGTGCGCAAGGCGTTTCGGGGTTCAGGGCTGGGAAGGCAGCTTGCCGAGGCAATCCTGGATGCCGCACGCAGCGCGGGCTACGGCTGTGTGCTGCTCGATACGCTGGATGACATGGAAGCAGCTCGGGCCCTGTATCAGGATCTCGGGTTCGAGGATATCCCGCCCTACTATCACAGCCCGATTGTTGGCGCCCACTACCTGAAGGTCGATATCTGAATTTTCAGGCCGTTGTCCAGCGCCAACTGGACCGAATCAGCTATGCATTTCATAGCTGATGCCGATTGAATCAGGACTTCGCCTGCGCCAGCAGCGTCGCCGCGTCGCTGACTTCGAACTTGCCCGGGCCTTCGATATTCAACGTCGTCACCTTGCCGTCCTTGACCAGCATGGAGTAACGGTTGCTGCGCAGGCCCAGGCCTTTTCCGGTCAGATCCAGCGACAAGCCCGTCGCCTTGGTGAATGCAGCGTCGCCGTCGCCCAGCATGCGGACCTTGGCGCCCGTCTTTTGATCACGTGCCCAAGCGCCCATCACAAACGCGTCATTCACGCTGACGCACCAGATCTCGTCCACGCCGGCTGCCTTGAGTTCGTCAAATTTCTCCACATATCCTGGCACGTGCTTGGCCGAGCAGGTCGGTGTGAAAGCACCAGGCAAGGCGAACAGGGCGATGGTCTTGCCCGCGCTGGCCTTGCTGACGTCCACGGGATTGGGGCCGATGCTGCAGCCATTGCCCTCGACCTCGACAAATTCCATCAGCGTGGCGGCGGGAAGGGTGTCTCCAACTTTGATCATGCGGTTCTCCAGTAAGTGACGGGGCCCGAGAAATTCAGGTCCCAAAAACAAAAACGACCCACATTGTGGGCCGTCTTCTTGTGCAACGCAGTCTCGAGGCCGTTAAGGCCTAGACGGCAGCGGCCTTTTCCACAAGGCGGGATGCAACCCAGTTCTTGGTCTTGGAAATCGGGCGGCTCTCGGTGATCTCGATCACGTCGCCCAGTTGGTACTGCCCTGTTTCATCGTGGGCGTGGTACTTGCTCGACTTGGCAACAATCTTGCCATAGAGCTCGTGCTTCACGCGGCGCTCGACGAGCACCGTGACTGTCTTGGCGCGCTTGGCGCTCACCACCTTGCCGATCAAGGTGCGCTTGAGGGATGTTTTAGCTTCCGTCATGGTCACTCCTTACTTGGCGGCTTGCTTTTCAGCAAGGATGGTCTTGGCACGCGCGATGTCACGGCGCGTGCTGCGCAGCGTGGCGGTGTTGTTGAGTTGTTGCGTGGCTTTTTGCATGCGCAGGCCGAAATGGGCCCGCTGCAATGCCTTGACCTCGGCTTCAACGCCGGCAACGTCTTTCTGGCGGAGTTCAGCAGCTTTCATTTCTTCATTCTCCTGAATCATTGACCAATCATGCGAGCCACGAACGTGGTGCGCAACGGCAGCTTGGCAGCAGCCAGACGGAAGGCCTCGCGGGCCAGTTCCTCTGTCACACCGACGATCTCGTAGATCACCTTGCCAGGCTGGATCTCGGCCACGTAGTACTCGGGGTTGCCTTTGCCGTTACCCATGCGCACTTCAGCGGGCTTGTGGGAAATCGGCTTGTCAGGGAACACGCGAATCCAGATGCGGCCACCACGCTTGACGTGACGGGAGATCGCACGACGTGCGGCCTCGATCTGACGGGCCGTCAGTCGACCCCGGTCAACGGACTTGAGACCAAAATCACCGAATGCCACCGTGTTGCCACGGGTGGCCACGCCGGTGTTACGGCCTTTTTGCTCCTTGCGGTATTTTCTGCGAGCAGGTTGCAGCATGGTTATTCTCCTTTGACACCGTCAGCTGCTGCAGCTGGCGCGGCTACCTTGCGGACGCGCTTAACGGTGGATTTGGCATCAGCACTTGTGGCTTCTGCGGGTTTGTCGCTGCCATCGGCAGGCGCGGCATTCGCACCGGCCGGGCGGCGAGGTGCGGCGGCACGGCGTTCACCGCCCGGACGCTCGCCAGGGCGTGCATCGCGACGCGGGCCACGGGGGCGGCGCTCGTCGTCCGCCCGCGGCGTCTCAACGGCGGGCAGGTCGTTGCGACCCAGCGTATCGCCCTTGTAGACCCACACCTTGACGCCGATGACGCCGTAGGTGGTCTTGGCTTCAGAGGTACCGTAGTCGATATCGGCACGCATCGTGTGGAGCGGCACGCGGCCTTCGCGGTACCACTCGCAGCGGGCGATCTCGATACCGTTCAAACGGCCAGACGACATAATCTTGATGCCCAGGGCGCCCAGGCGCATCGCGTTCTGCATGGCACGTTTCATGGCGCGGCGGAACATGATGCGCTTTTCGAGCTGCTGGGTGATGCTGTCGGCGATCAGCTTGGCATCGATCTCGGGCTTGCGCACTTCTTCGATGTTGACCGCGACCGGCACGCCCAGCCGCTTGCCGAGCTCTTTCTTCAGCGCTTCGATGTCTTCGCCCTTCTTGCCGATCACCACGCCCGGGCGGGCCGAGAAAATGGTGATGCGTGCGTTCTTGGCCGGACGCTCGATCAAGATGCGCGAAACCGCGGCATTCTTGAGCTTGGTCTTCAGGTACTCACGGACCTTGATGTCCTCGGCCAGCATGCCGGCAAAGTCACGGTTGTTGGCATACCAGCGCGACGACCAGTTGCGGCTGATCGACAGGCGAAAGCCGGTTGGGTGGATTTTTTGTCCCATATTTATCCGTGCCTCTTTCAGTTACCAACCGTCACGTACACATGGCACGTGGGTTTTCTGATCTGGTTGCCGCGGCCTTTGGCGCGGGCCGTGAACCGCCGCAGCGAAGCACCTTGCTCGACGTAGATGGTTTTCACCTTCAGCTCGTCGATATCGGCGCCGTCGTTGTGCTCGGCGTTGGCGATGGCGGACTCAAGAACCTTCTTGATGATGACCGCGGCTTTTTTCTGGGTGAACTGCAGCGTGTTCAGCGCTTGATCCACTTTCTTGCCACGAATCAGGTCGGCGACCAGACGGCCCTTGTCGACCGACAGACGGACGCCCCGGAGGACTGCACGTGTTTCCATGGTCTTTCCTTATTTCTTCTGGACTTTTTTGTCCGCCGGGTGACCCTTGAAGGTCCGTGTGAGCGCGAACTCACCCAGCTTGTGGCCCACCATCTGATCGGTGATGTAGACCGGCACGTGCTGCTTGCCGTTGTGCACGGCAATGGTCAGACCGATGAAATCGGGCAGAACCATGGAGCGACGCGACCAGGTCTTGATCGGCTTTTTGTCCTTGGTCGTCACGGCTTTTTCAGCCTTGGCGACCAGGTGGTGGTCAACGAAAGGACCTTTTTTGAGAGAGCGAGTCATTTAACCTTCCCCTTACTTCTTGCGGCGCGACACGATCATGACCTGCGTGCGCTTGTTGTTACGGGTACGGTAACCCTTGGTCAGATTACCCCAAGGATCGACTGCATGACGGCCTTCGCCGGTCTTGCCCTCGCCACCGCCATGGGGGTGGTCGACCGGGTTCATCACCACACCGCGAACGGTCGGGCGAATACCCATCCAGCGCTTCACACCCGCCTTGCCGAGGCGGCGCAGGCTGTGCTCTTCGTTGGCGACCTCACCGATCGTGGCGCGGCATTCAACGTGGACCTTGCGGACCTCGCCGGAGCGCATGCGAACCTGGGCGTAGGTACCTTCACGGGCCAGCAGGGTGGCCGACGTGCCAGCCGAGCGGGCAATCTGCGCGCCTTTGCCGGGTTGCAGTTCAATGCAATGGATCGTCGAGCCGACCGGAATGTTGCGAATCGGCAGCGTGTTGCCGACGCGGATCGGAGCTTCCGAACCACTGACCAGCGATGCACCCACTTCGAGATTGCGCGGCGCAATGATGTAGCGACGCTCGCCGTCGGCATAGCAAACCAAAGCGATGTGTGCCGTGCGGTTCGGGTCGTACTCGATGCGTTCGACCTTGGCTGGAATCGCATCCTTGTTACGACGGAAGTCGACCACGCGGTAGTGGTGCTTGTGCCCGCCACCCTTGTGACGGGTGGTGATGTGGCCGTTGTTGTTGCGCCCCGCCTTCTGGAACTGGGGTTCGAGCAGCGGCGCGTAGGGGTCACCCTTGTACAGGTGGTCACGGGTGACCTTCACGACACCACGACGGCCGGGTGAAGTGGGTTTCAGTTTAATGACAGCCATGATTAAGCACCCTCACCGGAAAGGTTCAGCTCTTGACCAGGCTTCAGCGTCACATAGGCCTTGCGAATGTTGTCGCGGCGGCCCGTGGACTTGCCAAAACGCTTGGTCTTGCCTTTGGTGTTCACCACAGAAACGCCCTTGACCTCAACCTTGAACATCAACTCCACTGCGGCTTTGATTTCAGGCTTGGACGCATCCTGCAGCACTTTGAACGTCACGGCATTGCTCTTGTCAGCAATCATCGTTGCCTTTTCAGACACGATGGGCGCGACCAGAACCTGCATCAGACGACCTTCGTCAAACTTGGGCGCGCTCATGCGAACATCTCCTTGAGTTTGTCGATTGCGCCCTTGGTAACGAGCACTTTCTTGTAATGCACCAGCGACACCGGATCGGCGTAACGCGGCTCGACGATGAGCACGTTGACCAGATTGCGGGAAGCCAGGTACAGGTTTTCATCGACTTCATCGGCAATCACCATGACCGACTGCAGGTTCATCGCCTTGAACTTGTCGGCGAGCTGCTTGGTCTTGGGGGAATCCACCGTGAGGGAATCGACCACTGCCAGACGGCCTTCACGTGCCAGCTGCGAGAAGATGGAGGCCATACCGGCGCGGTACATCTTCTTGTTGATCTTGTGGCTGAAGTTTTCATCAGGCATGTTCGGGAATGTCCGGCCACCTCCACGCCACAACGGCGAGGACGTCATACCAGCACGGGCGCGGCCCGTTCCCTTTTGCTTGAAAGGCTTCTTGGTCGAGTGCTTGACCTGTTCGCGGTCTTTCTGGGCGCGCGTGCCTTGACGGGCATTCGCCTGGAAAGCCACAACAACCTGGTGCACCAGATCTTCGTTGTAAGCGCGGCCAAACACGGTCTCGGGCGCATCAAATTTCGACGCGGCCTGGCCTTGGTCGTTCAGGAGTTCGAGCTGCATCAGTTCGCTCCTTTGCTGGATTTGACTTTGACGGCGGGACGCACGGTCACGAACCCACCCTTGGAGCCAGGAATGGCGCCACGGATCAGGATCAGCTGGCGGGCCTCGTCGATACGGATCACGTCAAGGTTTTGGGTGGTAACGGTGTCAACACCCAGATGCCCGGTCATGCGCTTGCCAGGGAACACACGACCCGGGTCCTGCGCCATGCCGATGGAGCCAGGCACATTGTGCGAACGGCTGTTGCCGTGCGACGCACGCTGGGAGCTCATGTGGTGGCGCTTGATGGTGCCGGCAAAGCCTTTGCCGATGGTTGTGCCCTGCACATCCACCTTCTGACCCACCGCAAACAGGGCGCTCACCGGCACCACGGCGCCCGCAGCGTACTGCGCGGCGGCTTCCGGGGTGACACGAAATTCCTGGATGATTTCACCGGCCTCGACGCCTGCTTTCGCAAGGTGGCCAGCTTCCGGCTTGGTCACGCGCGAAACTCTGCGCGAACCAAACGTGACCTGCAAGGCCACGTAGCCGTCGTTCTCTTGGGTTTTCACCTGGGTCACACGGTTGTTGGACACATCCACCACCGTGACGGGCACTGCGTCCCCGTCGTCGGTGAACAGACGCATCATGCCCACCTTGCGACCCAGCAACCCGAGGGAGTTGCTCAGACTCATTGGTTTTCTCCTTGACTTTCACCGCGCCAACTTCAATTGGCTGACGCGTTTTGACGTGAAAGAGGGTTAATAAAACTCCCCTCAGTTTGAGAAGAGCCTTAAATTATAACGCGAACCGCCATTGCTGGCAAGTTCGCACGCTAACTCAAGTCTTTTCGGCCGGCGAACCGGCCGCTAGCATCACTGCAGCTTGATTTCGACGTCCACGCCGGCGGGCAGATCGAGCTTCATCAAGGCATCGACCGTCTTGTCGGTCGGGTCCACGATGTCCATCAGACGCTGGTGGGTACGGATTTCGAACTGGTCACGTGACGACTTGTTGACGTGCGGCGAGCGCAGGATGTCAAAGCGCTTCATGCGTGTCGGCAAAGGCACGGGGCCCCTGACGATCGCACCCGTGCGCTTCGCGGTGTCAACGATTTCAGCGGCCGACTGGTCGATCAGCTTGTAGTCAAAGGCCTTCAGGCGGATGCGGATTTTTTGCTTGGCAGACATGGCAATTCCTTGATGAGTGAAGAATTACGCCAGGATCTTGGCCACGACACCTGCGCCGACGGTGCGACCGCCCTCGCGGATGGCGAAACGCAGACCTTCTTCCATGGCGATCGGGGCAATC
>Ga0209254_10001045_pt1 | contig 24450 bp, 20 predicted proteins | sample FrelakmetDIP11DI_FD_187148 | JGI IMG/M metagenome (GOLD analysis project Ga0209254, IMG submission 187148) | Freshwater lake sediment microbial communities from the University of Notre Dame, USA, for methane emissions studies - DIP11 DI (SPAdes)... | ecosystem: Environmental > Aquatic >...
CTGAAAGCGGGAGCGAAACACATTGACTCCCAGCATGGACGCCGCGGTTTCATTCTCCCGCAGGGAGCGAATCGCCCAGCCCCATTTGGAGGTCATCGCGTTTCTGTGAATCCATCCCGCCAGAAACATAATCAATAACAACAGATAGTATTGGGCTCGCAGGTCATTTCCAAAGTCAATGGTCAACCCGCCGAATCTCAGGGAAGGCAATCGGGCAATCCCGACCAGTCCCATTGATCCATGGGTCAGGGAATCCCAGTTATCGATAACGACCTTGGGGATTTCCACCGAGGCGAGAGTGGCCAGGGCCAGGTAGGCCCCACGCAGCCTGTGGAAGGCGAGGCTCCAGAAGATCCCGTAGATCGCACCGGTGAAAGCCCCCAGCAGAATGGTCAGGGGAACAGACCACCCAAAATAGTGCTGCAGCAAGGCTGAACCATAGGCGCCGAGTCCGAAAAACGCGGCGTGCCCAAGGGAAATCGCACCGGTCAGCCCATAAATGTTCCAACCGATCGCCAGCGTGGCATACAGGCAAGCCATGCCAAGAACCTGATAATAGATGGCGCCATCCTGAATCAGGAGCGGCCACACCAAGAGAGTGCAGACGCTTATGGCGAGCAGGAGCGTCGCAGCAATTGGCTTGCCCGGTCGCTCATGCATCACTTTCTACCACGTCGGCTACTGGATGCACAACATTACCCATCCGAGATTGAGTTCTGACGACTGCTGATTCCGAGCAGGACCAGCCCAGCTCATTCGGTCGCTCGAGATAAGATCCCTTCCGGCCGCAACACAAGGAGTGTGATCAGAAGCACGGCACTGACCAGCTCACGCCAGCTGCTGCCGAGCGTCAGGGTAGCGACCGATTCCACCAGCCCCAACAGCCAGCCTCCCAGCAAAATAGTGCGGGTGCGGCCGACGCCGGCGAAGATGGTGATGGTAATGGCAATGAGTGTGGCCTCGGCGCCGCCCGCTGGGTGAAGGTAGGTGGTCTGACCGAAAAGCGGGCCGGCAAGACCAATGAGGACTCCACCCAGGCCATAGGCGATGACGCTCATATGCTTCACATTGATTCCCGCCAGTTGTGCGGTTTCTCGATCCTGAATGGTGGCGCGTAATGCTTTGCCCAGGAAAGTCCTGTGCAAAAGCAGATGCACCGCTCCGGTTGCGGTGAGCGAAAGCAGGATGAGCTTCGCCTGGAGTGTGGTGAAACGGAACGCGGGCAGGAGGGCAAACTGGCTTTCCTCAGCCGGGATCAATCGATAGTTGGCAGAAAACAGCATGAGCATCATATTTTGCAGAAGCAGAGCCAGACCAAAGGTGATCACCAGGGTATTCAGTGCGAAAGGCTCCTGCAACTTCCGTAGCAGGCATTGCAGCAGCAGGGCGCCGAAAAACATGGCCAGCATGCAAAGAGGGAGGGTTTCATAGAGGGAGAAATGGCAAACCGTCCACAGGCCATATGCCAGATAGCCGCTCAAGAGGATCATTTCGCCATGCGCCAGATTGAAAGCGTGGGTGACCCCAAAGATCAGAGAAAAACCCATGGCGATCAGCGCATAGAAAGAACCCAGGGAGCACCCGGCAACCAGTAATTGGGTCCATATCCACATGTTCTTATGAAAACCGTGACTGGTGGTCGCGCCGCCGGCGGGATGACAAGCGGCCTGGCCCGGAGCTGAAATATGCCACTCGTTGCAATTCAGAATTCACTGCCCACTGCCCACCGCTCACTATTCACTGCTCACTGCCCACTGTTCACTGCTCACTGCTCACTGCTCACTGCCCACTGTTCACTGTTCACTGCCCACTGTTCACTGCCCACTGTTCACTGCCCACTGTTCACTGCTCACTGATTTCTCATGGGATAGATCAATTCACCGGTGGCGCGATCCGGCGGATAGACAACCACCATTTGCCCGTTCTGAATCTGAACCACCACGTGCCGATAGTACTCGGGGTCGCCATTTTGATCAAATCTTAAGTGTTCCATGGGAAGCTTGAGGTCCAGTTTGGCCAGTTCCTGACGGATGGCCTCTCCGGTCAGACTCTCCTGCCTTTGCAAGACTCGATCAATGGCTGCCAATAAGGCCCTGGCTGAAGTGTAGCCGTGCATCGTGGTGGTGTTGGGAAGTTGCCCGAAACGCTTCTGGAAATTGCCGACAAATTCCCGCGACTCCTGCTCGGTGCCCGGCAACGTGATCCCGGGATTCCAGGCGCAGGTCCCGAAAATCAGCTCGCTCGCCGGCCCCATCTCTTGGATGAAACTCTGGTAAGACACACCCCATGGTCCCAGATAGCCTTTCAAGGGAATGTTTTGCTGGCGTAACTGCCGCACCAGGACCAAATGGTCCGGGAAGAAACCGCCGGAAACCAAAATTTCGGCCCGTTCCTGGCCGACCCTGAGGAGCAAGGCGGAGAAATCGGGCGAGCCGGGGCGATATTTCTCAAACACCGCAACCTTAACACTCGCTTGTTCCAGACAATCCTTGATAGCTCCCCCGAATTCCGTGGATCCGGGTGTGGCCGCATAGAGAACGGCGGCACGCTCGGGATGCAAATTGCGCACGATAAATTGGCACAGCGGCGTTACAATTCCGTCCAAACGCGCCACCCGAAAGAAATAGGGATTCTTCCTTTGTTGGGTCAGAGCCTGTTGCAGGCTGGCTGAGGCGACATAAGGAACGCCGGCTTTGGCGGCGAGTTCGCTGATAGGACCCACCAGGGAGTCCACATAGCCACCCACCAACCCCACCACCTTTTTCCGGTAAAGAAGCTCCTGCGTTTGATTGATAGCGACTTCCGGCTGGCTCTGATCGTCGCGGCTGATGAGCTCCACCAGATGGCCCTGAAGGCCTCCGCGGGAGTTCAGCTCCTCGACGGCGTAGAGAATCCCCTGATGAATCTCCATGCCATGCATGGCGAGCTTACCGGTCAGCGGGTCGATCTCACCGACCCGGACCGGCGCCTTCTGGGCCGGGGAACTCTGAATGGAAAGCGTAATGAGAAGAACGCTCGCCGCCATGGCAGACCAGATATATCTGCCCCAGGGCCTGTAACTCAGGGTTGCCAAACCGCTTGCCCTTATCCCGCATCCAACGTAAAGCTCACGGGAGCAAAGGCAAAACCGTCGCCAAATTCTGCCGCCAGGCGCGCAATCGGGCTTTGCCCGGTACAATGGCTCACCGCCAGGCGCTCGACCTGATAGCCCTTCAGCGCTTGAATGGTATGCTCCAGTTGGGTCTGCGGGGAGAAGCCCAGATGGGTCCCACCCAGAATGGCAAAGATTCGCTCTTCGCCGGTATGGGTGGTGACATGTTCCAAGATGTTGATCAGGCCGGCATGCGCGCAGCCCAGCAGGACAACAAGACCTTTCGGCGTTTTCAAAACGAGCGAATAGTCGTCGAGGAAAGGATCGGGGACCCAGTTTTCCGCCTGGCGCACCACAAATTTGGGATCGCCGGTTTCAAAGCTGGTCTTGCGGGGGACTTCCCCGGTGATGTGAACACCTGGACTGATCTCGGTAAAAGTCTTTTGCCAGTTAAAGCGAGCCCCGCGGCTGGTGATGTAGGCATCGCGCCAGGGAATACCGATGGAAACCGGCTTTTCTTCCTTGCCCACCGGCATCCAGCGGAACCGTTCCGAAAGCACATCGGGGTGCGCGACAAATTCGCAGGGACCATGAAGCCCGAGGAAGGGCAGGATTCCACCCGTGTGGTCAAAGTGGCCGTGACTCAGCACCACCTTGGAAACACTGCGTAAATCCTTTTGCAACCGCAAGGAGTTGGGGATAAGACCAAAACCTTGCCCCGTGTCGAATAAGATGTTCGCATCAGGAGTTTCCACAAAGGCGGCGAATCCGTGTTCACCCAAAAGACCCGGAGTTGGCACAGTATTTTCGCAAACGACGGTGATTTTCCAGCTCATGGCTTCCTCCTGAAAAGAAACCCCCCGCACCACGGCGGGGGGTTGAAGTTGACAAAGCAGCAACGCAACGGCAGCCGCTGGTGTTAGCGGAGTTTGCGGCGCAGCAGCTTACCGGTTGGAGTACGCGGCAACACATCCACGTATTCGAACACCCGCGGCAGTTTGTAGACAGCGATGTGTTCCTTGAGGTACTCCTTGATCTGTTCAGACAGCTCGTCACCACCCTTGAAGCCGGGCTTGAGGACCAGAACCGCCTTGGTGATCTGGCCTTTATCCGGATCCGGCACGCCCACCACACCCACGTCCGCGACTGCCGGATGCTTGGCGATGGCGTCTTCTACCTCGGCAGGGCCAATCCGATAGCCGGAGCTCTTGATCATATCGTCTTCACGAGACACGAAGAAGATGTTCCCCTCCTCGTTCTTGTAAACGGCATCGCCCATCTGGTTCCAGCCGTTCACAACGCCCTTCTTTTGCGATTTGAGAAGCTTCTCGTCGTTTTGGTAGGGCTTCCAATAGAGCGTTCCGGAGGGACCTTTCAGGATCATGCTGCCCACATCCCCCGGCTTGGTGTCTTTGCCTTCGGCATCCACCACCCGCACCTGAACACCCGGCAGCGGCTTGCCAATGGAGTTGGGCACCGGTTCGGGGTTCATGGTGTTGGAGGTCACCAGATGGAGCATTTCGGTACCACCCAGGCCCTCCCAGACGGGGAGACCGGTCAGATCCGTCCACCCTTTCAGAGTGTCTCCTCCCAGCGCATCACCGCCGGAAGTGTACATGCGAATCGATTTGACGTCGAATTTCTTGAAATCGGGAAATTTCATCAACCCGCGATAAGCCGTGGGCAGGCCCGTGAGTATGGTTATCTGGTGTTTTGAAATGAGTTCCATCATCTCGGTGGGTGTGAACTTGGGAATCAGAGAAATGGCGGCTCCACCTTCAAAAGGCAGCAGGGTAAACGTGCCGAAACCCGCGGCAAAGGATACTGGAGCAGCACCTCCCAGGGTGTCGCCGGGTTTCAGACCATACACGTACTTGTTAACCACCTTGGATTCAATGATGGCCGGACGGGCGAAGTGGATACAGCCTTTCGGCATTCCGGTGGTGCCGGAGGTATAAAGCATGATGCCGATGTCAAACGCATCCAGCATGGTCGCTTCCAGCTCGGGAGCACCCTTCTCCAGCATCTCCTCAAAAACCAGATTCCCTGCAGCCTTGACTTCGTCGGGCTTACCCCCGATGACGATGACCTTGGTGCCATGGGCAAAATCGGGTTTCGCTTTCTCCACCCCCTCCATCAGAGGAGCGTTAACAACAAAAAACTTCATTTCCGCATCATTGGCGACAAAGGCCACTTCTTCACCGGACCACAGTGGCGAGGTCGGCACGGGAACGGCGCCAATCTTCTCAATGGCGAAGATCGCTACAATCGCCTGAGGTGAATTCACCAGGCGAATCCCCACACGGTCCTGCGCTTCCACGCCGACGGATTTCAACCCATTGCCGAACTTGTTGACCATCTGCTGCAGTTGCGCATAGCTGATCACCTTGTCCATGAACTTGACGGCGGGATTTGCTCCCCGGCCTTCGCGGACGTGGCGGTCGACTAGAAAGTCGGCGAGGTTGACCTGCATCGGGGTATCCGCGAATTCTTGGGGAACGATATACTCTGGCCATGTCTCTTTCGGCGGCAGGTAATTTGCCGGTATCTTACCCATTCTTATGCCCTCCTTGAGCTAAGTGATTGAATTATTGCAGGAACACTCCTGCGTCTTACACCTTGAAACGCGTCTCATACAGAGTGGAAAATGGCACGGCGCCTTGCTGGTTGCGGAAATAACACCTCCTTTCCCTGCATCATTTAACCTAGCTAATGCTGGAAACAACTTCAAACCCTGCCTCGCGCAAAGCCTGGGCAACAGCATCCACATCGCACTTGTTGAGACGAAACGAGTAGACGCGATCTTCAACTTCACCCGATGGCAGATGGCAAATACTAATGATTTCCGCCTGCGTGTCTTGGATCACCCGGGTGATTTCATCCAGAGCGGTGCTCTGTGTGGGGCTTCGTACATCAATCCGTGAAGAACTGGTCAGCATACCCATCATGGTGATAAAGGCGGAAAGAATATCCACCACGGTGATGATTCCCAGCAGTTTCTTGTTTTCTACCACGGGAAGTCCGCGAATGCGCTTTTCCAAAATAAGTCTGGCTGCATCCTCCAAAGGCAAGTCAGGGGGAGCAGTATGCGGGTGGTGGATCATGATGTCTTGAACGGTCAATTCCTCCAGCATTGAGGCTATCAGAGCGCCGCGCAGGTCTGCGTCGCTGATCCAACCCACTAACTGGTTGCTGCGATCAACTACCGGCAGGTGGCGAATGGAGTGCTGACGCATCCGCGCTAATGCATCCTGAATCGAAGCATCCCTGGATATGGTAACGATGTCCTTGGTCATCCACTGACGAACAATCATTTAAGCATTCCCAACCTCTGGGTTGCCTGTCAGGGTGAGCTGAAAGGAATTCGGACACATCGGCATGTCATCGGAATACAGCCAATTACAGCAGGCAATTTAGGATACGCTGCCGTAAAATGCAAGAGAAAATTTGCTCAAGCCCGCTACTCTCCACAATCTCCGGCGTTGCCGCCCGCAAGGGGATGGGGGATAGGTCATGGGTGATAGTCATGGGTGATATATTTCAGCCCAAAATTCCAGCGGCGGCGGGATCCCCCGTCACGGTTTCCAACTAACCGCCAACCGATAACTGGTATCTGTTCCTCTGCGCCTCCCGCTCTTGCCCATCGGGCATTGCCGTGATTGACATTTGCGTGCTGCCTGCTATATTGACAAATCAACAGGCAAACTCGGATCTGCGACCCTTGACGGGGCGCCAAAACACACGCATGACGGATAGAGAACAATAAGGGGAAGCACGACTTGCGCCAGACAAAATTTATCTTCATCACAGGTGGAGTCCTTTCATCCCTGGGAAAAGGGTTGGCCGCTGCTTCCATTGGCGCTCTGATGGAGAGCCGGGGGTTACGGGTCACTCTGCAAAAGCTGGATCCCTACATCAACGTCGATCCGGGAACCATGAATCCTTTTCAACATGGCGAGGTCTATGTGACCGATGATGGGGCGGAAACCGATCTGGACCTCGGCCACTACGAACGTTTTACCCACGCGCGCATGACCAAGAAAAATAACTTCACCTCCGGCAGCATTTACTATTCCGTCATCACCAAGGAACGACGAGGAGATTACCTGGGGGGAACCGTGCAGGTCATTCCCCATATCACCGACGAGATCAAGGCCTGCATCAGGAGCGTGGTGGACGGTGAGGACTTAGTCATTGTGGAAATTGGCGGCACGGTTGGAGACATTGAGAGCCTGCCCTTCCTGGAAGCCATCCGCCAGTTTCGTAATGATGTGGGGCGAGAGAACGCCATTTACATTCATGTGACCCTGGTGCCGTACATGAAAGCATCCGGGGAGTTGAAAACCAAGCCCACTCAACACAGCGTGAAGGAACTGCGGGGCATAGGCATCCAGCCGGACGTTTTGCTGTGCCGCACGGAACAGTTCCTCTCCCCTGAAATCAAGGCGAAGATCGCCAACTTTTGCAACGTGGAACCCGATGGGGTCATTACCGCCAAGGATGTGGACTGTGTCTACGAAGTGCCGCTCATGTTCCACAGCGAGGGACTGGATGAAAAAATTGTCCGGCTGCTCAACATCTGGACGCGGGGTCCCGTGCTGGACGAATGGCAGGCTCTGATGGATACCATCAAGCACCCCAGTCATGAGGTGCGCATTGCTATCGTCGGCAAATATATCGATCTGAAGGAATCCTACAAGAGCCTCAATGAAGCATTGTTCCATGCAGGCGTCGCCAATCATTCGCGCATGATCCTGGACTATGTGGATTCGGAAGATGTCGCGAAAGAAGGGGGAGAGGCGCTCGTCCAGAATGCCGATGGCATCCTCGTGCCCGGGGGATTCGGTAGCCGGGGCATCGGCGGTAAGATCAAAGCCATTCATTATGCTCGCCTGAATAAGGTGCCCTTTTTTGGGATTTGCCTCGGTATGCAACTGGCGGTGGTGGAATTCTCCCGTTACCAGGCTCAACTGGACAGGGCACACAGCATGGAATTCGATCAGCACACTCCCCACCCGGTGATTTCCCTGATGCGAGAATGGTTCGATTACAAGAACAACGCTGTCATCCGAAGAAGCGAAACATCGGATCTGGGGGGAACCATGCGGTTGGGAGCTTATCCCTGCATCTTCGAACCGGACAGTCTTGCGGCTCAGGCCTATCAATGCCGGGAAACCTCTGAGCGGCACCGGCATCGCTACGAGTTCAATAATCAATACCGGGACGTTTTAGCCCAGCACGGCATGCGCTTCACCGGTTTATCTCCGGACAGCAACCTGGTGGAGATCATCGAGATTCCAGAGCACCCATGGTTCCTGGGCTGTCAGTTTCACCCCGAATTCAAATCCCGTCCCATGGATCCGCATCCGCTCTTTAAAGCATTCGTCGCAAAAGCCCTGGAAAGAGCCAAGGCCAAGAGTTAGCCAAAGATATTCGATATTCATCTTTTCCATTAAGCAGTGGGACCAGATAGCTTGATGCATATGGGGTGCGCCGGGGTGGCGGTTATCGTGACGGGTAAGGACTGGGAAGGGATGGGCCGTTTTGAGGTCATGGGGCAAGTCATCGGCAGAGATCGGCTGTTTCTGATTGCTGGACCCTGTGTCATCGAGAGCGAGGAACTGGCTTTGAGAATCGGCCGCTCCGTGAAGACTCTATGCGCTGAACTGCAGATTCCTTATATTTTTAAGAGCTCCTACGATAAGGCCAACCGAACTTCGATCCGTTCTTACCGCGGTCCGGGAATTGCTCGCGGATTAGAGATTCTGGCCAGCGTGCGCGAACAAGTGGGTGTGCCCGTGTTGACCGACGTGCACAGTGTGCCCGAGGCGATCCGTGCAGCCGAATCCGTGGATATTCTTCAGATTCCAGCGTTTATGGCACGCCAGACGGACCTTTTGCTGGCCGCTGGAAAAACCATGAAACCGGTCAATGTCAAAAAGGCCCAATTCCTCGCTCCCTGGGAGATGGGCCAGGTGGTGGAAAAGATCCGTTCCACGGGAAACGATCGGATTTTGCTCACCGAGCGGGGCACGCAATTCGGCTATAACAATCTGGTGGTGGACATGCGCTGCTTTGCCGTCATGGCCGAACTGGGTTGCCCGATGGTGTTTGACGCAACCCACAGCGTGCAACTGCCCGGTAGCCAGGGGAGCTGTTCCGGCGGGCAGCGTCAATATGTTCCGAACCTCATGTACGCTGCAGTGGCTGCCGGCGCAGACGGAGTGTTTCTGGAGGTTCACGAAAACCCGGATGAGGCCCTCTGTGATGGACCAAATTCTTTGCCGTTGACTCAGTTGCCTGAACTGTTGAGCAAACTGGTCAGAGTCTACCGGGCGGTGCGCCAGGGTTAGTTTCCATGGTCTTCCGGCGAACCCCCATGGCCCATGGGGTCACAACGGAGCATGAAAGCCTCAGATCGTCATTCCTGTATGCTTTCAGCGGGAATCCAGATTTTTTCCCAATCCCTGGACCCCGCCTACGCGGGGGTGACGGGTTAGGAGCTTTCATAGAAAGGTCGGCCAAGGAAAAATGGCCTGCGGCACTAGGCGCAGGCCAGTGAAGGTGCCATGCGATGAACAGTAGTGGCGGGGTGCTTCCGGAAAACCTGGACGCAGCGTTGCGCGCCAGAATGCTCCCGATCCGCCTGATGATTTTCGATGTGGATGGGGTTTTGACCGACGGTCGCATCATCTATCACGATGAAGGTTCGGAAATAAAGGCGTTTGATGTGCAGGACGGCCACGGCATCAAACTGCTTCAGCGAGCAGGAATCGAGGTGGCCCTTATCACCGGTCGGTCCTGCAAAGCTGTTGATCACCGGGCGGCAGGGCTTGGCATCAGGCGGGTCTACCAGGGAGTCCACGACAAGCTGGAAGCCTATGCCAAGATCATTGCCGAAACCGGGTTGAAGGATCGAGAAATCGGCTGCATGGGGGATGATCTGATTGATATTCCGGTCATGCGTCGAGCGGGCCTGTCGATTGCCGTCCCCAATGCCAGCTCTCATGTGCTCCCTTACGCCCATTACATCACCCGAGCGAGCGGGGGCCGGGGGGCATGCCGCGAGATTTGTGAGCTGCTGCTCCAGGTCCAGGGCCACTGGGAGCGACTGACCAGACGCTACTTCAACCATGCCGGGCCATGACTGCTCGGTCCTGCCCCCTTTTCATCCTATCGCTCCCGATCATCCCAAGGGCTTGCAGGCCCAAACCGATGTCAGCGAAGCCATCGTGACGTGAGGGGACCCGTCGAGTTCCGCCACCACACGAGGGCTAGCGGAAATGGGCTTTACATGCAGGCCTTGTGCCTGTTACATTTAGTGACGGCCACAATCACTTTAAGGGGGTCCACCGGACATGACCGGCCTATGAAATTTCCCAGGAATGTTGCCAAAGGGATGCTGCTGGCGGGAACAATCCTGTTGGGCAGCGTGTTGGTTTTTGGAATATGGAAAGGGAGCCGCCAGTCGCGAGAGGTGGAACCCGGTCCCGACGCGCCATCGGAATCGCAAATGACATTGGCCGGCATTGAATTCACGGAAATAGAGCAGGGCCGGAAAAGTTGGACATTGAAAGCATCCGAGGCACGGTATTTCCAGGAGGAGCAAAAAACCGAACTGAAAGAGGTGCACCTGGTGTTTTATCTGAATGACGGCGAAGAGCTGTTGCTGACAAGCGCGCAAGGCATCCTTTATGCCGGTACCAAGGATATGGAGCTTCGGGGTGGCGTCGAGGCCACCGTGCCCAGAGGTTATCAACTATTCAGCGAAACCGCGTTTTATCGGCATCAGCAACAAAGCATTCATTCGGACGCGGCGATTCAAGTGAAAGGGCCGGCTTTGGAACTAGAGGGGACCCGCTGGGAGTATTTGATTGCTGACCGACGTGCCGTCATTCAAGGCGGCGTGAAAGCGACCCTGAGTCCGAACCGCCTGGCGGCATCTACCGCAAAATGAGATGAGAAAGAGAAGCCATGGGTAGTTTTCCAAGATGCCGTCGCATCGTTTCGGGCGCCATATGGGTCAGTGGCTTGATAGTGTTGTGGCTGCTTATGCTATCCGTTCACCAATCGTTTGCCCAGGCGCCAACGCCCCCTAAAAGCGATCAACCGCAGATGCAGGATCTCTTCAAGAAGGAGAGTCCCATTCACATTGCCAGCGACCGGCTGGAAGTCAGTCAGAAGGAAGGGATGATCTTCTTTGAAGGGCACGTGGTCGCTCAGCAGGACGATTTGACCATGACCGGCAGAAAGCTGACCGTATATACCGTTCAGGAGAAGGCGAAAAAGGGCAAAGGCGAAGCGGAAAAAACTCCGGTGGTTGAACAAATTGACCGGATAGAGCTGGAGGGCGACATCACCATCACCCAGGGGGATAAGGTTGCAACCGGCGAAAAGGCAGTTTACTACAAGCAGGCGCAGAAGATTGTATTATCCGGCAACCCGCGCGTGTCGCGCAATAAGGACGTGCTACAGGGACAGCTGATCACCCTTTATCTCCAGGAGCAGCGTAGCGTGGTCGAAGGTGCGGCTCAGAACCCGGTGCAAGCCACTATTTATCCCGATGGAAAGGTGGCGAAATAGATAACAATGGCGAGTGACGGCAGGAAGCTGGTGGTGAGCGACCTGGTCAAATCGTACCAGGGGCGTTATGTGGTCAACCATGTGAACCTGGAGGTCAGGCAAGGACAAATTGTGGGTCTGCTGGGGCCAAACGGCGCCGGGAAATCCACCACCTTTTACTGCATCATCGGCATCATTCGTCCCGATGCCGGCAAAATACTGCTGGATGGAGACGATATCAGCCAGGATCCGATGTTCCGCCGGGCCAGGAAGGGGATCACCTACCTGCCCCAGGAACCATCCGTGTTCAGGAAACTCACCGTGGAAGACAACATCCTGGCGATTCTGGAAACCTTGAGAATTGGAAAAGAGGAACGGCGTTTGCGCCTGCAGGAGTTATTGGCCGATCTGAACATCAGCCATCTGGCGAAGAGCAAAGCCTATAATCTTTCCGGGGGGGAACGCCGCCGCGTGGAGATCAGCAGAGCCCTTGTCATCCAACCGGCTTTCATTTTACTGGACGAGCCCTTTGCTGGAATTGATCCGATTGCGGTGAGCGAGATACAAGGACTGATTCGTTCTCTCAAGGATAAAGGAATAGGCGTGGTCATCTCCGACCATAATGTTCGAGAAACGCTAAAGGTCTGTGATTGGTCCTATATCATGCACGAAGGTAAGATTCTCGAGGAGGGAGATCCGATCACCATATCTCAAAGCGATATGGCACGGCGAACCTACCTGGGGGACGAATTCATCTTGTCATAGGCGGGCGTATTTTATGGCACTCGAGTTGAGGCAAAGTCTGAAATTGACGCAGCAGCTGATCATGACCCCCCAGTTGCAGCAGGCCATCAAATTGCTCCAGCTCTCCCGTCTGGAATTGCTCGAAAATATCTATCAAGAACTCGAAACCAACCCCTTGCTGGAAGACACGCAAGGGGATGTCTATGAAAATGAGCAGCGGGGTGAGGGGGAGATTCCTGAAACCACATTGGAGCAGCCCCTGAGGGAAATCGAAATTGTTGAAAAGGTGGGGGAGGATTTTGACTGGGAGTCCTATCTTGACGAGTACAACGTCAGTACCCCGGTGCTGATGGAAAGGGATTCCGCGGAGGAACCCCCCTCCTTTGATCAGCGGTTGACCCGGAAGAACTCTCTCTATGAACATCTGATTTGGCAGATCCGCCTTTTGGATATGACCCGCGAGCAACAAGAGACCGCAGCCATCATTGCTGGAAACTTGAACAAGGATGGATACCTGGATGCCAGTCTCGAAGAAATTGCGGAAATGGCTGAGGCAACGCTTGAGCAGGTGGAAAGCGCTCTCTATCAAGTCCAGAGACTGGATCCGCCAGGGGTTGCCGCGCGCGACCTGCGGGAGTGCCTGCTGATTCAAGCGGAAAATCTGGGGGTCCAGGATGCACTGGTCACTGAGATCATCAAGAAACACTTGCAGTATCTGGAAAACAAGAACTATCAGGGGCTGGTACGGATATTAAAGAAGCCACCCGAGGAAATCAGACAAGCCATCACTGTCATTTTGCATTTTAATCCGCGGCCGGGAAAAGACTTTGGAGAAGATGAGATCCAGTACATCAGCCCCGACATCTATGTAACCAAGGTCGATAATGAGTTTATGATTGTGCTCAACGAAGATGGTCTGCCCAAGTTGCGGGTGAGTTCTTACTATAAGGACGCATTGAGCAGTGAATCAGCTTCATCCTCTGAAACAAAAGAATATATACAAAATAAGTTACGTTCGGCCGCATGGTTGATAAGGAGTATTCATCAACGCCAAAGGACGATCTACAAGGTGGCGCAAAGCATCATCAACTTCCAGAGGGACTTCCTGGAGCGAGGGGTGGCCCATCTGAAGCCGATGATATTGCGTGATGTCGCGGAAGATGTCGGGATGCATGAGTCAACTATCAGTCGTGTAACAACTAACAAATATATGCACACGCCGCAGGGTATCTTTGAGCTGAAATATTTCTTTAACAACTCCATAAGCAGTTTCGTCGGTGATCCCGTAGCTTCTGAGAGTGTAAAAGAGAGAATTCGGCAAATTGTCCAGGACGAAGATGCGTCGGCCCCATTGAGTGATCATGAGATCGTTGAGCTCCTGGAGAAAGAAAATATCAGCATCGCCCGGCGCACCGTGGCCAAGTATCGCGAGGTGCTGGGCATCCTGCCCTCCAGCAAGCGTCGCGAGACCCAGTGGGGAGCGTCTCTCAAGGGCAGTGGTTCTCCGCTTGCGGGACCGTCACGACAGAAAAGGAAAAGGATCGGCCCTTAACTGTTGCCGGCAAGTGCGAATGGTTCACCGCAGAGAACGCAGAGATCGCAAAGAAAACCACCCGTGAGCAGGCACTACAGAGTCCAATCGCTCGAATGGCGGGATCGGATCGGTTTCAAGTTTGGATCAGCTTCTGGGGCATTTAGCATACGAAGCAAATTCTGCGCTCTCTGCGTTCCCTGCGTTGGGCGCTTGCTGGATCGGTAGATTCTGCTCAGAGTGAGCAATGGAGGATGGTCACATGCAGATCAACTTGACTTTCCGCAACATGGAGCCCTCAGAAGCGTTGAGGGAGTACGTGGAAGGGAAGCTTTCCCGCGTCAAGAAGTACGTCGAAGAACCCGTCGATGCCCATCTGGTTTTGCGCGTGGAAAAATTCCGCCACATCGCTGAAGTATCCGTCAATGCCAACGGCATACGAATCAATGGCGCCGAAGAAACAGACGATATGTATTCAGCCGTTGACATGGTTATGGACAAAGTTGAAGCTCAGTTCCGGAAATTCAAGGACAAACCCCGCCGACGCAAGCTTTCGGATGGCGACAGGAGCCTTGCGGTGAGCATGAATGTCCTGTCTGCGTCCGATTTGGACGAAGATCGTGAACCCAGGGTCATCAGAACGGAACAGTTTCTGGCCAAACCCATGGATCTGGATGAAGCCATCATGCAACTGGGTCTCTCCAAAAATGAGTTCTTGGCGTTTACAAATAGTCGTACGCGTCGGTTGAATGTGCTCTACCGCCGACAGGATGGCAATTATGGCCTGATTGAGCCGCTCGAATGACGAGCCTGATTCACGGGATAGCCTGCATTGGGTCTTCCCGGTAAGGTCCTTCTCGTTTCTTAGGGCACACCGACTGCGGCGCTGGAGATGCAAAAGGTGAGAGGGCTGGATGAGAATCTTAGATATTCTGCCTAAAGAATCTATCATTCCTGAATTACGCGGAAAAACGAAACGGGAAGTGCTTGAAGAACTGGCCGATGCCTTGTTGCGGCAAAGGCCCCACTTGAACCGCACGAAACTCATAGAGATCCTCCTGGAACGAGAGCGTCTGGGAAGCACGGGGATTGGTGACGGTATTGCCATTCCTCACGGCAAGGTGAAGGACCTTGATCAGCTCACCCTGTCCTTTGGCCGATCCACAACCGGTGTGGATTTCGAATCCATGGATGGGAAGCCGGCTCACCTGTTTTTCCTTTTGGTCGCTCCGGAGAATTGTGCGGGAATCCATTTACGAGCCCTGGCAAAAATCGCCAGACTTCTGAAAAACAGCGCCATTCGAAAGCGGTTGGCGAGCGCCCGGGCCCCGGATGAAGTCTACGCCATTCTGAAGGAAGAAGACGACGAGTTCTAATGTACAAGGAGAGAATCTTGGAGCTGGTTGTGGTGACCGGCCTGTCCGGTTCGGGAAAAAGTACGGCAATTAAAGCCCTTGAAGACATTGGCTATTTTTGCATCGATAATCTGCCCGTACCGTTACTACCCCATTTTCTGGAGCTCTGTTCCAAGGATCTGCATAACATTCGGCAGGCGGCTTTGGGAATCGACATTCGTGAACGGCAATTTCTACATGATTACGATGGGATATTCAAATACGTCGAAAATTCCGGGTATCGTTTTGACATTCTTTTCCTGGAAGCGGCGACCGATGTGCTGCAGCGGCGTTTTAGTCAGACGCGTCGGCTGCACCCTCTGGCTTCCTCTGAAGCGAACCTGCTGGATGCCATCGGACGTGAGCGGGAGCAGCTGAATGCCTTGCGGGAACGGGCCACGCGCATTCTGGACACGGGCTCTTTGTCGGTGCACCAGCTAAGAAACTTGCTGTTGCACAATTACTCCCGAGTCAGTGCTGAAGATCGGCTGAAAATCGAGATCCTTTCTTTCGGTTTCAAGTACGGGTTGCCCTTTGAAGCAGATGTGGCGATCGATGTCCGCTTCCTGCCCAATCCGCATTTTGTTGAAGAGCTCAAGCCACTGACGGGCTGTCATGGAGCGGTGCGAGAATGGGTTATGCAATGGCCGGTCGCCCGGGAATTCGTGGCCGATTACTCCAATCTCATCAGCAAATTGTTGCCCCATTATTCGGCGGAAGGGAAACGGTATTTGACCATTGCCGTGGGATGCACCGGCGGTAAGCATCGGTCGGTTGTGATCACGCAGGAACTTGCTGAAAAACTGCGGGGCAGCGAATTTGACTGCACCGTTTGCCATCGCGACTTGCAGTTGGAATAGCCATCGATCTGGGAGTTGGGAAAATATGATTGGGGTCGTCATCGCGTCGCACTGCAATCTTGCTCAGGAAATGCTGCGCACTGCCGAGCTGATTGTGGGTTCCCTGCAAGCTTGCAAGACGCTCTCCATGGATCCCCAACAACCCGTGGAAGAGTTGGTCCGGCACTTGAAGGAAGCCATCAAGGCAGTGGATCAAGGCCAGGGGGTTCTGATTCTGACCGACCTTTTTGGGGGAACGCCGGCCAATGTCAGCCTGTCTTTCATGGGACCCCGGGTCGAGGTCGTGTGTGGGATGAATCTGCCCATGCTGATCAAACTCGCTGGTTGCCGCGAGAACCGGAGCCTGGCTGAAACCGCCGAATTGGTGAAGGAATATGGTCGGCGCCACATTGCGCTGGCCGGTGAGATTCTGTCCCGTTCCGTTGGCAATGGGGAAGGAACCTAGAGCTGCTGGTGCAGTTCCTATGAACTCGGACGGCGCACTGGAAATTGTGCCCATGACCCTGGAGGACATTCCTGCCGTTCTGGAAATCGAACGTGGCGCTCACGTACAGCCCTGGCAGGCATCATTTTTTGTCGAGGAATTGCAGCGGCCGCACTCCCGAGCCTACGTGGCGCGGCTCAAGGATGTGACCCCGGCGGATCAAATCCTGGGTTACATCTGCTTCTGGATTGTGGCCGATGAGGTTCAAATTTTTAATCTTGCCGTGGACATCCCATATCGGCGCCGGGGCATCGGAAAAGCACTCTTGCTGCATGCCCTGAAGGTGGGTTATCAGCACCGGGCGAGGGTGGCGCTCCTGGAAGTTCGCAGAGGCAATGACGCTGCCCGGCGGCTCTACGGGAGCTTGGGCTTTCAGCCGGCGGGCGAACGTAAAAATTACTATTCGGAATTGCGAGAACCGGCGCTCCTGATGGAACTGGAAATGGATCGCGCGTGGGTTTCGCAATGGCTATCAAAGGTCTAGCACGTGAACGTGAACGCCAGCATTGAAAATATTCAATCCGAAGCATTGTCCATCAACATGCCGCTCACCAGTGTGGTGGTCGAGATAGAGCCTTTATTTGGCATTCTCGAAGATGTGGTCAGGGAGTATTCCGGCAAGCGACAGCAAGCCCACGAGTTGCTGAAGGAATATCACCACAAGTATCGCAACTGGGATTTCGTGGTTCAGGAAGCATGGCGCTATGCCGTGGCAAACATCCGCATCTACCGCAACCATCCGGAAAACGGGCGGGTGGTGTTTCTGCTCTCCAGGATTTTTCTCGAGGCATTGACAGAGTCCCAACAACCCAATGTCCGAGCCCTGGCAGCGGATCACCTGCTGGCTTTCTGGCTGAAACTTGTCGAAGTCATGCCGGAAGCACTCCTGCCTCCTGTGCCGGAGGGCTGCCCGTTGGCGAGGCTGGACCTGGAACCTGCCGCAATTGAAGGTTGCCATGCGGGTATCCTGCGCTTCTACTTCGATCGGTTGGCACAGTTGGAGCCGGACCCGTTCCGCATTCTCCTGCGGAGTTTTTATCAGCCCAAGCAGGTTTTTAGCGAATTGCTTCGTCTCTGGCAGGATTCCGCCGCCTTCCTGGAAATGCGCCGGTTGCAGGTGCGCCTGCTCAAGGATACCTACAGCTTCTGGCTGGAAAACGATGATCCCTTTTTGTGGCTGCAAAAACAGACCGGGGAGACCACATCCGGCTCGCCCTGGCTGAGCTGTTGTGCTTCCCTGGGGCATGGGGAATACCACGCCCATCTTCAAACCATTCTCGACGTCGACCAGGAGGTGGACGACCGGGAAGCGGTGAGCCGCCTGCTGCAACTTCCGGATTACCAGGAAATCGTGCATCTCTATTCCAGGCTTCCCAGGGAGCTGAAAGCCTTTGAGCGGGGTGCGGCCGGCGACCACCCGAGCATGCTCATGCTTCTTAAAATCATGGAAACCAAGGGGCTGGAATCGATTCATGAGGAGATCCTGAGGGAAATCAATCTGGACCTGGTCAGCCTGATACGCCAGGAACCTTTCGAATCGATGCAGAAATTCCTGGTGCGCGTTTTCGAGGTGCTGGAGGGGAGCCTGCGCACTTACCCGGAAGCGGCCCTGCAGTGTGTGCGAACCATCGGTTTGGAAATCCTGGAAACTGACCACAAACAGCTCATCGACTTCTTCCTGCGGCGGGTCATCGCCATGGGGTTCCAGACGCCACAACTGGGGGGCGTGAGCGAACACTGGCAGATCCAGGTCAATGCCTCGCACTTGCTGAACGTCCGCATCTGGTTGGAGTTTATCAAGAAGAACCCGAAGCGCACCAGGACCCTGCTCTCGGCGCTCATTATCAATCTGACCCTGGGCGGGATATGTATTCGGGATACGGATTTGTTCCAAAAAGACGTGAGCCACTTGCTCCACAGGGATGTTGGCTCTGTTTACAACCTGGTCAAGCAACTGGCCAAGCTGTTTCCGGTGTATTTCAATCAAATCGGCGCCGAAGGGCAGCTACGCGCCGTGTCTACCGATGTCGATGAGCTGTCGGCGCGCTCCGACCGCTTGATTCATTTCCTGCGCAAGCAAAGCCACGTCGAGGGAAACAACTTGCTGGTCGGCTTCCTCGAGGCCATCATCACCTTCTGGCGCACCTTGGACAAGAATCGGTTGAAGAATTTTGTTCCACCCGAAGTCTTCCGGGATATCCCCGTGTCGGGCCCCATGGTTGACGAAGTGCATCAGATTTTTGTGCACCTCTTTAATTCGCCGGTCATCCATCAAGTGAAAGATCTGCTGGATGTCCCGGAAGCGGAAGCGCAGAAACTGATTCAGGAAGTGCCGAAGGTTTCGGAACGCGAGCGGCAGCGCGCGCTGCTTCTGGTTCGCTTCTACCAGCTGGTCAATGAAAAGTATGCGCTCAGTTTCAAGGATATCGAACTGCATCTGCAGCGCGCCGCCAACCTGGGACTGCCCGATCCGGAGCATCTCATCAAGACGCTGCGCGGCGAGGACCAGATTGAAAAACTGCAAGCCACCCTCGGTTATCTCCTGGCGCTCAAGGACATTCTCCTCACCCCCGGGGAACTCCACATCGTTGAAAACATCTACCACAAGCGCCACATTGCCGTGGATATTCCATCCATGTACGGTTCCTATAACGAGCGCAAATTTGATGCCCTGGGGTTGACCTTCCGCCTGGAGAATCTGGCCAATGTGCTGTTCGAAGATGTCATCCTTTCCTTCAACTTGAGTTTCATCACCCGCGCCACATTCTTTCGCATTGCGAGGTTCCTGCCCCTCTTTGTGAAAGCCCTGGCAATCGGCGGCATCACGTCCGACCGCTTGCAGCTCCAGGCCGATCTCTTCGAGAAATCCCTGGAAGTGCGCCGTTTCTCGCACTCACAGTTTATCGACATCTTCCGCGGCTTTGCCGAAGCCATCCAGCAGCTCATCCAGACCTACTACAACGCGGTGCATGAAGATAGTCTGGTCTTGATCATCCGGCAGCTGGGAGACCAGAACCTGCTGTCGCGCTACCGCCGTTACGGTTTTGCGGAGGCCCCCACCGAGCGCGTGCATCGGGTGGCGGAAAGTTTTCTCCGGGATCTGGTCGCAACCACCTTTGGTCTTCAGTATTTCGACCATTTCATTTCCAGCATCCTCACCACCCTGGCCACCCAGAGGGAGGTGTTGCGCGCCGGTGAGCTGGATCTTTTGCTGAGTTACGACCCGGAAAAGACGCTTTCCCTCATCAACAGTCCCAACCCCAGGACCTATGACCTGATCCATCTCGGCAACAAGGGCTATAATCTGAGCAACCTGCACTCCCTGGGGATAAACGTCCCACCGGGCTTTGTCATCACCACCGAATACTTCCGCTGTCGCGATGTCATAAAGGGCTTCGCCCAGTCCCATCAGGATTTTGAAGAACGGGTCATGGCCTATGTTCGGCGCCTGGAACAAACCACCAGCCGCTGTTTCGGCTGTGTCAACAGATCGCTGCTGCTCTCGGTGCGAAGCGGCGCCGCGGTGTCCATGCCGGGCATGATGACCACCTTTTTGAACGTGGGCATCAATGAAAAGATCGTCCAAGGGCTCATCGAGCAGACCGGGGAGGCCTGGTTTGCCTGGGATAACTACCGCCGTTTCCTGCAATCTTGGGCCATGTCCTTCGGCATGCAACGGAACGCATTCGATGAAATGATGATCACCTTCAAGAAGCGCTACGGGCGCAAGGTCAAACGCGAATTCAGCCCTGACGAAATTCGCCAGATGGTTCTCGCCTATAAGAGCGCCATCAAGGCACGCGGTATTGACTGCCCCGATGACCCCCGGGAACAGCTCTTCATTGCCATCCGCCAGGTGGTGGAATCTTGGTATGCGCCCAAGGCCCGCACCTATCGGGAAATCATGGGACTCTCGGAGAACTGGGGGACGGCGGTCACCATTCAGACCATGGTGTATGGCAATTTGGATCAGCGTTCGGGCGCCGGCGTGATGTTTACGCACAACCCCAAGACCTCGGAAGACCAGATCGATCCCACCGGGGACTTCACCATGGGAAATCAGGGGGAAGACGTTGTGGGAGGATTGGTTGAAACGGTGCCGTTATCGGAAAAGCAGCGCCTGAACGATGCCCGGGGCAAGAAAAGGTCCCTGGAATCCGAGTTTCCGCGCATCTATCACGAGCTGGTGGACATTGCGGAAGAACTCATCAACCACCGCAACTGGAGCCCGCAGGAGATCGAGTTCACCTTTCAGGGAGATGACCCCGAGGGGCTCCACATTTTGCAGACCCGCAATATGATCACCCGGGTGAGTCAACATTACGCAGCCTTCGTGACAGGGGACGCACTGCATAACCATTATCTGGCCAGCGGCATCGGCGTATGCGGCGGGGCGCTGTGCGGCAAGATCGCCTTCGATATGCATCAAATCCAGTGGCTGCGGGCGGAAAATCCCGGGGATACCATTATCCTCATTCGTTCCGATACGGTCCCCGACGATATCAGTGAAATATCGGCTAGCGACGGGGTCCTGACCGGTAAGGGGGGGGCCACCTCCCATGCGGCGATAGTCGCTCACCGCCTGGGCAAGACCTGTGTGGTCGGGTGCAGCAAAATGCGGGTCTGGGAATATGACGGCAAATGCATCATCAATGGGCAGGTGCTCCGAGCCGGGGATGCCATCAGCATCGATGGTCGAAGCGGCGCCATTTACCAGGGATGCCATGAAACCCATTGGGTGGACGTGGTCAGCTAAATAGTGGGAGGTGGAACATGCCGGCGGAAGCGGCTCAGGAGAAACTGACGTCCATGAAATTGGGCATCAACGGGTTGGGGCGGATCGGCAAGCTGACCATCTGGCATCATGTGGAACGGCAATATTTTTCCGAGCTGGTGGTCAATAGCGGCCGCGAAGTGGGCATGAGTCTCAGTGACATCGCCCTCTTCATCGAAAAGGATTCCACCTACGGCGCGCTGCACCACCATCTGTTCGGTTGCCGCGGTCGGCGGGTCATCGAGGAGCTGGACGAAAAGAGCGGGAGCATGCGGATCAATGGCGTGAAGACCACCTTTCTCCGCAAACAGCGCAACCCCGCGGAAATCGGCTGGCGCGACCAGGGTGTGGAACTGGTGGTGGATGCTTCGGGGGCTTTTCTCGATCCCACCATCCCCGCTGAAGATCCCAAGGGTTCACTGCGCGGTCATCTGCTGGCCGGTGCTCACAAAGTGGTCCTTTCCGCACCCTTCAAGATCAAGGATCAGAGCAAGGAGATCCCTCCGGATGCGATCACCACCGTGATGGGCATCAACGATGCGGACTACGATCCCAAGCGCCACCTGATTGTATCCCATGCCTCCTGCACCACGACCTGCCTGGCCTATATGGTCAAGCCGCTGATTGATTACTTCGGCGCCGAGCGCATTCTATCCGCGTCCATGACCACCATACACGCCGCAACCAGTTCCCAGCAGGTTCTGGATCGGGCTCCCAAGGCCAAGGCCACGGACTTGCGCAAGACCCGTTCGGTTTTCAATAATATCATCCTCACCACCACCGGGGCGGCTAAAGCCCTGGCCCTGGTCATTCCGGAAATGCAGCATATCGGATTCATTGCGGAATCGGTGCGAGTGCCAGTGACTGCGGGGTCTCTCATCATTTTGGTGGTGCTGTTTCAGGACGAACATCTGCGAGATCACATCAGCCGCGAAAAGATCAACGGCATATACCACCAGGCGACTCAGCATTTCCCCGAGGGTTATCTCATCTATACGGAAGAACAAAATGTTTCATCGGATATCATCGGTCTGCCCCGGGCGGCTGCCGTCATTGAAGGGTCTGAAACCCACACCCGGACCGCCGCGGTGCGCTTTGATTTGAACCGGGTGGTGGCGCCCTGTCCTCCTGCGGCAGGCGGCACCGGGAACAGTCCCGATTCGCTTTCCTCCGGTCAGCCGGTGAGTGGGCCGGCTGTTGCGGCCGGCGCGACCCCGGAACGGCTCATCGAAATCCCGGTGACTCAGGCCGTGATCTACGGCTGGTATGACAATGAACTGGGGAGCTACACCAACATGCTGGGGGATCGGACCGTGAGCGTCGCCCGTTTGATGCGGAACTGACGAGGGTTTACGGACTGGAAATCAACCACGAAGGACACGAAGAGTGAGAGGTGGAATCAAGTGTTTGGTCCTGTAAATTCTTCGTGATCTTCGTGTGCTTCGTGTTGAAAGGATAAAGAGGGAGCAGCATTGCTGATCGGTTTCGAGGTTGGATTGGTTGTTGGTTTTTTTTGATCACTGCACACAATCTCTGCGTTCTCTGCGATCTCCGCGGTGAACGGTTTCTTGAAGTAACCGGAGCCCGTGAAATATCAGAGCGGGTTTGATGAAGGGAGAAAATTATGGCAATGCGTGTGGCAATCAACGGGTTCGGTAGGATCGGGAGAATTGTTTTCAAGGCCATTGTGGAACGCGGGGAACCGCTGGAAGTGGTGGCCGTAAACGACATCGGCGCGGTCGAAGACCTGGCCCATCTCCTGCAATATGATTCGGTGCATGGCACCTGGCCGCACACGGTGAAAAGCGACGGGGACAAACTGCTGGTCAACGGGAAAAGTTACCAGTGTCTCAAGGTGTCCGATCCCTCCGAGGCGCCGTGGCGTGACCTGGGCGTCGAGATCGTTCTCGAAACCAGCGGCCGCTTTGTGGATCGCCCCTCCTGCCAGAAGCACCTCACCTCGGGCTCACACAAGGTGATTGTGGGGGCCCCCGGTAAAGGCATGGACGCCACATTTGTCATGGGGGTGAATGAGGAACAATACGATCCGCGCAATCATCACGTTGTTTCCAACGCCTCCTGCACCACCAACTGCCTGGCGCCGTTGGTGCGGGTGCTGCATGACAATTTCGTGGTGGAGCACGGGTTGATGACCACCATTCATTCCTATACCGCCGACCAGCGGCTGGTGGATGCGATCCACAAAGACAAGCGGCGGGCGCGGGCTGCGGCGCTCTCCATGGTGCCCACCACCACCGGAGCGGCGGCGGCCGTGGCCGAGGGCATCCCGGAGTTGAAAGGCAAGCTGGACGGCCTGGCCATTCGCGTGCCCACTCCCAACGTCTCGCTGGTCGACCTGGTATGCCGGGTGGGCCGGGAAGTCACCAAGGCGCAAGTCAATCAGGCTCTGGCCGATGCCGCCAACGGATCGCTCCAGGGCATTCTGAACTATGTGACGGAGCCTCTGGTCTCGGTGGATTTCAATCATACTCCCTACTCGTCATCGCTGGATGCGGCGCTGACCACCGTGATCGAGGGGCGGCTGGTCAAAGTCCTGAGCTGGTACGACAATGAATACGGCTATTCCAACCGTTTGATCGACCTGGCTCTGTACATGGGCAAATTCTTGAACCGGTGAAAGGAAAAGCCATGAAAACCCTGGATGATATTGATCTCGCCGGTAAGCGGGTGTTCCTGCGAGTCGATTACAATGTGCCCCTCGACCGCGACCGCCGGGTGGCCGACGACACCCGCATCCGGGCAACCCTGCCGAGTCTGCACAAGGCCCTTGGAGCCGGCGCTCGAGTTGTACTGGCTTCGCACCTGGGGAGGCCTAAAGGGAAAGTCGTGGCCGAAATGTCCTTGCGGCCGACCGCGGAGTGTCTGGCGGAAATTCTCGGCCAGCCCGTACCGCTCGCGCCTGATTGCATCGGGCCGGAAGTGGAGAAGTGGGTGGCCGGGCTCCAGGCCGGGGATGTGATCCTGCTGGAAAATCTGCGTTTCCATGCCG
>Ga0209254_10001046_pt1 | contig 24449 bp, 21 predicted proteins | sample FrelakmetDIP11DI_FD_187148 | JGI IMG/M metagenome (GOLD analysis project Ga0209254, IMG submission 187148) | Freshwater lake sediment microbial communities from the University of Notre Dame, USA, for methane emissions studies - DIP11 DI (SPAdes)... | ecosystem: Environmental > Aquatic >...
CACCATGCGCGACACCTCGACCGGCCTGGTCTGGAGCGACCTCGCGCCACGCGGCGCCATGGACCCGGCGACGGGCGTCGTTGCGGGGCGCTGGCGTGTGGCGACGACCGGCGAGGTGGAGGCATTGTTCGGGTCGCTCGGCGCAGTGGCGCCCGCGCCATACGACGTGCATATCGCCGAGGTGTTCGCGTTCCTCGCGGCGGCCACACCGCCGCCGCAACCGCCCGCCGCGATCCGCGTGCTCGGAATCGCTGGCCCGACGGCAACGCCGCCATCGGCGAGCTGCCTGGGCGGAATCGTTCGCGAGTACGGCCCGATTGAAGCAGGCTGGCGCATCGTGGAGCCTGTGCGCCCGCCCGCCGAGTGCCTCACTTTCGATCCCGCGGCGCGGACGTTCCTGGTCGAGGCCGTGCGTCCGGTGCCAGCGCCCTCGTCGAGCGCGGCGTTGCTCGCCGGGCTCTGCGGCCTCGCAGTCGCGACGTGGCGTCACAGGCGCGGGGCGCGGTCGGCCGCCTGATCGGTGTCGGGCGTTACCTCGTAGCCTCCATCGCGCAGCGCCGCGACCAGTTCGCGCGCATGCACCGCATCGCGCGTCTCGATCACGAAGCGCACGTCCGACTGCCGGATGGTGCCGCGCGTGAACACGCGCTCGTGCACCACATCGATGATGTTGCCGCCCGCCTCGCCGATGGCTGCGCAGATCCGCGCAAGGCTGCCGGCGATGTCGGAGACCGACACGGCGATACGCGACAGCCGGCCGTCGCGCGCCAGCCCGCGCAGCAGCGCGTCGGATAGCACGCGCAGGTCGACGTTGCCGCCGGTGATGGGCACGCCGATACGCAGGCCCGCGAAGCGGCTGTGGTGCCGGATCAGCGCTGCGAGGCCGGCCGCTCCGGCGCCTTCCGCCACCGTCTTCTCGATTTCCGCGAGCCAGCAGATCGCGGTCTCGACGTCGCCCTCGTCCACCAGCAGCACCTCGTCGACCAGCCCGCGGCAGACCGCGAGCGGCAGCTCGCCCACGTCGCGCACCGCGAGGCCCTCCGCCACGGTGTCGCCGCCCACGTTGACCGGCTCGCCGCGCAGGCGCTGCCGCATCGCGCACCAGCCCGCGGTCTCGACGCCGAGCACGTGGATATCAGGGCGCAGCGCCTTGGCGATCACGCTCATTCCCGCGATGAGTCCGCCGCCGCCTATGGGCACGACCAGGACGTCGAGATCCGGGCGATCCTCCAGCATTTCCAGGGCCACGGTGCCCTGACCTGCCACCACCGCGGGATCGTCGTAGGGATGCACGAGCACGCGGCCCTCGCTCTCCAGCCGCTTCGCTTCCGCGAACGCCTCCGCGAGCGTCGCGCCGACGAGGTGAACGCGGGCGCCGTGCACGCGGGTTCGCGCCACCTTGGTGTTGGGCGTCGCGAGTGGCATGACGATGTCGGCACCGATGCCGAGCCGCGCCGCGTGGTAGGCGAGGCCCTGCGCGTGGTTGCCCGCGCTCATCGCCACCACGCCCCGCGCACGCTCATCCGGCGAGAGCTGCAGCAGGCGGTTCAATGCGCCGCGCTCCTTGAACGACGCGGTGAACTGCAGGTTCTCGAACTTCAGGAAGATCTCCGCGCCCAGCCGGTCGGAGAACGTCGCGGCACGCAGGAAGGGGGTGCGCTGCACGCCGCCCGCGATGCGAGCCGCCGCCGCGCGGATGTCGCCGGGCGTTACGCTTCCGACAGTGCCGTCCATGACGCATGGTAGCCCGTCGGTCGGGATCGATCTTTCGGCCTAGAGACGGCGCCCACGGTAACAAGCCTAGAATCCCGCCATGACCCGCCACGCCGCCGTCCCCGAGTTGTCTCCCGACGTGCTCGGCGCGCCCGACGCCTTCATCCAGACGGCGCTGGTGGCCGGCGGCGTGGGTCTGTGGGAATGGAGCGTCGCGGAGGACCGCGTCGTTCTTTCGGGCTTCCTCGAGACGCAGCTCGGCTATCCCACCGGCGGCTTCCCGGGCACGCGGGCGGCGCTGATGCACCGTCTGTTCCCGGTGGATCGCAGCCGGTTCGAAGCCGCGATCGCGCATGCGCTGGGCAACGGCGAGATCGATACCGAGTTCCGGGTGATCGACATCGCCGGGCTCGCGCGCTGGTTCGTCGCGCGTGGCCGGGTGCTGCGCGACGCGGGCGGCCAGGCGGTGCGCATCGTGGGCACGATGCAGGAGATTCCCGCGACCGTGGTCGCGGAGCGCCGCATGCGCGAGCAGCAGCATGCGCTGCTCGGGCTGGTGGCCGACGGCGGCTTCGCCGACCTCACGCTCGACGAGGCGCTGAAGCGCATTACCGAGGTGGCGGGCTCCACCCTCGAGATCGAGCGCACCAGCATATGGCTGTTCGACGCCACGCGCACAAGGCTCGTCTGCCGCGGCCTGTACCGCCGCAGCCTGCGTCAGCACATGGCCGGCGCGGAACTCGATGCCGCAGCATTCCCGCGCTACGTCGCGGCGCTGGAGGCCCACCGCTGCATAGACGCGTCCGATGCGCAGGGCGACGCGCGCACAGCCGAACTGGCCGAGTCCTACCTCGTGCCGCTCGGCATCACGTCGATGCTGGAGGCCACGGTGCGCGTGGACGGCGAGCTCGGCGGCGTGGTCTGCCACGAGCACGTCGGTCCGATGCGGCAGTGGCTGCTCGACGAAAAGAGCTTCGCCGCCTCAATCGCCGACTTCGTCGGCATGGCGCTTGCCGCCGAGGACCAGCGCCGGCTCGCAGCCAGGCTCGCCGCGAGCGAGGCGCGCTACCGCACGTTCGTGAACCTCTCCACCGAGTCCATCCTGCGCGCCGACCTCGACCCGCCGGTGCAGGCCGACGAGGCGCCGGCCGTGGTCGCGGCGCAAGTCGCCGCGCGTGCGCGGATCGCGGAGTGCAATCCGGCGTTCGCCCGGCTGCTGCGCGCCCCGTCCGAGGAGGCGCTGGTCGGCAAACTGGTTGCGGAGATGCTGCCGCGCGGCCTGGTCGAGCGACTCGCGCACGAGTGGGTGAACGCAGGCTTCCGCTTCAGCGAGTACGAATTCGACCTGGTCGACCCGGACGGCACGCCGCACTGGCTGCTCGGATCGATGGTGGGCGTGGTGCGCGACGGCTTTCTGCACTCCCTGTGGAGCACCTGGCGCGACGTGAGCCAGCGCCGCACCGCGCTGCAGGCCCTGGAGCACCAGGCGCGCCACGATCCCCTCACCGGCCTGCCGAACCGCAAGTGGGTCTCCGAGCATCTGCAGGCGCTGCTCGCGCCGGAGGCGGCGCGCACGGAGGGCGTCGCGCTGCTGCTCATGGACCTCGACCACTTCAAGGAGATCAACGACGCGCTCGGGCACTTCGCCGGCGACCAGCTCCTCAAGCTGGTCGGACCGCGGCTCTCGCCGCTGCTGCAGGCGCGCGGCGGCGAGATCGCGCGGCTGGGCGGGGATGAGTTCGCAATCGTGGTGCCGCGCTGCGCATCGGAGGAGGAGGCGCTGGCGCTGGCGCGCGAACTCGGCGATGCCTTGCGCCGGCCGTTCCAGGTGGGACTGCTCAGGCTGGCGATCGACGCATCCATCGGGGCGGCGCTCTACCCGGCGCACGGCCACGACGCCTCCTCGCTGCTGCGCTGCGCCGACGTTGCCATGTACGAGGCCAAGCGCAAAGGCCTGCATTCGTCGGTCTACTCGGCCGCGCTGGACCGCTACTCCCCGCGGCGCCTTACCCTCGCCAACGCCCTGGACGAGGCGATCCGCAGCGGCCAGCTCGCGGTCCACTACCAGCCGATCGTCTCGCTGCGGGAGCGCAAGGTACGCGCGGTGGAGGCGCTCGCGCGCTGGACCCATTCCGAGTACGGTGCGATCCAGCCCGAAGAGTTCGTGCCCATCGCCGAGATGGGCGACCAGATCCGCCATCTCACCCTGCACGTGCTGATGGAATCGGTGTACCAGTGGCACGAGTGGCGCCGCGCCGGCCTGCGCACCTGCATCGCCGTCAACCTGTCGACGCGCGTGCTGGTGGATACGAGCCTGGTCGCGGAGATCCGCCGCATCCTCGCCGGCTTCGACATGCCGCCGGAGTGCATCCACTTCGAGATCACCGAGAGCGCGATGATGGCCGACCCGGCACGGGCGGTCGCCAACGTGATGGAACTGCACAAGCTCGGCGTCGGCTTCAGCGTGGACGACTTCGGCACCGGCTTCTCGTCGCTCACCTACCTGCAGCAGCTCCAGCTCGTCAGCCTCAAGATCGACCGCTCGTTCGTCACGCACATGATGGCGAGTGAGCGCGACGCTTCAATCGTGCGCTCGACCATCCAGCTCGCGCATGCGCTCGGCCTTCAGGCGGTCGCCGAGGGCGTGGAGTCGCAGGCGGTGCTGGATTCCATCACCGCGATGGGCTGCGACCTCGCGCAGGGCTACTACATCGCGGGCCCGCACCCGGGGCGCGAGCTGATTCCCTGGGCCCGGGCCAACGGCTGGTTCAGCGGCTGAAAACCCTCGCAGACGGCGCCGTCTGCGGCGGCGTCATCGTCCGCAACCCTTTCCGCACGCCGCTCGCCGCGGCGACGCCCGCTAGGCGGCTTTCCGCTTTTTCTGCGCCGCGCTCGCGTGGAGCTGAGCGTAGGCCTGGTGCGCCGCTGCCTCGGCATCGCCGACGTGGATCGGCAGGCCCATGTCGGAGAGCACCGAGCCGAGCGCCGACAGGCACAGCATGATGTTCTCGGGCTTGGACGAGTAGCCCATCTGCCCGATCCGCCAGATCTTGCCGGCGAGCGGCCCGAGGCCCGCGCCGATCTCGAGGTTGAACTCGGTGAGCAGGGTCTTGCGCACCTCGGCCTCGCGGTCCTTGATCGCCTCGGGGATGTACACCGCGTTCATCTGCGGCAGGCGGTACTGCTCCTTCACCAGGTACTTGAGACCCATCGCCTCGAGGCCGGCCTTGAGCGCGGTGTAGTGGCGCTGGTGGCGCGCCCAGGAGTTCTCGATGCCCTCTTCCTTGAGGATCAGCAGGGCCTCGTGCAGGGCGTAGAGGCTGTTGGTCGGCGCCGTGTGGTGGTACGTGCGCGTCGTCGCGCCCCAGTAGCCGAGCAGCAGGTTCATGTCCATGAACCACGAGTGGATCTTGTCGTCGCGCGACTTCACGTAGTCCACCACGCGCTCGGAGAACGACACCGGCGACAGGCCCGGCGTGCAGGACAGGCACTTCTGGCTGGCGGAGTAGATCGCGTCGATCTTCCACTCGTCCACCAGCACCGGCGAGCCGGCGAGCGAGGTGACGGCGTCGACGATGGTCAGCGCGTCGTGCTTGTGAGCGATCTCTACCAGCGTCTTCGCGTCCGACTGCACGCCAGTGGAGGTCTCTGCGTGGACGAAGGCGACCACGCGCGCGTCGGTGTTCGCCTTCAGCGCGTCCTCGAGCTTCTGCGGATCGCAGGGCTCGCCCCACGCGTCCTCGACGATCACCGCGACCCCGCCGGCGCGCTCGACGTTCTCGATCATGCGGCCGCCGAACACGCCGTTGCGCATGACGATCACCTTGTCGCCCGGCGCCACCATGTTCACGAAGCAGTACTCCATGCCGACCGAGCCCGGGCCCGACACGGGGAAGGTCAGCGGGTTCTTGGTCTGGAAGACGTAGCGCAGCAGGCCCTTCAGCTCCTCCATCATCTCGACGAAGACCGGATCGAGATAACCGATGGCCGGCAGGCTCATCGCAGCCATCACCCGCGGGTTGATCTCCGACGGACCAGGGCCCATCAGCGTGCGCTGCGGCGGATGGAAGGAGTGGATGCGCTTCGACGGGGCGTAGGGGTTCATGTTCTCGTTCCCAGGCAGAGTTGAGCCGAACAGGTTGTCGTCCTCACCGCGGGACTTCACGCGGATCGGCTTGCGTGCATTGGCTTCGGAAAGGACCTCGACGGCCTGGATCGCGCCCTCGGTGGCGTGCTCGATCTCGACCGCCCATCGCGACGGGATGTAGCCCACCTTCACCCAGTGGTTGACGACGGCCCGGTCGAGCCTGAGCCGGCGAGCGACCTCGGCCTGGCTGCCGAAATGGGTGACGAGGCGTTCCGCGCAATTCATCCGCCAATGCTGCCTTATCAAACTGAATTTGACAAGATTGAATTGGCGAGCCGGACTCAGCTATCGGGCGGCATCCGCAGTGGGGCTGGCGCAGAAAAACCTTCCGGATCAAAGGCTTTATCCCCATCCGCGGCAGGCGTACCGGTCGCGGCGACGGCGGTGAAGTCGTGCAGCGTCCGGTCCAGCAGGTGCGAGGGGGTCACGCAGGTCAGCGCGCGGAAGATGCTCTCCACCCGGCCCGGATGCGTCTTCTCCCACTCGCGCAGCATCGCCTTCGCCTGCTGGCGCTGCAGGTTGTCCTGCGAGCCGCACAGGTCGCACGGGATGAGCGGGAACTTGCGCACCTCGGCGTAGGCCTCGAGATCGCGCTCTTCCACGTAGGCGAGCGGCCGGATCACGACGTGGTGGCCGTCGTCGGAGGCGAGCTTGGGCGGCATCGCCTTCAGCTTGCCGCCGAAGAATAGATTGAGGAAGAACGTCTGCAGGATGTCGTCGCGATGATGGCCGAGCGCGATCCTGGTCGCGCCGATCTCCTTCGCCACGCGGTAGAGCGCGCCGCGCCGCAGGCGCGAGCAGAGCCCGCACATGGTCTTGCCCTCGGGGATGACACGCTTCACCACCGAGTAGGTATCCTGCACCACGATGCGGTGCTCGATGCCCAGCGAGGCGAGGTACTCCGGCAGCACGTGCTCCGGGTAGCCGGGATGGCGCTGGTCGAGGTTGACCGCGACGATGGAAAAGTCGAGCGGCGCGGCATCGCGCAGCTTCAGCAGGATGTCGAGCATCCCGTAGCTGTCCTTGCCGCCGGAAAGGCAGACCATGACGCGGTCGCCGGCGCGGATCATGTCGAAGTCCGCGATCGCCTGGCCGGCGAGGCGGCGCAGGCGCTTCTCGAGCTTGTTGGACTCGAAGACCTGCTTGCGCAGCCGCGTAGCGTCGGGAGCGTTCATGGGGCGGGATTATCCCAGACGCGCCGGTCCGGCACAGAATTCGTCCATGTTCACCCGTGCGCTCGTTTTCCTGCTCGTCGTGCTCGCCGGCTGCGCCACCCGGCCGCCGGCCGAGACGCCGCCTCCCCTCACCGTGCGGCCGGACGTCGCGCCCAACTTCGACGTGCCCGACGCGACCGCGCGCATGGTGCATCTCGCGCAGCAGGAATGGCAGCTCTTCGGCCGGCCGGTGGCGACCCGTGGCGCCGACGGCACGCTGGACGTCACGTTCGAAGGCCGCGCGACGCACGAGGTGCAGCCCGAGATGCTCTCGCGCGTGCTGATGTACTGGTACGCGGTGACGCGCCAGCCCATCGTCGGCCCGCAGGGCGAGCTGCGTCCCTGGTCGGCGGCGTTCATCGCGTGGCTGGCGCGCGGCGCCGGCTACACGCGCGATGCCTTCCCGAGCACGGTGCTGCACTGGGATTACATCGCCGCGACGCTCGGCGGCGGCGCGTCCGCCTTCGCGGCGCGCGACCCCGTGGAGCATGCCCCGCGCGTCGGCGATCTCGTGTGCGCGCCGCGCGGCTTCACGGCGACCTTCGCGACGCTGCGCCGCGGCCCGTACCACTGCGATCTCGTCGTGGCCGTGTCCGCCGAATCGATCGACGCCATCGGCGGCAACGTGGGCGACGTGGTGGCGCTCAGCCCGCTGCCGCTGGATGCCGGCGGACGCCTGCTGCCCCTGCCCGACCGCCCATGGGCGGTGGTGCTGACGCCGCGCTAGAGGTTGACGGAGCGCCCGCCGTCCACCGCGATGATCTGCCCGGTGATGTACGGCGCGTCGGCGACCAGGAAATGCACCGTGCGCGCGATGTCCTCGGGCTCGCCGGCGCGGCGCAGCAGCGTGTGCGCGATGACGCGCTGGCGCGCGACCTCGTCGAAGGAGCCGTCCTCGGGCCACATCACCGGACCGGGCGCGACGCCGTTCACGCGCACCTCGGGGCCGAGCTCGCGGGCAAGCGACCGGGTGAGGCCGACCAGGCCCGCCTTCGCGATGCTGTAGACCACGTAGCTCTTCAGCGGGCGCTCGGCGTGGATGTCGGTGATGTTTACGATGCAGCCGGCGGCCTTTTTCAGGTGCGGCGCTGCGGCCTGCGAGAGGAACAGCGGCGCCTTGAGGTTGGTGCCGACCAGGTCGTCCCAGTCCGCCACGCCGATGCTGCCCACCGGGGTCGCATGGAAGCTCGACGCGTTGTTGATCAGCACGTCGAGCGCGCCGAACTTCGCGATGGTGCTCTTGACCAGCTCGGGGAGGGCGCCCATGTTGAGCAGGTCCGCCTGGGCGGTGGCCGCGGACTCCGCGCGCAGGTCGTTGAGCGACTCGGCCAGCGCCTGCGCCTCGGCGCGCGCCGAGCGGTAGTGCAGCATCACCCGCGCGCCGGAGGCGTGCAGGAGGCGCGCCGTCGCCGCCCCGACACGCTTGGCGCCGCCGGTAATGAGTACGACCTTGTCTGCGAGCGGCTGCGTCATGAGCGTCCGGGTCCGGGATGGCCGATAATTCTACGCACAAGACCCACCGGACCGTCGCCTGCATGCCCCTCCCCGCCCCTACGCCCGACGCCGCCGCGCATTCCGCGCGCGTGGCCGAGCACGTCCGGGGCGAGATCGCGCGGGCGGGCGGCTGGCTGCCGTTCCCGCAGTACATGGCGGCTGCGCTGTACGCGCCCGGCCTCGGCTACTACATGGCTGGCGCACGCAAGCTCGGCCCGGACGGCGACTTCACCACCGCGCCGGAGCTCACTCCGCTGTTCGGCCACGCACTCGCCCAGCAGGTGCGCGAACTGCTCGGCCAGGGGCTGTCCGAGGTGCTGGAGATCGGCGCGGGCTCGGGCGCGCTCGCGGCCTCCATCCTGGAGGAGCTCGACCGGCTCGGCGCGCTGCCGGAACGTTATCTTATCCTGGAGCTCTCGGCGGACCTGCGCGCGCGCAGCCGCGACGCCATCGCAGCGCGCGTGCCGCACCTCATGGAGCGCGTGGCCTGGCTGGCGACGCTGCCGCCGGTATTCACGGGCATCGTCCTCGGCAACGAGGTGCTCGATGCGATGCCCGTCGAGGTGGTCCGCGCCGCGCCGGACGGCGCAATCGAGCAACGCGGGGTCGTCGCGACGGAGGATGGCTTCGCGTGGTCGTGGCGCGCCGCCACGGGCGCCGTCCTGGAAGCCGCGCGGCGCCTCGCGCTGCCGCCGGGCTACACCACCGAGATCGGCCTCGCCGCCGAGGCGTTCGTGTCCACCCTCGGACGCAGCCTCGAGCGCGGCGCGGCGCTCTTCGTGGACTACGGCTTTCCCGCGCGCGAGTTCCGCCATCCCCAGCGCACGATGGGCACGCTCATGTGCCACTACCGCCATCGCGCCCACGACGATCCGTTCTTCCTGCCCGGCCTGCAGGACATCACCGCGCACGTCGATTTTTCGGCAATCGCGGAAGCCGCGCGTGCGGCTGGCTGCGACCTCCTGGGTTACGCGACCCAGGCGAGCTTTCTCCTGGATTGCGGGCTGCCGGATCTGATGCTGCGCGTCCCGCCGGAGGACGCGGCCCGCTACCTGCCGCAGGCAGCGGCGGCGAACAAGCTGCTTTCGCCCAGCGAGATGGGCGAGCTCTTCAAGGTCATCGCCTTCGGGCGCGGCGTGTCGGACACCCTGCGCGGATTCCGCTCCGGGGATCGGCGGGCTTCACTGTGAGGACGCCTTCGATTATGGTGTGGCCCATGATCCGGGCCCTCCTCAACGCCCGCCTGCCGCGGCATCACGCCCGCCTGCTGCGGCGGCTCGGCCTCGCGGCCGCGCTCGCCACGGCCTGCGTTGCGTCGGCATCGACCGATCGCGCGCTGGCCGTCGATGCCGCGAAGCGCCGCTGGGCGGAAAGCCCGCACGGGCCCTTCCTCGAACGGATCCTGCCGCCCTACTACGTCGTGTCGCAGCTCCCCGAGCCCGCGTCACGGGGCGCCGAGCTGGTGGTGCAGTACTGCGTCCAGTGCCACAACCTGCCCAACCCGGCCATGCACGACGCTGCCAAGTGGCCCAAGGTGGTCGATCGGATGGTGCTGCGCATGCAGGGCCGCGGCAACATGGGCGATCTGATGCGCGACATGATGGCCGGTGTGCGCGCGCCTGCCGACGAGGAGGCGCGTGCGCTGACCGCCTACCTGCAGCAGCACGCGCAGCGTCCCATCGATCCGGCACGGTATCCCGACGTGGAGAGCGACGCGGCGAAGTCCTTCCGCCTCGCGTGCGGGCAGTGCCATGTCCTGCCCGACCCCAGGCAGCACACCCTGCGCGAGTGGCAGGCGATCGTCGCCAGGATGGAGAAGAACATGCTGTGGATGAACCGCGTGGTCGGCTCGAAGGCCGATCCGCGCGAGCCGCAGCTCCGCGTCGACGAGATCCTCGACTACCTGAGAAAGCACGCCCGCCGGGGCTGACGGCGCTTGCGCCGCCGGCCCCCACCCGCATCGATGAAAGCCACCCGCGACCACGCAGTCACGTTCGCCGACATCGCCGGCAGCTCGCGCTTCCACCGCGAATTCGGCGACCAGGCGGCGCGTGACATGATCGCCTCCTTCGTCGCATGCGCCGCGGCCATCGCGCCGCGCTTCGGCGGCCGGCTGGTGAAGACCCTCGGCGACGGCGTGATGTGCGCGTTCGCCGATCCGGAGCAGGCGGTCCTTGCGATGATGGAGCTGCACGGCCAGGTCGCAGCGCAGCCCGAGCGGCTCGGCGGGCCGATCCGCCTGCACACCGGGATCAATGCCGGTCCGGTGATCATGGACGGGGACGACGTGTACGGCACCATCGTCAACGTCGCAGCCTACCTCTCCGCCACGGCCCGCGCCGACCAGATCCTCACTACCGAGGCAGTGCGCGGGCAGCTCTCCAAGCCGGTCGGCACGTTCGCGCGCCAGCTCTACACCACCAAGCTCAAGGGCGACGCGACCGAGTCGCTGATCTACGAGGTCCTGTGGCAGGCCGACGCGGCCGAGATCACCGTCATCAACTCGGAGCGCCCACGCTTCATCCCGGCCGACGAGGGCGCGTTGCTCCTGATCGCCGAGAAGACGACGACGCGGGTCGACCCGACCCGTCCGCGGATCATGCTGGGCCGTAACGACGCCAACGAGATTCCGATCAACGACAACATGGCCTCGCGGGAGCACGCCAGCATCGAGCTCGACGAGCTGCGCTTCCGCCTCATCGACCATAGCGCCAACGGGACCTACGTGATGTTCGACGGCACGCCCGGAGAGGTGCTGGTGCTGCGAGGCGAGACGCTGCTGCACGGCTCGGGGCGCATCAGCCTCGGCCGCTCCTTCGCCGACCCGCAGGCGCAGCCGATCCACTTCTCGCGCGACAAGCGCGCCCTGTACCGGGTCTGAGCGCACCCCGGGGCGCGCGGGTGACCGAGCGCGCCCGGCGGCGCGCGGCTCAGGCGAAGGTCTGCGCGCGCAGCCAGCCGATCACGCAGTCGGCCGCCTGCATCCACCCCGACTCCAGCATCACGCCGTGACCGAAACCGGGCAGCGTCTCGACTGTCGCGCCGAGCAGCGCGGCGCCGGAACGGTGGTGATGCAGCGGAATCAGCCGGTCGAGCTCGGCTGCGAGGTACAGCAGCGGCACGCGCTGCGCGCCCCAGTGCCGGAACGGGTGCACGAAGGTCATGTCCCAGATGGCGCGCGGCGACTCGCGCTGGCACAGGCGGTGATAGCGCGCGAGGCGCTCCGCGTCCACCGGCTGCGCGAACATCGCGCGCAGCAGCGCGGCCGGCGAGGCGCGACCTGCCTGGATCAGCCCGTTCAGCTCGGTGAGCAGCGAGGGATCGCGCCAGGCCAGCTCGAACGATGCGGCGCCGAGGCCCTGCGGCGGCACCGCGGCGATCATCACCACTCCGGGCAGCGCCTGGCGAGAGAGATACCTCTGCAGGACGAACCCGCCCATCGAGTGCCCGATCACCACCGGCGGCCGGCCGATGGCGGCGATCGCCTCCGCGACATCGGCCGCATAGTCGTCGATGGAATGCCCCGCGAGACCCTCACGCCCCGGCGAGAAGCCGTGGCCGCGCAGGCTGACCGCATACGCATCGAAGCCCGCCGCAGCGAAATGCGGCAGGAAATGCTCGGCCCAGCACCAGGCGCCGACGTAGGCGCCGTGGACGAACAGCAGCGGCACCGGGTGCGGGTCGCCCACCGCCGGCGCGTGCAGCAGTTCGAGCCCGGACGCAGTTCGAGTCGCAGTTGCCGAATCAGGGGGGTGAGGGGGGATGTTTTCCCCCTCGTCGTTCATCGCACCCGGCCGCGCGAAGGAATCCATCAGCCCGGGACCGCCATGCCCCGCTGCACCGCGGGCCGCGCGGAGATGACGTCGAACCAGCGCTTCACGTTGGGAAAGTCGGCGAGGTTCGTCCGATGCCATTCGTGGCGCGCCACCCACGGGTAGGTCGCGATATCCGCGATGGAGTACTCGCCCGCGAGGTACTCGGCCTCGCCCAGCCGCTTGTCGAGCACGCCGTAGAGGCGGTCCTTCTCCTTGGTGTAGCGCTCGATCGCGTAGGGCACCTCCTCCTTCGCCTGGCGCACGAAGTGGTGCACCTGCCCGAACATCGGACCGACGCCGCCCATCTGGAACATCAGCCACTGCAGGGCCTCGTACTTGCCGCGTAGCGAGGCGGGCAGGAACTTGCCAGCCTTGCCGGCGAGATAGACGAGGATCGCGCCAGACTCGAAAAGGGGCATCGGCCGGCCGTCGGGCCCCTCGGTGTCCACGATCGCCGGGATCTTGCCGTTCGGGCAGATGGCCAGGAACGCGGGCGAATGCTGGTCGCCCTTGCCGATGTCGATGCGGTGCACGTTGTAGGGCAGCGCGCACTCCTCGAGCATGATGGAGACCTTGCGGCCGTTCGGCGTGCCCCACGTATACAGCTCGATCATTCTCGTTCCTCCCGGTAGGACAGGTCGCGGAGTTTACAATGGCCCTCGTGGAGGCACTCCCGCCGTGCTGAAGTGGCTGCTGACGACCGCGATCGCGCTGGTCGTGCTCACCGCCTTGTCGCCGATGCTGGCGCGCTACGGGCTCGGCCGCCTGCCTGGCGACGTGACGGTTCGCTGGCGCGGCCGCGACTGGTACCTGCCGTTCACCACCACCATCCTGATGTCGGTGGCGCTGACGGCGATCACGCTGCTGTTCTAGCCTGGCGTCGCCGCGTCCTTCATCGCCGCGGTGATCGCCGCGATGCGCGCGCGGCGGAGCGCGCCGGCGATGTCGCGCGGATGCGCCCTGGCGATGGCGCCGGCATCGACGCCATTCGCCGCCACGCGGGCGCGCTCGAGGCGCGCCGCGGCCTCGGCGCCACCGCCGTCATAGCGGCATACCGCCAGCCATTGCCCGAAGCGCTCGGGGCGCCGGAACGCATCGCACGCCTGCAGCACGTCGAGCAGCGCCGGGGGCGTCGCGGCCGCATCGTGGGCACCGCGCTGCGCCGCGGCCAGCACCGCCAGGTCGCGGCAGTCCGAAGGCGCGCGCAGCCGCGCACTGGTCACCTCGGCCGCGCTCGCATCCACGCCGCAGAGGAGCGACGCCCAGCGCAGCGGCAGCGCGGCGCCATCGGCGGCGGCGGCATCGAGCGCACGCAGCGCGCGCGCGGAGTCGGTCGCCGCCCACCCCGGCAGCACCCGCGGCAGCGCGCCGCACTCGGCGAGCAGGTCGAACATGCGACGCGGCGCGGCCTCCATCAGGCCCTTGGCGAGTTCCTGCCACACGCGCTCGGGCACCAGGGCGTCGGCCTCCCCTGCGGCAACCATTTCGCGCATCAGTACCATGGTCTCGGGCGCCACCGCGAAGCCGAAGCGCGCCGCGAAGCGCGCCACGCGCAGGATGCGCACCGGATCCTCGACGAACGCGGGGCTCACGTGGCGCAGCACGCGCGCCTCGAGGTCCGCCTTGCCGCCGAACGGATCGATGAGCGCGCCGCCCTCGTCGCGCGCCATGGCGTTGATGGTGAGATCGCGCCGCGCGAGATCCTGCTCCAGCGTGACGTCCGGCGCGGCGTAGACCTGGAAGCCGCGGTAGCCGCGCGCCGTCTTGCGCTCGGTGCGCGCCAGCGCGTACTCCTCGCGGGTCTGCGGATGCAGGAACACCGGGAAGTCCTTGCCCACCGGGCGGAACCCCTGCTTCGCCATCGCCTCGGGCGTCATGCCGACCACGACGTGGTCGCGGTCCTGCACGGGCAGCCCGAGCAGTTCGTCGCGGACCGCGCCGCCCACGACGTAACTCTTCATCGCGCCACGGGCGCCTTGGCCGCGTACGGCTCGTCCTCGGCCAGGAAATCGGGCTCGGCGCGGCCCGCCTCCATCCACGCGCGCACGGAGGCGAGGCGCTTCACCGCGTCGCAGTAGGCCTGCGCCTCGGCGGGAATCGCCGGCGCGTAGGTCATGAACCGCATGACCACCGGGGCATAGAAGGCATCGGCGGCACTGAACGCGCCGAACAGCATGTCGCCGCCCGCCCCGCAGCGCGCGCGGCATTGCGCCCACAGCGCGACGATGCGGTCGATGTCGCGCTGCACGTCGTGGCTCATGCCGCAGCCCGGGTAGGCGCCGCGGATATTCATCGGCATCGCGCTGCGCAGGGCGCCGAAGCCCGAGTGCATCTCCGCGCACACCGACCGCGCGAGCCGCCGCGCAGCGGGATCGGCCGGCCACACGCCGCGGTCGGGATGCAGCTCCGCGACGGTCTCGGCGATGGCGAGCGAGTCCCACACCGGCTCACCGTGGACCCACAGCACGGGCACCTTGCCCGAGGGCGACCAGCGCGCAATGCGCTCCGCAAAGCCGTCGCCCAGCTTGACCTGCACCTCGTCGAACGCAATGCCGAGCTCGGTGAGCAGCACCCATGGCCGCATGGACCAGGACGAGTAGTTCTTGTTGGCGACGACCAGCACCGGCCGCGGCACGTCACACCTCGCGGGACTTGCGGCCGGCGTAGTAGCGGAACTGGCTATAGCGCGAGCGCGGGTAGTAGCCCTTGAGATACGCCGGCGCGACCGCTTCGAGCGGAACGGCCTCGAAGCCGAACGGCAGCCGCTGATCCGACGTGTTCGGCACCTGCATGGAATAGTAGTTGTCGCGGCTCATGATCTGCACCGGCATGAACTCCATCATGCGCGCCTGCAGAAACGACAGCCGGTCCGACAGGCCGATGACCGGTCGCGCATGGCCGGCGGTACGGCCGGCGTACTCGACCAGCTCGCGCAGCGTGTAGACCTTCGGCCCGACGAGCTCGTAGGTTGCGCCGTGGCTCTCCTCGCGCTCCAGGCTGGCGACAAAGCACTGCGCCACGTCCTCGACGAACACCGGCTGGAATCGCGCGTCCGGGCACGCGAGCGGCACGAACGGGAAAGTCTTCTGCAGCTTGGCGAAGGTGTTGAGGAACTGGTCCTCGGGGCCGAACACCACCGACGGCCGGAAGATGGTCCAGTCGAGCCGGCTCCCGGTGACGGCCGACTCGCCGTCGGCCTTGGAGCGCAGGTACTCGCTGGGCGCGTCCGCGGCCGCCCCGAGCGCGCTCATGTGCACCAGGCGGCGCACGCCGGCGTGGCGGCACGCCGCCCCGATCTTCTCGGGCAGCTCGGCGTGCGCACGCGCGAAGTCCGGCCCGTAGGGCGTGCCCGGCCGGCTGTGCAGGATGCCGACCAGATTGATCACCGCGTCGGTGCGCGCGAACAGCCGTTCGAGCGCGGCCTGGTCGTGCACGTCTGCCTCCACCACGTCGACGGTGGGCAGCGTGATGAGATGCTTGGCGCGCTCGCGGCGCCGCGACGGCACGATGACGGTGTACTGCTCCCGCACGAGGAGCTCGACGATATGGCGGCCGACAAACCCGCTGCCGCCGATGACGCAGATGCGTTTCATGGTCCCGCTCAGACGAGTATGCACGCGCGGAATGCGCGGGCTGCGACGGCGCTTATTGTACCGTCGGGTTCCCGGTGATCGTGCCGGCGTAGCCCTCTCCGCCCTTGCGAGGCGGGATGGTGCCGAGCCGCGCCTTGAGGGGCTTGATCTCGCCGCCGTAGAGGGCGGCGTAGTACATGGTGTTGCTCATCACCTTCTTCACGTAGTCGCGCGTCTCGTTGAAGGGGATGCTCTCGGCGTAGATGGCGCCTTCCAGCGGGCCGTCCGCCTTCCAGCGGCGCGCACGGCCCGGCCCGGCGTTGTAGGCGGCCGCGGCCAGCACCGGGCTGCCGTCGAGCTCGTCCAGCACGTAGCGGAGGTAGCCGGTGCCGAGCGCGATGTTCACGTCCGGATCGGTGACCCGCGCGGGCGAGTAGTCCGCGATGCCGTTCTTCTTCGCCATCCAGCGGGCCGTCGCGGGCATGAGCTGCATCAGGCCGGAAGCCCCGGCGGAGGAACGCGCGTCGACGATGAAGCGCGACTCCTGGCGCACCAGGCCCAGCACCCAGGACTCTTCCAGGCCCTGCGCCTTCGCGCCCTCGGCGAAGGCATCGCGATACGGCGCCAGGAAACGCAGCGTGAAGTCGTGCGCGCCCTGCGTGCGGTCGGCCGTGTTGATGGCGCGGTCCCACAGCTCGTAGCGGCGTGCGAGCTCGGCCGCGGCGAGGAGCTGGCGATCGCTCATGCCGCGCAAGGTCCAGTTCCACTCGCGCACGCCGTCTGTGCGCAGGTCGAGGCGGAACAGCGCGAGCGCGCGGGCGAGCCCCGGGACCTTCGCGGCCTCCTCGAGATCGGCCTTGGTGGGCATCTCGGTCCGCCCGGGCACGGCGATGGTCTCGCCGAGCTCCTCGACGGCGAGCTTGCCGTAGAAGTGATGCTCGCCGGAGATGCGGCGGAAATGCTGCGCGGCGGCTTCGGCGTCGCCCGCAGCGCGCAGCGCCCGGCCTTCCCAGTACACCCAGGTCGGATCGGCGCGCGCGGTGACCGTCATCGCCTCGATGCTCGCCCTGACCTCTTTCCAGTTACCGGCCCGCAGCGCGGCCCGTGCGCGCCAGGCGAGCTGTTCGTCGGTCAGCGCCGCGCCGTTCGCGCGCCCGAACCACTCCAGCGCCGAGGCGTTGTGCGCCTTCGCAGCGGCGGTCGCGAGCTGCCCCCACAGGTACGCCTGATCGTCGCGGTTGAACTTCGGCTGGAGCTTGGCCCAGTAGCCAGCCGCGGCATCCGCGTCGCGTTGCGCGAGCCGCACCAGCGCGAACAGGGCGAGCTCGCGATTCACGCGCTTCGAGTAGTCGGGCGCAGGCCGGTCGAGCCAGCGCTGCGGATTGGCGTTGATCGCCTCGATGGTCTTGGCATCGGCACGTTCGGCCTCGGGCAGCCACTCCATGGTGCGCACCGCCGCGCGCATCTGCCGCGCCTCCAGCAGCAGCCGCACGCGGTCCCACACGTGCCGATTGGTGAGGCGGCCGGCGGCGATCTCGCTCTCGGCCACGACGGCGCAACCTTGCGGCAGGTCGCGCGCGGCGTTCCAGAAACGGCGCAGGTCGGCGACCGCCTCGGCATCTCCCGCGCGGTGGCGCGACAGGATGGCGAAGCAGCTGACTTCGTTGTCTTCCCAGCCGAGGTTGGGATAGGCGGCGTTGAACAGCGTCCACTCGCCGCGGCGGCCCAGGGACTTCAGCCAGTCGCGCCGGAGCATCTCCGCGACGTAGGCGCCCTCGTGGCGGTTGAGGAAGTCGCTGATTTCCCCGGGCGCGGCCGTCTCCAGCCGCATGGCGAGCTGGTAGTACTGCACGTAGGGCTCGAGCACGTGGCCGCGCAGGCGCGGCGCGATCTCGGCCAGTCTTGCGGCATGCCCCTTGGCATAGGCGTCCCGCGCGGCGAGGAAGGTCTCGTCGCCCTTCGCAGGCGCCGCCGTGGCAGGCCATGCGGCGAGCATTGCCGCAACCAGCACGAGAGCGCGTAGGATAGGGGAGAGGCGAAGCATGGCGAGGATGTTAGGCCGAAGACTTAAGAAATCGCATGAAGAATAGCACAGCGGTTTTGCGGTTCTTCCAATGGCGGCGCACACGATGATGACGCCCGACGACTTGCGCGCCTGGCGCAAGGCCGAGCGTGAGCGCCTGGTGGCGGCGCGCATGGCGGTCGCCCCGGAAGTGCTGCTCGATTACCGCCTGAGGATGGACCGCCACATCGAGCGTGCGTTCCCCGGGCTCGAGAAGGGCGTGGTGGCGCTGTGCTGGCCCTACCGCAACGAGTACGACGCGCGCTTCCTGGCGAAGCGCCTGCGCGATCGGGGCGCGGTCACTGCGCTGCCGGTGGTGGTGGCCCCGCGAACGCCGCTCCTCTTCCGCGATTGGCATCCGGGCACGGTGCTCGCCCGCGGCGTTTACGACATTCCCTACCCCACCGAGGCGAGCCCGGAGGCGCAGCCCGACGCCGTGCTGCTGCCGATGAACGGCTTCGACGAGGCGGGGTACCGGCTCGGCTACGGCGGGGGATTCTTCGACCGCACGCTCGCCGCCGCGGCGAAGCAGCCGCTGGTTATCGGCGTGACCTTCGAACTCGCGCGGCTACCCACCATCCATCCGCAGCCCTACGACATCCCGATGGACTTCGTGGTCACCGAGCGCGGCATCTATCGCAGGGACGACGGACGGCTCGCGTTCCTGGGCGCGCCGCCGGAGGGCGCACCGAGCGCGCTGGCGTCACCGGTCTGCTACGCCGGCGAGGTGGCGCCGGGCTGCTGCGGCGAAAAGCCGGCCTAGCCCAGGAAAAGGCGGTAAGCCGGGTTGTCCGTCTCGTTCACGTAGGCGTAGCCGAGCGTCGCGAGGAACTTCCGGAACTCGCGCATCTCCTTCGCCGGCACCTGCATGCCGACCAGCACCCGCGCGTTGTCCGACCCGTGATTGCGGTAGTGGAACAGGCTGATGTTCCAGTCCGAGCGCATGCTGCCGAGGAACTTCATCAGCGCGCCCGGCCGCTCGGGGAACTCGAAGCGGTAGAGCAGCTCGTCCTTGGCGCCCGGCGAGCGCCCGCCGACCAGGTGGCGCACGTGCAGCTTGGCGAACTCGTCCTCGGTGAGGTCGAGCGTGGGGTAGCCCTCGCGCTTCAACATCGCCACGAGCTTGCGCGTCTCGGCGTGGTTCGCGACCTGGATGCCGACGAAGACGTGCGCCTGCGTGGAGTCCGCGTAGCGGTAGTTGAATTCGGTGATGCTGCGCCCGCCGATCAGCGTGACGAACTTCTTGTACGCGCCCGGCCGCTCGGGCAGCGTCACCGCGAGTATGGCCTCGCGCTGCTCGCCCACCTCGGCGCGTTCGGCCACGAAGCGCAGGCGGTCGAAGTTGGTGTTGGCGCCGCAGGCGATGGCGACGAGTTTCTGGTTGCGCACCTTCTCGCGCGCGACGTAGGCCTTCATCCCGGCGATCGCGACCGCACCGGCCGGCTCCAGGATGGCGCGCGTGTCCTCGAACACGTCCTTGATCGCCGCGCAGATGGCGTCGGTGTCCACCAGGATCATCTCGTCGACCAGCTCGCGTGCGATGCGGAAGGTTTCCTTGCCCACCTGCTTCACAGCGATGCCGTCGGCAAAGAGCCCGACATGGTCCAGCGTGACGCGGTGCCCCGCGGCGATGGAGCGGGTCATCGCGTCGGAGTCGATGGTCTGCACGCCGATGATCTTCACCTCCGGACGCAGACGCTTCACGTAGGACGCCACGCCGGAGATCAGCCCGCCGCCGCCCACCGCGACGAAGATCGCGTGGATCGGCCGCGTGCTCTGGCGCAGGATCTCCATGCCGATGGTGCCCTGGCCGGCGATGACGTCGGGATCGTCGAACGGGTGCACGAACGTGAGCCGGCGCGCCGCCTCGAGGCGCTTCGCCTCCGCGTAGGCCTCGGCGTACGAATCGCCGTGCTGCACCACGTCGGCGCCGCGGGCGCGCACCGCGTCCACCTTGATCTGCGGCGTGGTCACCGGCATGACGATCACCGCGCGGCAGCCGAGCTTCTGCGCGGACAGCGCGACGCCCTGCGCGTGATTGCCGGCGGACGAGCAGATCACGCCGCGCTTCAGCTCCTCGGGCGAGAGGCCGGACATCTTGTTGTAGGCGCCGCGCAGCTTGAACGAGAACACCGGCTGCATGTCCTCGCGCTTCAGCATCACGCGATTGCCGAGGCGTGCGGAGAGGTTGGGCGCGAGATCGAGGGGCGTCTCCTCGGCCACGTCGTAGACACGCGCATTGAGGATGCGTTCGAGGTAGTCGTTGTGCATGGGGATGTCGCAGGCCGCCTCTGGCTGGCGCTTGAATGCGTCGGGCGGTGCGAAAAGCGGCTAATGTAGTCGAAAATCCGCCCATCGACCTGCGTGATCTCCCCCGAAACCGGCCTCGCGGGCCTCTTCGCCGCGAGCTTCGCGGCCGCGACGCTGCTCCCCATGCCCTCGGAGGCCGCGCTCTATGGCTTCCTGCAGCTCCACCCGGAGCTCGCGTGGACGGCCATCGCGGTCGCGACGCTCGGCAACACCGCGGGCGGCATGACCACCTATCTCGTGGGCCGCTGGATTGCGACGAAAAAGCCGGCGAAACACCTGGAGACCGTGGAGCGCTTCGGCGCGCCGGCGCTGGTGCTCGCGTGGCTGCCGCTGATCGGCGAGGCGCTGGTCCTGGCGGCGGGCTGGCTCAAGCTCAACTGGATCGCCGCGGCGGGCTTCCAGATGCTCGGGCGCTTCCTGCGCTACGTCGTTGTCGCCGGCGTGGGGTCGTGACAGCCCGCACTGCCCCCTGCGCCAACATCCGTCCGCACTCTCGGATCCCTTCCCGACCCATGCGACTCCTGCGCATCGCACTCGTGCTCCTTCTCGGCGGCTGCGCCACGCTTGCCGGCCTCTCATTCGACCAGCGCTACGGCGAGCCGGATCCGAAACGCTTCGACACGCCCCGCCTGCCCGACGGCGGCGTGTCCTACCGCGCCGACGTGCAGCCCCTGCTCGAGAAGCGCTGCGTCGTGTGCCACGGCTGCTATGACGCGCCCTGCCAGCTCAAGCTCGGCGCGTGGGAGGGGATCGCGCGCGGCGCGACCACCGCGCTGGTGTACGACGCGACACGCGTGTCCGAAGCGCCGACCACGCGGCTCTTCGTCGATGCCGCGCGCCCGTCGCAGTGGCGCGACAAGGGCTTCTTCCCGGTGCTCAACGAGCGAGCGCCCACGGCGGAGGCCAACCTGGAGGCAAGCCTCCTGTATCGAACGCTCGCGTTGAAGCGCGAGCACCCGCTGCCGGCGGGCAGGCCCGTCCCCGCCGCGCTCGACGTCTCGCCCGACCGCGCCGCGAAGTGTCCGAGCGTCGAGACGTTCGACGACTACGCCCGCGCCAATCCGCTCGCCGGCATGCCGTTCGGGCTGCCCGGCCTGGACGAGCGGGAGCTCGCCACCATCGCGCGCTGGCTCCGCGCCGGCGCGCCCTACGAAGGTCCGCGCCCGCCGGGCGCCGTCGCGGCGCGGCACATCGCCGAGTGGGAGGCGTTCCTCAACGGCGCGTCGCCCAAGGAACGGCTGATGGCCCGCTACGTGTACGAGCATCTGTTCATCGCGCACGTCTACTTCGACGGCGATCCGGAGCGCCGCGCCTACCGGCTGGTGCGCTCGGCAACGCCGCCCGGCCGGCCCGTCGAGATCATCGCGACACGCCGGCCCACCGACGATCCCGGCGTGCCGCGCGCGTACTACCGCTTCCAGCCCGACGGCGAGGCGGTCCTCGCCAAGACGCACATGCCGTACACGCTCGGGCCGCAGCGCATGGCGAAGTTCCGCGGCTGGTTCCTCGACGCGGACTATCGCGTCGACGCGCTGCCGGGGTACGCACCCGAGCTCGTGGCCAACCCGTTCGTCGTCTTCGCGGCGATACCGGCGGACTCGCGCTACCGCTTCCTGCTCGACGAGGCGCACTTCTTCATCTCGACCTTCGTCAAGGGGCCGGTCTGCCGCGGGCAGGTGGCGGTGGACGTGATCGAGGACCGCTTCTGGGTGTACTTCGTGGATCCTGCGCGACCGTCCGCGACCGCGATGGCGGACTGGCTCGCCCGCGAGCCCGCCATCCAGCTGCCGGCCGCACTCGGCAGCGACAGCCGCAACCTCCTCGCGTGGCGCACTTTTGCCGCCGGCGAGCGGCGCTACCTCGACGCGAAGAGCGAGTGGATCGCCCGCGCCGGCCAGGGCGGCGACCTCGGCCGCGTCTGGGATGGCGGCGGCACCAACGCGAGCGCCGCGCTCACCATCTTCCGGCACTTCGACAGCGCGACGGTGGTGCAAGGCCTCGTCGGCGAACCGCCCAAGACGGCGTGGGTGGTGGACTTCGCCCTGTTCGAGCGCATCTACTACCTGCTCGTCGCGGGCTACGACGTGTATGGCAACGTCCTGCACCAGCTCGACACGCGCCTCTATATGGACTTCATGCGCATGGAGGGCGAGTTCAACTTCCTGACGCTGCTGCCGCGCGCAGCGCGCCGGCCCACAGCCGAATACTGGTATCGCGGCGCCGCCGACGTGGTGCAGGAATACGTCTACGGGGCACACGCCCGCTTCGACCGCGAGACGGACATCGCCTATCGCACCGCCGATCCGCAGCGGGAGCTGTACGACATGCTGCGCGCCCGTCTCGCGCCGGTCCTGTCCGTCCGCTTCGATCTCGCCACCGTCCCGGATGCGGCGCTGCGCCGCGATCTGCAGGCGCTCGCCGAAGTGCGCGGCGCCGCCCTCGCGCTCATGCCGGAGAACGCCATCCTGCGCGTGGACGACGCCGGCCGCCCGGCGCAGTACTTCAGCGTGCTGCGCGATACAGCGCATGCCAACGTGACGCACCTCGTCCGCGAGAAGAGCGAGCTGCGGCCGAAGGAAAACACGCTGACGGTCACGCCCGGATTCGCCGGCGCCTACCCCAACGCGTTGTACACGGTGCCCGCGCGCGACCTGCCAGCGTTCACGGCAGCGGTGGCCGCGCTGCGCTCGGAAGACGACTACGCGAAGCTCGCCGCGCGCTTCGCCGTGCGCCGCACCGATCCAGCGTTCTGGCGCACGAGCGACGCGCTGATGGCAGCCTACTTCGCGTCGGCGCCCGCGGAGGCGGGCATCCTGGACTACAGCCGGCTGGAGAACCGCTGAGCGGCGGCTACTGGGGCGCTGGACGGCGCGCGGGCCCACCGCGATGCGGTTTGTTATCGAGTAGACCAGGAGCGCCTGCATCGGAACGTCGTCGAGGCCGAGCTCGGCAAGTCCGAGCCGACTGCAAGCGTGAAGACCGCGAACGCGCTCGAGGTCGCGACTGCGCAGATGTTCGTGCTGCGCGCCGATGAAGTGATGCGGTAGTGGATTCGGCGCGCGGTCGTTTCCCGGCTCGCGTATCCTAGCCACCGGAAGGAGTCCGGCTGGCAGACGCGCGCAACGTGGGCGGCGCGTGCGCAGCGATGACGGAGCACGCTTGATTGAACACGGGCGATTAGCGTTTGCGCTGCTGCTCTCGCTGCTGATTCATGCGCTGCTGTTGAGCGTGACTTTCGGTGGCGAGGGGCTTGGGCTTCCGGGCTTCGGCTTCCCTTGGCGGGATCGACGTATCGAGGCGCCCCGTTTGAGCGTCGCGCTCGCTCCGCCAAAGGCCACGCCCGGGGAGCCGGCGATGCCTTCGATCGCAGTGCCCTTGCAGCAGGCGCCGGCCGACGGGGCTGCTTCCATGCAACCGGTTCCGACGCCTTCGGCGTCACCTGCTCCGCGCGGACTGGCGGCCGTTTCCTCTGCCAGGCCCCCGACGGAAGCGAAGCCGAACCAGAGCGCCGCGGCCGATGCGGCCACTGCACCGGCGCCCCCGGTTGCCACAGAGGCCCCCGACGCGGCGCCCACGCAGATCGCTGAACGGCCGATCATCGACGTGGAGGCCTCCAGCGAAGCCGTGTTGATCGTGCCCCCTGCTGCTCCATCGACGACGGCGTCTGCCGTCACCGCAGCGCCAAGGGTATCCAGCGCAGATCCCGTTGTGCCTGCGCCTCGTGATGCCGGCGAGGCGGTCCAGGAGCGAGCCGTTGTGCAAGCGGCTGCAGCGCAGGCCGCGGCGGAGCAAGAGGCTGCGAGTAAGGAGGCGACTCGCATCGAAGCTGTGCGCGAGGCCGAACGCCAGGAAGCCGTGCGACAGGAGGCAGCGCAGCTGGAGGCACAGCGGCAATCAGCCGCTCGTCAAGAGGCGGCCCGCATCGAAGCCGCGCGGCAGGAGGCCGAGCGTCGGGAAGCCGCCCAACAGGCAACCGCCACGCGGGAGGCGCAGCGGCAAGAAGCGGCTCGCGAGGAGGCGGCACGCATCGAGGCCGCTCGACGGGAGGCCGAAGACCAGGACGTCGCGCGGCAGGAAGCTGCGCGACGGGAAGCTGCACGACAGGAGGCCTCACGAAAGGAA
>Ga0209254_10001047_pt1 | contig 24447 bp, 20 predicted proteins | sample FrelakmetDIP11DI_FD_187148 | JGI IMG/M metagenome (GOLD analysis project Ga0209254, IMG submission 187148) | Freshwater lake sediment microbial communities from the University of Notre Dame, USA, for methane emissions studies - DIP11 DI (SPAdes)... | ecosystem: Environmental > Aquatic >...
CGCCACGTCCGTCGCACCTGTCCGGGTATCCGTGAAGACGGCCGCGACAAGGTTCTGAGCGGTGTTACGACCGTGCAGGAAATCCTGCGCGTCACGCTGGAAGACTGATTTTCGATGGCCGCGTACGAGTACATCGCACTCGATGCCGACGGCCGCCAGAAGAAGGGTGTGATCGAGGCCGATAGCGGGCGCCAGATCCGTCAGCTGCTGCGAGATCAAGGCTTGGTGCCGCTGTCGGTTGATGCTGCAACGGACAGCGCCCGTACACCGACCGGGCAGCGCTGGAAGTGGCGACGCGGCATGTCTGCACTCGATCTGGCGCTGTTCACGCGCCAGATGTCGACCTTGTTGGCTGCGTCTCTTCCGATCGAAGAAGCGTTGCGGGCCGTTGCGCAGCAGACGGAGAAGCGCCACATCACGACAATGGTGATGGGCATCCGCAGCCGCGTTCTCGAGGGCCATTCACTCGCATCGAGCCTCGGCGAATTTCCCAGCGCGTTTTCTCATCTGTACCGCTCGACCGTAATGGCCGGCGAACAGTCAGGGCATCTTGATTCGGTCTTGGAAAACCTCGCGACCTACACTGAGCGCCGCTATGATTCCTCGCGCAACGTCGAAATGGCGATGTTCTACCCGGTGATTCTGTTGCTGCTGGCACTGGCGATCGTCGGCGGGCTGCTGGTCTACGTGGTTCCAGACATCGTCCACGTCTTCGAGAATACCGGCCAGAAACTACCCTGGTTGACTGCGGCGCTGATCGGTCTGTCGGAGTTCGTGCGTGGATACGGCTGGTTGATCGCGCTGATCATTGCAGGCGCGGTGGTACTTGTGCGGTGGTTTGCGAAGCAACCCGACATTCGCCTCGAATGGGATCGCCGCCTGTTCGGGATTCCGTTGGTCAAACGAATTGTACGGGCAGGGAACTCGAGTCGTTACGCCAGTACGTTGAGTATTCTGACGTTGTCCGGCGTGCCGCTGGTCGAAGCGATGACGATCGCCGCCGAAGTCGTCAGCAATCGATGGTTGAAAAAAAGACTTGCCGAGGCAACGCGGCGCGTCAGCGAAGGGTCGAGCCTGCGGGTCGCGCTCGAGGCCGCGGGGAATTTTCCGCCGATGATGTTGCACATGGTCGCCAGCGGCGAATCGAGCGGTGAACTGGATCGTATGCTCGCGAAGGTCGCCGATTATCAGCAGCAGGAGCTGGAGCGTTTGGTGACCACGTTGGTGCGCATGTTCGAACCCGCGATGCTGTTGGTAATGGGCGGGCTCGTGATGTTGATCGTTTTGGCGATTCTGCTTCCAATATTGAGCATGAACAAACTGGTGGTCTAACAGATGTACAAAAAACGTTCGTCCGGTTTTACGTTGATCGAAATTATGGTGGTCGTTGTGATCATCGGGATTCTCGGCGCGTTGATCATACCCAACGTCGTTGGGCGCGATGATCAGGCACGCGCGACGGCCGTCAAAAACGACCTGCGTGCGGTCGCCAACGCGCTCGAAATGTACAAACTCGACAACTTCCACTACCCATCAACCGACCAGGGTCTGGATGCTCTGGTGACGAAGCCGAGCGGCTTTCCCGAAGCGAAGAATTACAGCCCCAACGCCTATCTGAAAAAGATTCCGGCGGATCCGTGGGGTGTCCCGATCATTTATATCTACGCTGGCGAATCCTTCGAACTGTATTCGTTCGGCGCTGACGGCGTAGAAGGAGGGGAAGGCAGGAACGCCGATATTCACTACGAGCTGCTATGACGCGGCACGGACGCGGCTTCACGCTCATCGAGATGCTCGTGGTGGTGGTAATCGTCGGAATACTCGCGAGCACTGTGGTGCTCGGATTCATGGGATCGGACCGTGAACAGAATTTGCGCACCGAAGCCGAACGTCTTGCGGCACTGATCGAGATGGCCCGCTCCGAAGCGGTGCAACGTAACGAAGAGTGGGGCATCGCGATCGGCACGGCGGGCTATCAGTTTCTGGTATTCGATGCGGTGCAGCGTCGCTGGATCGAGCAGAAAAGCGGCCCCTTTCGGGCGCGCGAGACTGCCGACATGACACTGTCCGTGCAGGTCGATGCGTTGACACTGCCCGGGACAAGTGCGAAGGAGAGCGCGCCGAACATCATCATGTTCTCGAGCGGTGAACAAACACCGTTCGAAATCGAGATCACTCCGCAATGGAAATCAGATCCCTGGAGCGTCAAATCAGACGGACTGTCCCGCACGAGTGTGCAACGTCGCGCCTGATACCGCGCGGATTCACGCTGATCGAACTGCTGATTGCGGTGGCAGTGTTCGCCGTAGTTGCAACCACCGTCTACACGCGCAGCGGCGATTCGATTCGCCAGCTCGGTGCGCTCGAGGAACGCACTCTGGCGCTGTGGATTGCCGAAAACGAGTTGGCCATGCTGCGCATTGCGCGAGGCAACGTTGACACAGCGCTTCCCACCGGGACCAACGCGCGGCAGGTAACGATGGGCGGACGTGAGTGGCGCGTCGAGGTTCGTATCATTGATACGACCAATCCGCTGCTGCGCCGCGCGGACGTGCAGGTCGCGCATGCGGAATCGCCGACCGCATCGCTCGGGTCAATGACCGGCTTCGTCGGTCGGTATTGACCCGATGCGGCAGCGCGGATTCACATTGCTCGAGATGCTGGTGGCACTGGCGGTTTTCGCTGTGCTCGGCGTGATGTCGAGCCAGATGGTCACCCGCGTGCTCGAGGTGCACAAAGTAGCAATTGCCCGCGGTGATCGACTCGGAGAACTGCAGCGCGCGATGCAGTTGCTGCAGCGGGACGTACTCGAGTTGGCGCCACGTTCGGTTCGCGACGAACTCGGCGATCCGATTCCGTCGCTGCGTATCGGCAGCGAAATTCCGTTAGAACTGACGCGCAGCGGCTGGCGAAATCCGTTGGGGCAGCGACGCAGCGAGCTGCAGCGGGTCGCCTACGTCTTGCGCGACGAAACGCTCTACCGTTACTACTGGAACGTACTGGATCGAGCCGAGGACTCTCAGCCGGTGATCCAGGAGTTGTTGCACGATGTCACCGAGGTGCACGTGGACGCGCTCGATGTCAGTGGCAATGAACACGCTTTCTGGCCGCTGGTGGGTGATCTCCAGGGCGATCCAGACATGAAACTGGCCGGGATCCAGCTCCGTCTGTCGGCGACACCATTTGGCGAGATAACGCGCGTGTGGGACGTACCTGCGGAATTTGTCGCTCCAGCGACCCTTGGGGCGGGACCATGAGCTCGCGGCGGCAGCGGGGTGTCGCGTTGATCAGCATTCTGCTGATTGTCGCGATGGTCACGGCGCTGATGTACCACCTCATGACGCGTCAAGCGATCGTAGTTGCACAAACACGTCAAGTGATCCGGGGCGATCAGTCGCTTTCTTACGCACTGGGTGCGGAAGCGTACGCCCGACAAATTCTGTTCGACGATTGGAATCGTCCAGCCGGCCGCGCGCTCGACACGCTCACCGAGGCGTGGGCGGTACCGTCGGTACCTTTCGATATCGAAGCCGGCACGCTGGAGTTATCGATCGAAGATCTCGATCGACGCTTCAATTTAAATTCGCTGGGCGGCCAGGACGTGACCAAAAATTTGACACGCCTAAAGGCCCTATTGGGTACGTTGGGATTGGATCCGGTTATTGCGGAGACGTGGCGAGACTGGATCGACAGTGACGCCGACGCGACCGGTTTCGGCGCCGAGGATGCGACGTATCTTGTCGCTACGCCCCCATTTCGTACTGCAAATCAGCTCGCGGCGAGCACCTCGGAACTCGAGCCATTGCGCTTGTTGGATGCCGACCAACTCGCGCGATTGCTACCGTACGTCGCGACGCTACCAACGACCACGCTGAAGATAAACGTCAACACCGCAGATGCGCCGACGCTCGAGTCCCTATCGCCGCGCATCGCGCCGGGGCAAGCACAATCCCTGGTAGAATCGGACCGGCACTACGAAGACGCCAGTGCATTGGTAGCAGAAGTTCCTGAGCTGAGCGACGGTGTCGATGCAATGACGGTTGTCAGCAGTTTTTTTGAAATACATGCGCGTGCTGAAATCGATGGCTTCCGTACGGAACTCACCAGTGTGATCTATCGCGATCCAGCGACCGGACGCATGACGCTGGTGTCGCGCGATTTCGGCAAGCGATTAGCGTCGGTGGTCGAAACGCAGCAGCAAGCCGAAGCCGCAGCAAAGGAATCAACCAACTGATGCGCCTGTTCATTCGTATCGTTGATACGCGTGGCGTCGACGCGCGGGAATTGGGATCGCTCGAGTGGCTGCTTGTCGACACAGCCGGGACGCTCGTCAGTCAGGGCTCCGGCGACTTACCCATGCTCGCGCGTTTGGTCGATCTCAAAACAATGCAGGACACGGCGGACGTGGTGCTGTTGGTACCCACCGAGCATTGTCTTGCGATGCGTTGTACTGTCCCAGGACGGACGATCGGCCAGATGCGGCGCGCTTTGCCATATGTTGTCGAGGAATATCTGGCCGGTGACATCGATGCGATGCACGTCGCTTCTGCTGTGGTGCGGCGGAACAGCCCGATCGACGTCGTTCTGATCGAGCGCGAACGCCTCCGTGTCTGGATCGAGACCCTCGCGGCACACGGCGTCGTCGCGGGGTATGCCGCCCCTGATGCCGCGCTGCTCGCTGCCAACGATGGCGAGGTCACGTTGTTGTTCGATGGCGATCGCGTGCTCGTGCGATCGATCGATCAGGTCGCCGCCATAGCAAGCAGCGCCCTTAAGCTCGTCCTCGAATCGTTTGTAGCCAAGGCACCGCCCACGGGCATTCGATTCGTCGCCGTCAATGGCGCGATCCCCGATGTGATGCGGGCGGAAGTGGCGCATGCCACGCAGAATCCGATCGAGTGGATCGACACCGACAGCCATGTAACGGTGCTCGCGTACCTGGCCGCACAATTTCCCGGGAAACCACCTGCGATCAATTTGCTGCAAGGATCGTTGTCCCCGCCGCAGCAGGACAACGTTGGTTGGCTGCGTTGGCGCGGCGCTGCGGCGCTGTTGGGAATGTGGGCGCTGGTGATGATTGCGAGCGAAACCGTTCGTGGTGTCTGGGCATCCCAACGAGCCGACGCCCTGACGAGCGAAGTAACGGCGTTGTACCGAAGTTATTTTCCAAACGATCAACGCATTCAGGATCCCTTCAAACAGATGAGCGCTCATATGGGCGGGCGGGGTGATGCGGATTCGACTTTTCTGTCGCTGCTGGGCGATCTAGCTGCCGGACTGGCGGCAAATCCTGGCGCACAACTTCGCAGCGTTTCGTTCAACGATGGGCGCGCTGAACTCGGCGCGGAGGTCGCTGTCAGCGGGTTCGACGCGTTGGAGAGTCTAAAGGCAGCCTGGGGTCGCGAAGGAGTGACGGTGGAAATCAGTTCCGCAGAACAGCAGGACCAGCAAGTTCACGCGCGGATCCGACTGAGGGGCGGTTGATGTGGGATAGGATCGATGCTGCATTTCGAACCTCGGCCATCGGCCGTTGGTTTGGATCGCTGGAGAAAAACGAGCGCATGATGGTGACGCTCCTGATGGGGTTTCTCGGTGTCACGCTGCTGTACCTGGCTGTGTGGCGGCCGCTCAGCGAGTGGAGCGACCGCGCCGACGCCGCGTATCAACATCAGATCGCGCTGCTCGATTGGATGCGCCTGCACGAAAGTGAGGCGCGAGCCGCCGGACAACGCTCTGATGCAACCCCGGAATCCGGCTCGTTGTTGACGCTGGTGGCCAACTCGGCAGCGCGGACGGGCATTCAATTGCTTCGATATCAACCTGAGGCCAGCGGCGGTGTATCGGTTGTTTTACAGAACCAACCGTTCAACGCACTGATTTCGTGGATCGCCGAACTTGCACAGGACGACCACGTCACTGTGAAGCAGATATCAATCGATGGTCAGAACGAATCCGGGTTGGTAAATGCAAGAATTAACCTATTATAAACAGTAGGTTAAACCCTATACCTCCAGCACTTTACCACCTTCGATTGTCGCGACGTCTGCGGGACCTTGTTGCTTCGCGAAGCAGGTCTCAGTTCCACTGACCAGTCAATCAATCTATACGACCGCTCGTCGCCCTAGACTCCTGCGCAGATCGAGTCAGCCAAGTCCGCAGGGAGGGCCATTGGCAACAGGACATGATCCACGGAGAGACCCCGAGGCAGTGCTCAATGCGCTGCACCACAACGTCACAGGCGAGCTCCTGCGGCTGATCGATGGGTTCTACAGCAATATCGAGGATGGGCTCTTCGAGCTCGCCTATCGAACCGGTGATGAAGGACAGCGCCGTCGCTGCTTCGACCTGATGCGCGAGCTCAGAATTCGACGGACCGGGTTGGTTAAGGCGTTTGCGCGTTCGATGGATCGATACCGCGGTCTCTGGTTCGACCAGGACGAGTCGTTGGAGGCGGAGGTGCAAACGAGCCAGGAACTCGATCAGCTGATCATGCGAATGGCCGAGAAGAGCAGTGCGCATTTTTCCGGCGTGCTGCAGTGCATCGCGGAACGCGCCGAGATTGCCACGGGACGCCCATTCAAGGGCTCGATCGATGTGCCAATCTCACCCCGTCGAGTCGCTCGCGCCTTCGTAGTCTCGTGTCGGAGCCTCAAGCTGGATCACGCATCGATAGAGATCGTGCAGGATTTGTTCAGCCGCTTCGTACTCGATGGCTTGGGCGGCATTTATGGCCACTGCAATCTGCGACTGCACGCTGAAGGTTATGCAACGGCGGATGAGTTGGGGATTGCGTCAGGCGCGTAGCCGGCCGTGGAATGTTCTGGGCATGCGCGAATCAATGGCTATTGTCCGTTGGCTCGGAACCGGATTGTTTGCGATTGACGGTGTCGAGCAGTTGATTGACCTGACCGGCGCCGCGCGTGAATCGACCCCCGGGACGCGTCTGAGCGAGTAACCGCTCTTCCAGCGGTCGCACCATGTCGTCGGCGGACGGCCCACGGTGGCGGTGGCCGAACACATTGAGCCAAAGATCCGAGCGCCGGCCAAAACGTTGCACTCGACGAAAATACTGGTCGGGCGCTTCACCACCGGCGACCAAACCTACAATTGCGGCGATGATCGAGATCGGGCTCAAGAACAGATCGCGAATCGCTTCGGTTGCGATCTTCAGTTGGAATACCGCGACCTCCAAAACCAAACGCATTCGCGCGTCATGATGGGCTGGCGTAGCTGGCTGCTCTTCGTCGGTCATAGCGATGAAGTCTAGGGTCGGCGTTGCCGCCTCGCAATGGTCAAACCCATCGGGTATCGTCGCGTGCATGCTGCTTTTTCGACGCTGTGTTCAACGCGCCTTTGTGATCTTGCTTGTTGCCGGTACTGCTGCTGTAGTTGCCAGAGCGGCAGCAGATTCCGTTGGTATCGTTGTCTTGCAGACCGACTTCGGACTCAAGGATCAAGCCGTGGCCGCGATGCGTGGCGTCATCCGCAACGTGGATCGCCGTCTCGTCGTGGACGATCTGACTCACGAAATTCCGGCGTACAACATCTGGGAAGCCGCCTATCGGCTGAACGCAGTCATCGACTACTGGCCCGCCGATGCGGTGTTCGTTTCGGTGGTAGATCCCGGTGTCGGCACGACGCGTAAATCCGTTGTTGCTCGGTTGAACAACGGTCAGACGTTCGTCACGCCCGACAACGGCACGTTGACACTCATCGCGGATCGGATCGGCCTCGCCGCGGTGCGTGAAATCGACGAACACGAGCACCGTTTACCGGGTTCGGCAGACTCCTACACCTTCCATGGACGCGACGTGTATGCGTATGTCGGTGCATTGCTCGCGAGCGGCAAGCTGAAATTCGACGACGTGGGTCCGCCGCAGAGTGGAATCGTCAGGATCAACTACGAGTCCGCACGGCGAAGTGGTGATACGTTCATCGGCGGCATCCCCGCGCTGGATACCCAATACGGCAATATCTGGACCAACATTCCGGCAGCAGGGCTCGAAGCGTTGAATGTACACATCGGCGATCGAGTGCTACTAACGATCAGCGAAGGTGACGCGCGTCACGTACGGCTCACGGTTGTGTACGTTCACACCTTCGCAGACGTGCCATTCGGGGAACCGCTGCTGTATGTCAACAGCGTCGGAATGTTGGCCGTAGCGCTCAATCAGAAGGACTTCGCAGCGACCTACGCAATCACATCCGGACCCACGTGGCGCGTTGAACTCACTCGGGCTGCAGTCGGATCACCTTGACCGTGTGCGCTTCGACCGCAGCGCGCGAATAGACGAGCGGAAAGCTGCGATCGGTTGCCCAGCCTTCGAGCAGATTGGCGTAGAACGGGCTGCGTGGATCGCCTGATTGTCCCGGCGCGTTGGTCATTTCAGCCTGATCCCACCGACCGACGTCGAGCACCATGCGCCACGACGCACCCGCGGTCACGGAAAAATCGCTGCGGTCGAAAGACGTGGCGTTCGGCGAGTTGCCGTCACCGCCCCTCGGGTATCTCGGCAGGGTAGCTTTGCTGGCCATTTCAGTGGTGAATCGATCGAGCAGCGGGTGCCGAAAGCCCGTTTGGTGCAGCGCGCCCCAGCGCCAACGGGTCGGATCCTCACCAAGCAGATCCTGGATCTGCCGCCATGCTGCGCTCAGCGTATTGGCGAACAGTCCCTTCAGATCGTCCCGATTCGCTTCAAGCAGGTCGAGAACCGCCAATGAATCGAGCGGAACGATCATATCAACCGCGCCAGCCGGCGCTGCCCATGCCGCCAGTGCCGGATTGAACTGGTGGTAGTACCAGACGGCGTACAGGGCAGCGGCAGGGGAGTCGGGCGTCAGCACGCCATCCCAGGCCCGCAGCATTATGGCAGCGGGTGATCCGTCCGATTCCGGCAGACGCGCGACAAGTTCCCGCGCCAACAACGATGTGTAGTCGCGTTGTAGTGCCAACGAGTCGGCAAAGCTGTGTCGCGGCTGCTGAACGAGTACCTCGGCGATGCGGCGCGCGCGCCACGGCGCCGACCACTCGAAGCCGATCCGTCGGGTGGCGATAGGGTAGTCCGTCGGCAAGTTCATCGCGTTGGCCGTTGCGATGTAGCCGCGAGTCGGATTGAACTCCTCGGGCAGGGCGTCCATGTCGAAGTATCCGGCCCACTCATAACGCCCGTCGCCAGGCACCGGGAGCAGTCCGTCCCATTGGGTGCGTCTCGGGAACAGGCCAACCGGCTTGTAGCCGATACTGCCGTCGATATCTGCGTAAACCTGATTTTCGCCGGGTGCGCCCCAGCGGTTCAAGGCGCTGACGAATTCGCGCCAGTTCTGCGCGCGCATGTACTCGATGCTACCGAAATACGGCGCCATTCCGGGCTCCAGCCAACCAACACGTGCCGCAAACGCGCGATGGTTGATCGCGTCTTCGAAGATCACCGGACCGTGGCGCGTGAACTTGAGAGTGACCGACTGTGCGGCCGCGTCGTGCACCGTCACAGGTTCTTCGAAGACGCTCATCGGCTCCCAGCGATCCCGATAACGGTATTCGTTCGGGGATCCGGGTCGGGTCTCGTACACATACAAGTCCTCCTGATCGATTGGAAAGACCGTCAGCCCGAATGCGATCCGCTCGTTGTGCCCGATCGAGATTCCCGGAAGTGCAGGCTCACCGGCCCCGATGACGTCCAGTCCCGGTGCAACGAGGTGTGTCACGTAGCGCAGCGATGGAACGGCGTGCCCGCGATGTGGATCGTTCGCAAGAATCGGCCGTCCGGTCGCGGTCCGTTGCGGTGCGACCACCCAATTGTTGCTGCCGACGCCGGTGCGGTGTTCGATCGCGCGCGCCTGCGCCACCGCGTTAGTCGGGCTCGAATACGAGATGGGCGCCTTGGCCAGCAAATAAACGTCGAGGACTTGGCGGGGCACGGCACATAGATCGATACCTTCAGGAACTGTGACGTTCCACGCGGGTTCGAGCTGTTTGTGCAATGAGGCAACCCACGCCGGAAACCGACAGAGGATTTCCGCGCGTTCGACTTCGGTGGTCAGGTTTCGCCACAGACCGTTACTGCGTATGCGCACAACATCGTCGGCGGACCAATGCACCGGCTGATACCCGAGCACTTCAAATTCCGGTGCAAGAAGCGCAGGTTCCGAGCGAGTCAGATCGACAAAGGCATTGATTCCGGCGACAAATGCTTCCGTGATGCGTTTTGCGTCGGAACCGTACGCAAGCCATTCGCGGTACATGTCGCCTCGATACAGAAACAACCGCGCCGCACGGTCCTGGGCCACGTAGGCCGCTCCCAACACCGCTGACAGTTCGCCTAAGCCACGCCTGCGCCACGTATCGATTTGCCATAGGCGATCGCGCGCCGCATTGAATCCCTGAACAAAAAACGCGTCGTAGTGCGTTTTGGCATAGATATGCGGTACACCCCATTCATCGACGAGTATTTCCGCCGGCTGTTCGAGGCCGTGTACCTGATACCTAGCGGTCTTTTGATCGGCCGCCTGGCCAACGCCGCACGCAAAACAACACAAGCTCACGATGGTGATGCGCGCGAGATTCATAGTGGGTCCGAAGTCGATCGGGAACGATCAGGTTAACAATTTCCGTCGGCACAATAACTTTCGCGCAGTGGTGTGCGGGTTAGAGAGGGGCTGGCAATGCGCTCGCATTCCTCGTGTTAAGTATCTATTTAACATAATATGTATTATGCGCATATTCGAATCTGCACGCAAACAGTTGCCCCGGCCCCAATTACATCGTTTGCGTAGACAACCCCTCTCGGATCAAGACAATGGCGCCTGGGTTGGCAAAACCTGAAGCGAATCAAGGACGGGATTGGTGCCTCATATCCGGATCCTGCGGCACTACATCCATACGCCGTATCTGATCATTGCCGCGTGCGAAGCCTTACTGGTCGTGGCTGGCGTTTATGCAGGCTACTGGCTCAGAAACCAGGACCCCGACATCGTCACGCCGTCTCACCTGATCACCTCGATCGTCTACTCGGTTATCGTGATATTGGGCATGGTCGCGATGGGCGTTTACGGGTCGCACGTGCGCGAAGGTTACATCGGCATGATGCTGCGCACGGCTGTCGCCGTCTTCTTGATCGCCAGCATGGGTTCCGGTTTTGTCTTCTATTTTCTCCCCGATCTGGCGATCTGGCGCGGCACACTGGCGCTATCAGCGATCGCGAGTTTTGTGTTCATCGCGATCTTTCGCTGGCTGGCTCTGCGCATTCTCGACTCGGACAACCTGAAGCGCCGAGTGCTGGTGCTAGGTACGGGAGCCCGCGCTGAGAAGATCGCGTCGCGTATGCGCCGCCGCTACGATCAGCGCGGGTTTCTCATTCATGGGTACATTCCGTTCGATCAGGGGGCTGATCAGGTGTCGCACCATGGCGGCGCTATCCTGACGCTCGATGAACCGCTCAACGTCCTGTGCGATCGCGAGCACATCGACGAGATCGTTGTCGCACTCGATGAACGTCGTCGCAATCGTGCGAACAGTGCCGGATTACCGCTGGAGGAGTTGCTCGAGTGTCGTCTGTCGGGTATCGACGTGTGCGACGTTCAGGCGTTCATCGAGCGCGAGGCCGGTAAACTCGATATAGAACTCCTGCAGCCGTCGTGGATGGTGTTCTCCGACGGCTTCATCCGTGGCACCTGGCGCACCGCAAGCAAACGGGTGTTCGATCTTGCGGCGAGCTTTGGCCTCCTCGTCGTCGCATGGCCATTCATGCTGCTTGCCGCGATTGCGATCTGGTGCGAGAGCGGGTTCAAAGGTCCCATTCTGTATCGCCAGCAACGTGTGGGATTGGACGGCCGTCATTTTGAAGTGACCAAGTTTCGCAGCATGTATACCGATGCGGAAAAAGGCGGCGAGGCGGTATGGGCCAGCGTCGACGATCCGCGGGTTACCCGGGTCGGTGGATTCCTGCGCCGCAGCCGCATCGATGAGTTGCCACAGATTTTCAATGTTTTAAAAGGCGATATGAGTTTTGTGGGTCCGCGTCCGGAGCGTCCGGAATTCGTCGGGGACCTGCAGGATAAAATTCCGTATTACGTGCATCGCCATCGAATCAAGCCCGGGCTCACCGGCTGGGCGCAGCTGTGCTATCCGTATGGCGCATCACTCGAGGACGCGCGTGAAAAGCTGCAATACGATCTGTACTACTTGAAGAACCATAGCATTCTGCTTGATCTGATCATCCTGATTCAGACCGTGGATGTGGTCCTCGTCGGTGACGGAGCGCGCTGATGCGCATCATCACGTGATCAACAACGCACTCACCGTCGACGTCGAGGACTATTTTCAGGTATCAGCGTTCCGCGATCAGATTTCACCGGATGACTGGCCTCAATTCGAGTCGCGCGTAGTCGCCAATACACATCGTGTGTTGGACATATTCGACGAGGCCGGTGTCGTCGCGACGTTCTTCGTGCTCGGCTGGATCGCGCAACGTCATCCACAGCTCGTCCGCGAGATCGCGCAACGCGGCCACGAAATCGGTTGCCACGGTTACAGTCATCAATTGATCTATGGCCAATCCCAGCAGGTTTTTCGCGAGGAAACCCGGCGCGCCAAGTCGTTGCTGGAGAGTCAGGCGCAGACGCCGGTGCACGGCTATCGGGCCGCAAGCTTTTCGATTACCGATGCGTCGCGCTGGGCGCTCGATGTGCTCGCCGATTGCGGCTTCGAATATGACTCGAGTATGTATCCGGTGCGCCACGACCTCTACGGCACCTCAGTCCAAGCGGCCGGACCGCATCAGATCGTAGCACCCGGTGGAAAGACCCTGATCGAGTTTCCGATGACGGTCCGCTCGATCATGGGCATGACATTACCGGTCTCCGGCGGCGGCTACTTTCGGTTGTACCCGTATCGTTTGAGTGCGTATCTGCTGGGGTTGGTGAATGACGACGCTGAACCGTTCGTCTTTTACATGCACCCTTGGGAAGTCGACCCCGATCAACCGCGCATCCGCACATCGTTCAAGTCCCGCTTGCGCCACTACATCAACCTGGACAGTTGTGAGGCCAAGCTGCGCGCGCTGGTGCGCGACTTTCGCTTCACATCGATGGCGCAGGTGCTCGCGGACTATCCGGTGGCACTACCGCCATCCGCATTACTCGAACCCACGCTGCGCTCGCGGCGCTGAACGTTACAGCAGCCACCACCACACAGCGGCCAATGCGGCGCCCGTCACCAAAAACGACGCTGCCGCCATCACCCACGGTGGACGTTTGCCTGGCCGTGTTTGCGTCGAACTCGCGGGCAGGTGAAAAACACAGTCGATCGGACCGAAGCGAATTCGGTCGCCCGACGCGAGATAGCTGATATTGCTTTTTGCACCGTTGACGAAGGTACCGTTGGCGGACATCTGATCGATCAATTTCCAACGGTTGCCGTCGTTGATGATCTTGGCGTGGAAACCGGATACACCGTCATCGCCGATGACGATGTCCTTGCCGGGATCGCTGCCAATGTCCCAGACATTGGTGGATTGGCTGGGCTTGAGCTTCAGGTTCTGGCCGGCCAGGCGTCCCGACTTGACGCTGAGATACGGCGCGTCAAATGCCGTGGCCGCCGCCTGTCCCGGTGCACCCGCCTGCAGCATTTTCTGTAAATCTTTTGGGTCGAACAGTTTGGTGCCCTGCCCGTCTTTGAGATCCGGATCGGCCCAACTGCCCGGTGCTTTCGCCGGTGTCGCCGGGTTTGCTGGTGTCGCGATGACCGTACGATTGTCGACGGGCGCCACGGCGCGCAGCACCGTCGCGGAATCAATTGCCGCGGGCGTGCTCACGGCGAATTCCCATCGTTCAGCGTCGAAGCGCAAACGATCTCCGGCGCGCAACTGCACCGGAGCGGTGATCTGCTGGTCGTTGACGAAGGTACCGTTGGCCGAGCCCAGGTCTTCGAGCCACGCGGCGCCGTCCTTGACGGTGATCTGCGCATGGCGTCGCGACGGATGCCCCTCGACCAACACGATATCGCAATCCGGATTGCGCCCGGCGACAATCCGGTCGGCCACTTCGAGTGATTTGCCGGCCGGTCCTTTCAGCAGAAAACCTGTTGTACTCATTGCGCTCTCGTTTTACCCGCTCGCGACACTACGCAGATTTGAACCACAACATTATCAGTGTTCCAAGCACCAGCGCACCGATGCCCCCGAGCGCTGCCGGAAACCAGACCTGACCCCGTAGATATTGCCAGAACCGGTGCCGATGACGCGGCAGATCATCGTTGGAAACCGCGACGATCACCACGCTGATGTTGTCGCGACCACCCTTCGCCAATGCCGCATCGACCAGTTGTATAACCGCATCAGCCGGCGCGCGGCTGCCTCTGAGCAGCGCGGCAATTTCTTCGTCCGCGAGTTCGTCATTGAGTCCGTCGCTGCACAGCATCAACCAGTCGCGCGGCCGCAGCTCGACGTGTGCCGAGCCGGGCACGGGACTGCCGTGCCCGAGTGTCTGCGTGACGAGATTACGCTGCGGATGTACCCGGACTTCGGCTTCTGTCATCGCGCTCGACTCGCGCAGCAGTTCCACGTACGAGTGGTCACGGCTCACGCGCTGCAGGCTATCGCGGCGCCATAGATACGCGCGGCTATCGCCGACCCAGACCACTTCGGCATCGCCGCTGTGCAACGCAAGCGCAACCACGGTCGACCCCATGCCGCGATAGCGTCCTGCATCGGAATCAGCATGCTCAGCAACGGCGCGGTGCGCGGCGAGCACGGCTTCGGTCAGGGGCAGATCAACTTGCTGCAGCAGAGTGTCACGGACGATTGCGCTGGCGACTTCACCGCTGGCGTGTCCGCCCATGCCATCGGCAACCAGCCACAGGCCGTGGCTGATGTCGCTACCGATCGAATCTTCGTTGTCGTCGTGCACACGACCGGCGTGGCTGTGTGAAGCGAACTGCACCACGAACTACAGAACTCCCTGCAGGTTCTTCGCGGCGGCGGCGAATTTTGAGGGAGCGAATCCGGCAGCGTCCTCGACGGATTTGAACAACACATCGAGCGCGGCGCGCAGACGATCGGCGTCGCCCAGATAAAGACTGAGGCTTTCGACACCAAGAAACGTTTGCTCGGCTGCGGCAAAATCACCCATCCGGCCTTCCGCTGCATAACGAACGAGGCTGCGTCGCACGTCGGCGACCTGCGTCTTGGTAAACGTGCGCGCGATCCAATCGGTGCGAGCGACAAGCCATTTTTCGACGGTGGCCGCTGCCTCGCCGACGGCCGCGTCATTGCGCTGTCCCGCCCGAACGAATCCATTGGTCGCGCTGGCGAGCGCGGCGACCGCGCCCGGATCGAGAATTTCGCTCGTTGCCTGCAGAATCACCAGATGGTCCGTCTGCAGCCGCAGACTGCCAGGCGCGATGCCGGCCGCGGCGCCGCGACGGCTCCAGCGTGCGTCGTCCATCGGGTGGTGACAGGCATGGCAATCGTAGAAGGCGAGTTCGGGATACATGGTCTCGGTGCCGCGCAGCCAATGTCCGGAGGCCAGTTCGACAAAACGCTGCGCACTCGCAAGTTGTCCGGCCAACCACAGGTTGAAGCCTGCGATGTGTCCTTTGCGACGCAGATAGTCTTCGTCGACCGTGTAGTGGGCCGGTTGATTGGTCGAAAAAGCATCCAGTTCAAAACTGAGTCGCGGATGTCCCGCCCCCATGAGCCGATGTGTTGCGAAGCGATCGTCCGCACCCAGATGACAGCCGATACACAGCTTGGCTCGCGCGGCGGGTTTTTCCGTCGCGTACATCCCCTTCGTCAGGTTGTCAGCATGGGTAGCGGTAGTTTCCGCATGGGTCTCGATCCAGCGCGCGCCGCCGCCATGGCAGGCCTCACAGGCGATGCCGTCGCTCAGTTGAAACTTCGCGCCGCGCTGACTCTGATTGACGTTATCGGTGTGGCAGTTGAGACATAGATCCGAAGTCTGTGCGCTCGCAATTCCAAGTTTGTCGGCGATTGCCTTGGACTCGGGCGCCAACAACGTCTGATAGGCGCGCGCGTGTCGATCGTCGGCCGACCACATTCGATATTCGTTCAGCGCGACGTTTTTGTCTTTTTGCGGCGTCAGCTTGCCGTGGCAGACCCCGGTCGCGCAGCTTGCAACACCGAGGTGAATATCGTCGCCGGTGACTTCACTCGCATCGGATGGCATCTGCAGTGCGAACAGACTGCAAATCAAGCCGATGCGAACGCCGCGGATCACGGTTTACGCTCGACCAGATTGTTGGTAACGGTCCACAGCTTGCCGTTCTGATCGAGATACATTTTGCGCATTTCATCGAGATTCAAGGGCCGTGATCCGAGTCGGCCGAAGACGGCAATCTGGCCACCGGTCTCGTCGACGCCACGATCACGATCGAGGCCTTTCGACAGCGCCAGCGCGGGTTTTGCGGTCACATAGCTCGCGATCAACTGCGGCTTTGGCTCGGGACTGAAGCCATAGAACTTCGGCTGCGATTCCGGGGACGTCAGCTGCAGCACCTTGAGTCCGCCCTCCCCATCGGCTACGTAGCCGAACAGCGAGGCGTTGGTGGTGGCGACGATCACATCGCGACTGTCGATGAGTTGGCCATTGGCGTTGAACCGACTGTACTCACGCAGCTGTTCCGGCCGTTCCGCATCGACGATGACGATGCCTTCGCTACCGGCGGCGACGTACGCATAGGTCCGCGCGACGTAGACGCGATGTGCGGCGCTGATCGGGATGAGGTTGTTATTTATCAGCCGCGGCGCCGCGGGCTCGGTCACGTCGATTACTTTCAGGCCGTCGCGATCGGTCACAAACAGATACCTGAACTGCAACGCCGACGACTGCGCGCCTGACAGCGGCACTGTGGCGACAACGCTCGGTTGCAGCGGATCGTTCAAACTGACGATCACCAGCCCCGCATCTGCCACGACATAGGCGTAATAGCCGCCCAGCGTGACGTGACGTGCACCGTCGAGAATTCCCCCACCGTTCCATGTCAGTGCTCGTTTCAGGTGGTTGTTGCGCGGCTCACCGTCTACCAGTGTCGTGACATCTGTCAGGATCAATCCTTCCTTCGCGTCGGTGATCACCGCGTAGTTGTAGATCGGATGAAACGGCTGCTCGAGATTCGTCACTCGCATCAACTCGCCCTGATTGCGCAGCGGATTGACCGGCTGGTTCGTCGGCAGCGCAATACAAGTGGCGTCCTTCGTATCGATATGCGTGTCCTGACCCAGCGGTGAGAATGGTGCCGTGATGATGCCTTGGGATACGCCTTTGTTCGCGATGCTCGCAACATCGTAGACGCGCACCCCGCTGCGGCCTTCTGCGACATACAGATACTCGCCACGCAACTGCAGGCAATTGGCTGTTCCTGCGTCGTGGCTCTGCGCTGTCTTCAGCTGACGTCCATTTGCCTCATGTGCCGCATACCAATCCGGGTAGGCATATCGATGCAGATAGCTGCCGATCACAGCCTGAGGCTCCTCCCATTCGGTGACCTGTACGCCGGTGACCGCGCCCGCTTCGCCGACCCATGCGTTGTAGCCGACGAAATTCACGAAGTTGGTCCCGAACATCAGCAGCTGGGCCATGATGGCGTTGTTGTCGCCAGCCGCCGACAGATGGCAGTCGTCGCAGGTTTTGGTTTCGGTCTTACGTTCGGTATGCGGGTAATGCGGATTGAATGCCTGCGAGCTGAATCCGCTTGCGGCGATCGGCGGCTGCTGTATGTAAATCTTCTCGCGATTCGCATTGACCGACGATAGAACCAGCGCCGACGACGACCGCACCGGGGCGATCTTGCCGCCTTTCCCTGGACCGCGACGTCCCAACAGGAACATTTCGTCGCGCGCGACCTGAGGGTTGTAGGTCGCGTAGTTGCGCGTTTCGCCACCCTCGTAGTGATGCCTATCAGTCTTCCAGTTCGCTTCGATCGGCAGATGGCAGCCACCGCAACTGTTCGTCCACGACGTATGGCACGAGTAACACTCCATGTCGTCGTAGGAGTGCGCAAGGTCTTCTGCCGCAACGTCACCGCCCCAGTGTTGTGCCGTTGGGTCTTTTGACATCAGTTTTGCGCGCGCTGCCTTCGCGTTGTAGGCCGGGTTCGTCGGATCGACGGTGTTCTTGACGAGGCTCATCTGCCACTCGAGTTTTGGATCCAGCATCGAGCGTTGGAACAACGCGCCGTTGATCCATTCAAAGCGTTTGCGCCCGTCCGGCGTTCGCATCACGCTCATGTCGACACCGCCGCCAAGCGCCGCTGGCCCCGACGTGAACAGGTTGGGAAGGCTCTTGGCGTTGCCGTGACAGTCGACGCAGCTCACTTCGACGGCCTGTGCGACCTCACCGTAGATGTGGCCGTTGCCGTGATTGTCCTGCGCAAAATGACAGTCGGCACACTGCATGCCGACATCGACGTGTACCGATGACAGATGCACCGCTCGCTTGAACTTCTGCGGATCCGTATCGTTGACCACGCTCCCCGCCGGGTCGAGCAGATTGCCCTTCCGGTCTCGCTTGAACACCGCACGAAAGTTCCAGCCATGGCCGTGATAGTCCGCGAACTGCGTGTCTTTGAGATCCGGATTCAGGTCGGCAACCCCGCGGAGAAAGTCTACGTCGGCCCACTTGCCGCGTGGCGACGCGCCTTCCGGATTTCGGTCGAGCACTTCGCGGATACGCGCGTCCGATGGATATTGCTGCTTCTCGGGCCACATCGACGGCGCGTCGGACTCGTAGTCCCACATCGTGTAGCCGAGGAAGCTGTTCATGAACATGTTGGGTTGGTGCATATGGCAGATCATGCACTGGCTGGTCGGCACCGCGCGGGTGAAGCTGTGTTCGAGCGGATGACCGGAGACGTTGCGATCGATGGTCGGATCCAGCGTGATGGACTTGCCGTCGTGACCGAATTTTGCATAGGGACCCGAGTGCCGCGGATCGCGGTCGTTAGCATAAACGACGTGGCAGGAGGCGCACCCGGAACTGCGATAGTCGCCGGGTTGATCATTGGTGCCCAGGAACCACGTGAACGGATCGTTGAGCCGCGTCTTGGTGATGTTGATCACGGGCACCGAGATACGCGCGCCGGTTCCCGGACCACGATTCGACTGGCGAAAGTCGGGCCTGCCCGGTTCTTCGATGCGTTGCAGCTGGCCGAGCGCGTTAGGCAAGCCGGTTTCTGGAAACAGATTGCCGATGTTTCGCCCGCCGCGTTCGAATACCCGAAAGATGTCGCCTGGCTTGATCGTTTCCCACGCCGGCAGCGGATACAGCACGGGCAGAATGCCCGCTTGTTCCGCTGCGGCTTTTTGTTCCTCGGGGATCTTCGGACCATATAACGTGGTGCCGACACCGTTGCGATCGTACGACTCGCCGAGCAGGTAGTTTTTGTACGGCAGGATGCCGTTGTTGTAGGCCGCGCCACCCCACAACATCACCCCTGTCGAGTGCATGCTGCGTACCGACGCCTCGATGATCTCGAGGTGGCATGCACCGCACGCTTCCCGCGCGATCCGATAGTCCGACGGATTGACGAAGCGCACAAATTCGGGGCTTTCGCGATTCAAGAGCGTGTAGGTACGCTCGGGATTCGCGCTCGACGGCCACTCGTCAGGATAACGCGACAACACGTGGGCTTTCTCCAACGTATCGACGTAGGCGGTAGTGCCCTTGGCAGCGCCGTCCGGGACCACAACCGTAGCGTCGCCGCCGTGACAGTCGGTGCAGCCGAGCTTCACCGCTGAACTCGCATGCATCGACGGACGGTCGGTGCGCGTATGGCAGGAAAGACAACCGTGCGTTTTGCCTTCGACATCACTCGCGCTCTGACTCGGCGGCGACGGTGGCGCCGTGTGATAGTCGCGTTCGACCGCGTGGCCTTCGGCGCTGGCAACTACGGGAGTCGCCCCGGTAGCGGCGAGCATGAGCACAACAACGATGCTGCAGATTCGAATCAGAACGCGCCGCAATGGTTTCATCGAGCGGTCCCCGTTAGAACGTGAGCACAAGATTGAACATGAAATAGCCAGGATCTTCGTTCGGATAAAGATCCTCGAATCCATCGCCGGCGAGGAGGCGTGCATACGACGTTCGTAGCACCACGTTCTGGGTCATCATCGGACGGTAAGTCAGCGCCACCGATACATCCTGACCAACCGCGGAATCGATCGGCGCCTGATTGCGCGCGACCTCGATCACTTCGGTTTTGTCGAACCAGATTGAATTCCAGTTCAGTGATAGCCGAAGTTGTGGCAACACATCGAAGTCGGCACCGGCACCAACGAGGAAGATCCCGGGATTGACGAAGTTCGACTGCCCTTCTTCTTTCGACGAGCGCAGGCTCGCCAACACACCGTTACGCCCCGACAGCGCCACTCGGCCGCCGCCGATCAGCGGAACCGCCTGGCGGATCCAGTAGCTCGTGTCGGCGCCGGCAAACTGCGGATTCTCGAAGATGGCGTCGAAGCCGGTGGACTTGTCGTCGAACGGATCGTCGTCGCCGCTGCCGTAGAGGAACGACAGCCGCGGTCGGATCCAGTCGAAATCCATGGACACTTCGGCAGCCGCGAACAGTGCACTGATATCCGACTGCTGCCCAACGAACACTGATTGATCTTCTTGACCGAACGCGTAGTACAGCGATGTCGTCAGGTTGACGCGGCCGAAGTGTCCATCGCCGTTGTAGCCCAGATAGCCAACGTCGTAGCTGCGTGGACGTTCTTCGCCGAGTGACGCGGGCCGCACAATGAAGCCGTTTTCGTCATAACGGCTGTCGTCGTTTTCACGATTGCGGTTGTATGCGAGCAGCAGCTGGGATGTATAGCCTCGGATGGGCAGATCCTGCCAGTACAGATTCGCGATGAAGATATCGTCGTCGCGCAAGGGCTCGCCGAGATCATTCAGTCCACTGTTGGTGTCCTTTTCGATTCGGCGGAACCACGCAACGTTGTACTGCACGACGTTGTTGCGCCGATTACCAAACAGCCGCACGCCGAGCTGGTTGTCCTGGAACAAAAAGCCGCGGAAGTCAGATGAAAACGGCTGAATCCCGACACGGATACTGTCGAAGTCGAAACGGTCCGAGACGTTGCGCAGATGTTTGTCGACGAAGGCAGCTTGAATACCGACGAACTGGTCATCGCGCGTTTTGCCGTCGCGGGGATCGACATTGACACCAAGCACTTCGTCGAGCTCGACATAGTTTGCGTTAATCACCGGCGTGAAGCGGAATTCGTACTCGGGAGGCTCGAAGACCGTATTGCCCTTGTAGTACACGAACTCGATCGCGATGTTCTGGATCGCGGCCAGCTGGTCGCTGCCGCCGAAGACGTCGATCTCGCCCGCGGATCCCGTCGAGCTGCCGCCGACCGGTGTTGGCACATCGCGCACCTCGACCACCGTGTCGGAGATGACGCCGAGGTTGAAGAACCAATCTCCATGGACGGGCTTATCTGCCTTTAAAATGTTGCGGTTGTACGGATCGAACCAGCGATCCTGATAACCGAGCGCATCGACGATGCGCCAGCGATCGGGCACCGGCACGGCGGATACGTAATCGTCGATGGTCGGACGGGGTACCGGCGATACAGGGTTCGTTTCGCGCGCAACTTCGGGTGCCCGTACCCTCCCCTGACGTTGATACGCGGGCGCGGCGGCGGGCGGCTTGCCGGGCTCCGATGGCTGCGCGGTTGCAGCGTCGCGCGGACACTCGATCTCGCTGAAGCCCGGGCGTCGTCGCGTAACGATTCTGCCGCTCGCGTCCTGATAGCACACCTCGGCACTGACAATCGGCACATCAAGTAACGCAAACAATTCGCACGCGACAAAAAGAATGGTTCGAGTCGATCCGCGTCGCTTGAAGTCAGGGGCGTTCACGTCACTTGCCCTCGCACACGTTGGTTTGAGTGCTGTCGACGAACGGGGCTTGTGGACACTGCACGTAACGCAAACGCACGCCCTGCGGTGTCAACGTGTCAGAACGTCGCGCGGTCGGCGCGTTGCCGATCGCACCGTTGAGTTCAACGCCTGCGTTGTGCAATCCGAGAAATGCAACCATATCGTCCTGATCAACGCCGTCGCCTGAAACACCGATTCCGCCGACCAGGGAGTTGCCGCGATAGATCGGCACGCTGCCGGGAAAAATCTGAATCCCGTTAGCAATACGCGGATCGGTGCCGGCTCCGGTGCAGTTGGGACCGACGTCCGGACCGCCGCCCAGAATGAATACGACGTGCTGCAGCACCACGTTGTTGACGAGGTCGTACTGCAGCCCGGTCGAGAAAACACTCCATTCACCGGCTGGTTTGCTCAAGGGGCCGTTCGCCGTGCTTTCGAGTCCGTCGGGAAAAAATGGTCGCGCCAGGTTGCCGACCGCACGATCGGCAATCGCAGCGTTGCCGGTCTCGAGTGCGTCGGGGTCGGCGAAAAACGCCTGTGTCGCGGTGACGTAACTGCCGATTGTTATCGACGCACCACCGACCAGATAGCCCGCGTTGGGTAGTCCGTTCAGAAACGCGGCAGCGGTGCTCGACGAGAAGAGCACCGCGCTGCGCGCCTTCTGCAGCGACACATCGGCGCCGAATATCGGTGCGTCGCGCGATCGAACCATCCCCAGCACCGCGCCGTTGGTATCAACGACGGCGATGGTCACGCGTGCAGTGGTGCCCAGCGGTCGACGGATCTGCGCGCGCGCCTTGGCAGCGACGCCCAACGCGTTCGTCAGCATCACGCGCACTTCGTTGGCCGCAAGCGTCGCGGGACCGAGCGTGGCAACGTCGGTCCCCGCGCGCGGTGGGTAACGCGGCACATTGGCATCGTCGACGAATACGAAGGCATCGGTACCGGGATAGTCGGCATTGCCATCGGATCTGATGCCCGAGGGTGGAAAGCCGAACGCCAGCCCGGCCATGATCGATGCTTGTGTGTAACCGTTGACCGCGATCAGCGTGCCTTCGGCCGGAGTCAATGTCGCAAAGCCCGGGGCGTTCTGCGGCAGACTTTTCAAACCGCCGAAGTCGACGTCACTGAATCGCAGCGTTTTACCGTCGACGGTAATCTGGTCGCCGCGACGATCGAGCGGCGCCGCAAATCCAAAGGTTGCCGCGTATGCGATCGCTTCATCGAAATCGTTATCGATGTTGGTGATGTTGGCATCGATCGAGTACAGGTCATCGGCGATCACGCCGACACCGCCGACCACCGTGCCTTCCTTATATAGCGGGAATCCGCCCGGGTCGGCCGATAGTCCGAGGGGTGATCGTTTTGGGCCCGCGTCGGGTGCGACGCCGTCGAACGCGGCAATAAAATCCGAACACGCGAGTTGCGAGAACTGCACGCCGAAGAGCGGTCCCGACGGCTGATCGCGTTCGCCTGGATTGAAGTTCTGCTGCACGATCTGCGATGCGGAGCGCGACGAGAACGCGTTGCCTTCCGACGACAGATAGGCACCGGTCACCGCTTTGGCAATCGCTGCGGCGCCGTCGATCGGCAAGCTGATGCCTTCGAGTCCGCCGCTGATCAACGAACCGCCGCTGCCATTGGGTTGCGTCGCGATCAGCACATCCCGGCCGGACGCCATACCCAGGCGGTAGACGGCGAGGACGTTTCCGACGCGATCGACGACCGCAATCGTTGCGTCGGTGCTGCGCGCCTTCGCCTCGAATACGGCCTGGGCGATAATCTTGGCGACATCGTCGATCGTTAGAATCGATGTAGCGGTCGCGCAGCTGCCCGAACAACTGACCGGTGTCGGATCGGTGCCCACCGCGCTTGCCGAAGATCCGCCGCCAGAGCATCCCGGCAACATCGCCACAAAGACGAAAACGCAGAACGACCGGCACACCGTGTTCATGACGCGGTTTCCTATAAGGTTCGTCAAATGCCACACGATTGGGACATCGCTAACGGCGGCGTACTAAAAGGTTCCCCTGATCCCGATCGTCCCCATTCCGGCCGTCGTGTTGCTGAGTCCGATCAACCCCTCATACTGAACGAAAACCGATAGATTGCGGGCAAATTGGGTCGAGAGACCCACTGTGGCTACGCCGTAGGCGGAGTCAGGATCGTCGGTCACAGACGCAAAACTCGGGTCACTGCCGGACAATGCAAAAGCGTACGAATACTTCACCACCTCGGAGTCACCCCATGCGTGGAGAAGTTCACCACCGATATACGGGACCACCACTCCAAAGCCAGTGTTGAAGCTTCGACGTAGCGTGAGTCCGATTCCCGCCTGACTCGAATCGATATCCTGATCCTCATATTTCAACGCCAATCCTGGCGTGGCCGCGGGATCCGAATTGTCAGTTTCCGTTTCGGTGTACCCGTCGATGTGCATCGACAAGTAATCCAACTTCACGTAGGCGTCAACCGAGTAGGGACCTTCGTCCAAAATGGTCCCGCCGAATGTCACCTCGCCGCTGATCTGATCGCTTTCCGTAT
>Ga0209254_10001048_pt1 | contig 24436 bp, 24 predicted proteins | sample FrelakmetDIP11DI_FD_187148 | JGI IMG/M metagenome (GOLD analysis project Ga0209254, IMG submission 187148) | Freshwater lake sediment microbial communities from the University of Notre Dame, USA, for methane emissions studies - DIP11 DI (SPAdes)... | ecosystem: Environmental > Aquatic >...
GCGTGCGGCGGAATGCGATCGGCCCACGGAAGCGCCGCCTCGATGACATGCGCCGCTCCGAGCAAGGCCGCGTCCGCATACCAGGGCGCGACGAGTTGCAGGCCGATCGGGAGCCCGTCGGCGCTCGAGCCCGCCGGGACGCTCACCGCCGGGTGGCCGGTGAGATTGAAGACGTTGAGATACGGCGCCCAGGCGACGCGCAGGTCGCCGGCGTCGCGGCCGTTGACGCGGATCGGCTCGTCGACGCGATGGTCGGCGGCGAGCGCCGGGGTGCTGAAGGTCGGCGTCGCCACGAAATCGAACTTCGCGAACCAGCCCTGCACCGCGCGGAAGATCGCAGTGCGCTTGTAGATTGCGGCGAGCAATTGCTGGCCGGTGTACGCGCCGCCCGCGCGGATGCCCTCGACAAAACCGGGCTCGAGCTGGTCCTTGACCTCGTCGAGCTTCGCGAAGAAGCGCGCCGCCCAGTTCGATTGCTGCAGGATGCGCCAGGTCGGCTCGACGTTCTCGAAGGCCTCGTTCACCTCGATCACCGTCGCGCCCTGCGCCTCGAGCGCCGCCAGCGCCTCGCGGCACCGCGCGCGCACCTCGTCGTCCAGGTGCTCGTTGCCGAGCAGCGGCCGCCACGCGATCCGCCTGCCGCGCAGGTCCGCGGGCTTCGCCAGCACCGCAGCCGCGTTCGGCGCCGGCACCGCGATGGAATGCGGATCGGACGCGTGCGGACCGGCGAGCACGTCGAGCGCCAGGGCGGTGTCCGCCACGCTGCGCGCGATGATGCCGAGGTGGATGAAGTTGTTGAACGCGTCCGGCACCTGGTTGTGCGGAATCACCCCTAGAGTGGGCTTCAGCCCGACGACGCCGCAGCACGCCGCCGGGAGGCGCGTCGAGGCGCCGGCATCCGTGGCGAGCGCGATCGGTCCGAGGCCGGCGGCGACGGCAGCGGCCGAGCCGCCGCTGGAGCCGCCCGGCGTATGTTCGAGGCTCCAGGGGTTGCGCGTCACTCCCGTCACGGGCGAATCGGTGACGAGTTTGTACGCGAACTCGGGCGTCGTGGTCTTGCCGACGATGATGGCGCCCGCGTCCTTGAGCCGCTTCACGGCGATCGCGTCGGCATCGGGCACGTTGGTCGCCATGGTGCGCGAGCCCCACATGGTGCGGATGCCGGCGGTGTTGACGATGTCCTTCACCGAGACCGGCACGCCCGCGAGCGGTCCGACCGCCTCGCCGGCGGCGACGCGGCGGTCCACCTCGCGCGCCGCGACGCGCGCCTCCGCGGCGCACACGGTCGCGTAGGCATTGAGCGTCGGCTGGGACGCCTCGATGCGCGCGAGGCACTGCTCGACGACGTCGGACGCCGCGACACGCCGCTCGCGGATCGCCGCGGCGATGCCGCACGCGCTCCCGAACGGGTCGATGCCGGCCCGCTGCTCCCGTGTTGCCACTGCCCTGCTCCCGGTTCGCCCCGCCATGCGCGGCGGCGTCATCCAAACGCGGCGCGCCCTGTTCCGGGCGCTGCCGAACCGCTAGACTCGCGCGAAACGCCCGCCGAGTCCCGAACCCTTCCCGTGACCGCTGCCTCCCGCACTCCGGCCGCGCGGCGCCGCCGCGCGCCCGCAACGACGCATCCCGCGCGCAGCGAACCGCGCCTGCCGCTCTGGTCGCGGCCCGGCTATCTCGTGCGCCGCCTGAACCAGATCCACTACGCGCTCTTCTTCGAGGAGTGCCGCGAGTTCCGCGTCACGCCCGTCCAGTACGGGCTGCTCACCGCCCTGTTCATACGCGGCCGCCTTGACCAGGTCTCGCTCGCCGAGGAACTGGGCATCGACCGCACCAACGTCGCCGAAGTGCTGAAACGCCTCTCCGCGCGCGGGCTGGTGCGCCGCGAGGAGAACCCCGCCGACCGGCGTGCGCGCCTCGCCTCCCTCACGCCCAAGGGCAAGACCCTTACCTCCAGCATGTTCGGCGCCATGCAGCGCGCGCAGGACCGCTTCCTCGCGCCCCTGTCGCAGGTGGAGCGCGACGCCTTCATGGCGACGCTGGTGCGCCTGATCGAGGCCAACAACGCGTACGGGCGCGCGATCATGAAGACCGACTAGACGGGATAGACGAGGTCGTTGGCGATGATGACCGTGTCGTAGACGCACTGCCGCTCGGCGAGCAGCAGCCGCCCGTCGACGCGGCGGAAGCGGTCGTAGTAGCGCCCCGCCTGGTGGATGGTCGTCGGGCCGTCCACCAGCGTCTGCAGCAGGATGTAGTTCGACACTGCGCGGGTCTCGGCCTCGGTCGCCGACAGCACGCGCACGTTGCTCACCAGGTGCAGCATGTAGCGCGGCGCGAACATCTGCGTGCGCGCGATGGCGAATGCGCGGTCGCGGAGCATCGCGCGCCCTTCCGCGTACACCAGCCCGACCAGCAGGCCGGCATCGGCGTTCTCGCGCGCGGTGATGCGGTAGACCGCGTCCTCGGTGAAGAACTCCGGCCAGCGCTCGACGTCCGCACGGTCCAGCACGGCGCAGTACTCGTAGTGGAACTCCTCGATCTCCGCGCGCAGCTCGCGCACGGCGGCGGCCTCGACGGCCGAGTGCTCGAATCCGGCGATCATGGTCTGGGTAAACTCCTCAAAACCCGGGGATACCTCCCCGTGCCCCTGCAAGTGAGATCCGCGAAACCAGGTTTCTCGGACATTGCCTACAGCTCCATCACTTCGCGATAGTGTCGGTACATGGCACGGATCGCCGACTCGGAGATCAGCGTCGTCGAGGTGCCCTCCGAGTCGCCGCCGAGCTTGAGGATGCCGTGGTCGGTCGGCGAGCGGCGCACGCCCTCCTGCACGAACTTGATCGCCTCGTTGTCCTCCAGGCCGAGGAAGCCGGACGGCCCCATGAGGTTGCCCTGCTTGAGGCGATGGCGGGTCATCTCCTCGGTGTCGCCCTCGAAGCCGAACATCACCCAGATCATGATCATGCTGTGCGGGCCGTTCGGAACGATGTGGCGGATGCCGAGCGTGTTCATCTCGCGCTGCACGATCAGGTTGGGCCAGATCGTCTGCATGGTGACCGACCAAGGGCTCTTGAACTCGCGCACGAAGTTGAGGAAGCTTGGGTCGGCGAGCGTCATGTCGTCACGGAAGGCGCGCATCTCCTTCTTCGCCGCGTCGTCCACCGACGCGGAGACGTCGTCCGGCTTGGCTGAGCCCATGGTGCCGTGGCGGCCGGTGCTGTCGGCCAGCATGATGGACTTGTTGCCCGCCACCATCAGCCCGAAGGACACGAGATACGAGTGCAGCAGCGTGGCGTGGTACGGATCCTTGAGGTTCTCGTGGTAGAGCTTCCAGTTCCCGGGCAGCTCGTTGCGGTAGTACCCCAGCAGCTTGAGCTTGCGTCCGTCGAAGGTCGCCTCGAAGTCCTCCATCACCTCGGGCCCGAGGTACTCCGCGAGCGGCTCGACGTCGGTGGCGAAGGAGGCGAACACCACGCCGCGATGGGTGATGACCGTCAGCTTGCGCAGCCCGTGGTCCTCGTTGCGGAAGTCCGGCGGCATGCCCCCTTCCTTCTTGACGCCGCGCTTGAACGGGATGCCCTGCAGGTTGCCCTTCAGGTCGTAGGACCACTGGTGGTAGGGGCAGACGAATTCGGTCGCGTTGCCGCGCTGCGCCCGGCAGAACTCCGCGCCGCGATGCACGCAGCGGTTCTCGAACACGTGGATGGAGCCGTCGGTGTCGCGCGACACGACCACCGGCGTGGGCCCGACGAAGGAGCGCTTGTAGTCTCCCGGGTTCGGGATCTCGCACTCGAGCGCGACGAAGTTCCACGTGCGGCCGTGGAAGATACGCTCGACCTCGCGGCGATAGATCTCCTCGCTGGTGTAGATCCAGTCGGGAATGACGGTCAGGCCCTCCGCGGGCCATTTCAGCTCGGGCTCCGCCGTTTCCTTGGGCATCGTGCCGGGCTGGTGGATGACGGTCTGTGCGCTGTACATGGGGCGTCCTCCGGGCTTGGCTATGCGCCGACGGCGAGCTTGCGCTCCACCGTGCCGCCGGCGAGTTCCTTCACGAGATCCTTCAGCTTGCGCGACGCGTCCTCCAGGGCCGCAGGATCGACCGGCACGCCGGCCTCGATCAACCGCCGGACGGCGCGCAGGTCGGCCGCCGCGTTGAACCCCACGGCCATGGTGAGCCGTCCCTGCTCGATCGCGAATGCAAGCGACCGCGCCGCGCCGGGTTCGCCGCGCCAGACGATCCGCGCATCCGGCGCCGCGATGCCGAACATCTGGATGTTCAGGTCGTACTGGTCGGACCAGAACCAGGGCAGCTCCTGGTATGGGGTCGGCTCGCCCACCATGTTACGCGCGACCGCGATCGCCTGGTTCTGCGCGTTCTGCCACGATTCGAGGCGCATGCGCCGGCCGGCGTGGCGGCAGGGCTGGTTGGTGACGTCGCCCGCGGCGTACACCTCGGGGAGCGATGTCCGCCCGTACTCGTCCACCACCAGGCCGTCGCTGGACTGCGCCCCCGCGGACTCGGCGAGCTCGGTGTTCGGGATGATGCCGATTGCGATCACGACGGCGTCGGCCCCGAGCGCCGTGCCGTCGGCGAGCTCGACCCCGGTGACCGTCGCCTCGCCGGTGATGCGGGCGAGCGCCGTCCCGAGCCGGACGTCGACGCCCTTCGCGCGGTGCACGCCCTCGATGGCGTCGCCGATCGCGCGGGGCATCACGCGCGCGAGGAGATGCGGTTCGCGCTCCACGATCGTCACGCGGCAGCCGCGCTGCACCGCGCTCGCCGCGATCTCCAGCCCGAGATAGCCGCCGCCGATGACGACGATGCGCCGGCCGGGCACGAGCGCCTCGCCGAGGGCGGTGCTGTCGGCGAGCGTGCGGAGATAGAAGACGCCCGCCAGGCCCTCGGGCGCTCCGGGAAGGGGCCGAACGCGGCTGCCGGTCGCGATCAGGAGCTTCTCGTAGGCGACCGTGGTGCCGTCGGAGAGGAACACCTCGCGCGCTTCGGGCGCGAGGGCGACCGCTGCAACGCCCGTGGCAAGCTCGATGTTGCGGGATGCGTAGTAGTCGCGCGGATGCACCAGCGTGCTCTCCGGCACCGCGGCGGCGAGCAGCACGCCCTTGGACAGCGCCGGGCGCTCGTAGGGGGGCTCGCGTTCGTCGCCGATCAGGCGGATGCGCCCGGCATAGCCCGCGTCGCGCAGCGAATCGGCGGCGCGCGCGCCGGCCTGGCCGGCGCCGATGATGACGATGCCCGCGGTGGTCACGCGGTGCGCGTCCCTAGCCGAGATCGACCATGACCCGCCCGCCTTCGGCGCGGACCGGGTACACGGCGATCGCCTGGGTCACCGGCGCGCACAGGGCCTTGCCGGTGGCGCAATCGAACTTGCCCTGGTGGAGGGGGCACTCGACCGCGCCGTCCTCGACGAAGCCGTCGGAGAGGAGCGCAAACTGGTGGGTGCAGACATTGTCGAACGCGAACAGCTTGCCCTGCGAGCGGCACACGGCGACCTTGCGTCCCGCCAGCTCCGCCCCGACGATCTCGTCGTCCTCCAGCGCCGCGGCGCCGGGCATCTCCATCCAGGGCATGCGTCCTCCGTCAGGGTCTGCGCGGGGGCACCGGCCGGACGACCGGCGAAAATCTCAGTGTACCCCGCATAATGCGCAGTGTACGGCCAATCGGTGGCGCGGTGTCAAGCACGGCGGCCGGCACGGGCGCGGTGCGCGGCGCGCCCCCGACATGCCGGATAATCCCCGTGCTCCCCCACCACCCTCTTCCAAGGACGACGCCATGGCCGACATCACCATCTTCAATCCACCGACGCTGGGCACGCCCCTCGGGCAGTACTCGCAGATCACGCGCGTCAAGGCGGCCGCGGAGTTCGTCTTCATCGCCGGCCAGCTCGCCGCCGACAAGGCCGGCAACGTGGTCGGGGTCGACGATTTCGACGCGCAGTGCCGCCAGGTGTTCGCGAACATCGAGGCGGCGCTCGTCGCCGTGGGCGGCGGCTGGGGCAACGTCGTGCAGTTCACGACCTACCTGGTCCACTCGCAGGACATCCCCAAGTTCATGGCCTACCGCAAGCGCGAGTTCCCGCGCCTGTTCGCGAACGGCGCCTACCCGCCCAACACCCTGCTGATGGTCGACCGCCTGGTGCAGGAGCCGTTTCTGGTGGAGGTGCAGGCGGTCGCGGCGCTCTGAGGGACGCCCGACCGACGCGCACTCACCGTGGCGCTGCCGCGCGCAGCGCCGCCAGCGTGCGCTCGCCGGTCCGGCCGTCCTCCGGCAACCCGAGACGGCGCTGCTCCGCGCGGACCGCCTCGCGGGTGCGCGACCCAGGGATCCCGTCGGCCGCGCCGATGTCGTGGCCCCGCGCGAGCAGCAGCTCCTGCACCTCGCGGATGCCGTCGCGGCCCAGCCCCGGGTCGTCGGTCGGCCACGGCTGCACCAGGGTGCGCTCGGCACCGCCGATACGCTGCGCAGCCAGGGCGACCGAAAGCGCGTACTTGGTCGACTGGTTGTAGGCGAGCAGCGCATGGAAGTTGTCCGTGACCAGGAACACGGGCCCCTGCGCGCCTGCCGGGAAGAACAGCGACGCACGCGCCTCGGGATGCTCGGGGAACGCGCCGCCCGCTGCAAGCGTCACACCGGCACGCGCCCATTGCGTGAGCGCCCGCACGTCCTCACGCCGCCAGGTCTCCGCGGTGCCGCCGACGCCGGCGAGCCCGGGCGGCACGCGCACCTCGATGGCAGCGGGCAGGCCGGCGATCCAGCGCGTGCGGCGCGCGAGGTGATTGGCGGTCGAGGCGAGCGCGTCTGGCACGGAGCCGACGAGATCCACGCGGCCGTCGCCGTCGCCGTCGGCGCCCAGCTGCTCGTAGGAGGTCGGGATGAACTGGGTGAGCCCGAACGCGCCGCCCCAGGAGCCCACGAACGCTTCGCGCTCGAAGGTGCCGTCGCGCAGCAGCCGCAGCGACGCGAACACGTTGGCGCGCCACAGCGGACGCTGCTCCGTGCAGGCGCGGGTGATCCAGACGTCCAGCAGCGGCAGGCTGCCCTGCGCCGTGCCGTAGTTCGACTCGATGCCCCAGATCGCGATGACGACGCTGCGATCCACGCCATAGCGCCGCTCGATCGCCGCCAGCGGCTCGCTCCAGCGCGCAGCGAGCTCGCGGCCCTCGCGCACGCGCCGCTCGTCCACCATGCGCGGCACGTAGTCCCACCACGGGTCCACGAACTCCGCCTGGTTCGCCCGGCTCGTCACGACGCGCTCGAGGATCTGCACGCCCGCGGTCAGACGGTCGAAGTCGGCGGTGCTCACGCGGTGCCGGGGCGCCTCGGCACGCAGTTCGGCGAGGCAGCGCGGCAGCGGGTCCGCGCCCGCCGGAGCGGCCGCGAGCACGGCGACGATGGCCCCGACCGCGAGTCGCGCGGCGCTCACGCCGGCTCGTACACGACGGCGCGCACCGGCGTGGGGTTGTAGTCGTTCACCGGATTGTTCATCTGCGGGCAGTTGGACACCACCGCGAGGACATCCATCTCGGCACGGAGGTCCACGTAATCGCCGGCCTTGGAGATGCTCGGCCCCATGTCCATCGTGCCGTCCGCGCCGACCGGGACATACATGAAGAAGTTGAGGTTCGCCACCATGTCGCGGGGCCCCATGCCGTACTTGCCGAGCTCCCCGAGGAAGTTGTCGCGGCAGCTCCAGTCGTCGGGCTTGTTGTAGCGCTTGCGGTTGAGCGCCTTCGAGCAGCAGCCGCCGATGGTGTCGTGCCGGCCGCAGGTGTCGGCGGTGACGGTGAACATGGCGTTGCAGTTCACCGAGTAGATGACGGTGCCCTGGCCGATGAAGATGTTGCCGTTGATCTTCATGGTGTCGGCGGCGGCGTAGCGATCCTCGGGGTCGTGCGCGTTGTAGCAGAGGAAGTCCACCGCCTGCCTGCCCTCGAGATCGACCAGTCGCAGCACCTGCCCCCTGGCGAGCCTGCGGCTCCAGCCCGCGCGCGCGGGGATGATCTCGTCGGACACGATCCGTCCGGCGACCTGCTCGTACGGCTTCGACATGCGCGGCTCCTGAACCGAAACGCGAAGTCTAGCGCGGCGCCCGTTGCACCAGCCCGGCCCGCTCGAGGAACGCGTCGAGCGCACCGCCAAGGCCCGGCGAATCCAGCTCGGCGAACTCGTAGCGCGCGCGCACCACGGGCTTCGCGATCGGCACGAGCGCCGCGAGGTCGACGGGTGTGCCCGCCACCACAACGTCGGCGGGGACCGCGTCGATCGCGCGGGCCAGCGCGGCAAGCTGCGCCGGCGAGTAGCCCATCGCCGGAAGCACCGGCCCGAGGCGCGGATACTGCGCATAGAGCGCGGCGATCCCCGGCTCGACGAAGGCGCGCGGATGCACGACCTCGGCCGCGCCGCCTTCCAGCGCGGCCACGTAGCCCGCGCCGTAAGGCATGCCGCCGTGAGTCGTCGACGGGCCGTCCTCGACCACCACAACGCGCCGGCCGCGCACCGCCGCCGGATCGTCGAGGCGCACCGGCGACGCGCCGCGCACGATCGCCGCACGCGGATTGACGCGGCGCGCCGCCTCCGCCACGCGTGCCGCATCGGCCGCCGTCGCGACGTCGCACTTCGCGATCAGGACGACGTCGGCCATGCGCAGCACCGCCTCGCCGGGGTGATGCGTGGTCTCGTCGCCGGCGCGCAGCGGGTCCACGAGCACGATGTGCAGGTCCGGCCGCAGGAACGGAAAGTCGTTGTTGCCGCCGTCCCAGACGATCACGTCGGACTCCGCCTGCGCCGCGGCCACGATGCGGGCGTAGTCCACGCCGGCATACACCACGTTGCCGGCGGCGAGATGCGGCTCGTACTCCTCGCGCTCCTCGACCGTGCAACCGCCGGCGTCGAGATCACCCCGCGCGGCGAAGCGCTGCACCGCCTGCCGCTCGAGGTCGCCGTAGGGCATGGGATGCCGGATGACCGCGACACGCAGGCCGCGAGCGCGCAGTCGCCGCGCGATCCAGCGCGCCGTCTGCGATTTCCCGCAGCCGGTGCGCACCGCCGAGACTGCGACCACCGGCACGCCCGCGGCGAGCATGGTGCGATCCGGGCCGAGCAGGGTGAAGTCGGCACCGCACGCGATCGCGCGCGAGGCGACGTGCATCACGTGCGAGTGCGGCACGTCGCTGTAGGCGAAGACGACCAGCCCGACGCCGTTCGCCCTGCACACCTTCTCGAGATCGTCCTCGGGCACGATGGGAATGCCCTCGGGATAGCGTGGCCCCGCCAGCGCGGGCGGATAGCGCCGTCCCGCGATGCCGGGAATCTGCGCCGCGGTGAACGCCACCACCTCGAATCGCGGGTCGTCGCGGAACGCCACGTTGAAGTCGTGGAAGTCGCGCCCCGCGGCGCCGACGATTACCACGCGCGTCGTTCGGTCCATGACACGGTTCATACCGCGCGCCGCCGACTGCGGTCAACCAGCGAAGGGAAGCCGCAGGCGCGCGGCGGAAAAGAAGGATTGGTCGGGGCGAAGTGATTCGAACACTCGACCCCCTGCACCCCATGCAGGTGCGCTACCAGGCTGCGCTACGCCCCGACCGGACTGAGAAGTATAGCGCAGCGCGGCGGTGCTGCGGCGAGGCGCTCAGGCCTCGAGGAACTGCAGGATGCCCGCGATCTCGCGGCGGATGGCGGCTGGGTCGACCTCGTCCTCCGCCGGGAGGGGAAGCGCGGCGGCCGCCGCCTGGGCCTTGTGGCCGCGCTCGCGGGCCGCCTCGTCGAGTCGGTTGCGCGCGCCGCTGATGGTGAAGCCCTGCTCGTACAGCAGCTCGCGGATGCGGCGGATGAGCAGCACCTCGTGGTGCTGGTAGTAGCGGCGGTTGCCGCGGCGCTTGACCGGCTTGAGCTGGGTGAACTCTTGCTCCCAGTAGCGCAGCACGTGCGGCTTCACGCCGCACAGCTCGCTCACCTCACCGATGGTGAAGTAGCGTTTCGCCGGGATCGGCGGGAGGCTATCCCTGGTGTTCCGGCTGGGGCTTTCCACCGTGCGCCTCCTCCACGAGCGCCTTCAGCTTCTGGCTGGCATGGAAGGTCACAACCCGGCGCGCGGTGATGGGAATCTCCTCGCCGGTCTTGGGATTGCGCCCCGGGCGCTGCGGCTTGTCGCGCAGCTGGAAGTTGCCGAAACCGGAGAGCTTGACGCTTTCGCCGTTCTCGAGGGCGAGCCGAATCTCCTCGAAGAACGTCTCGACCATGTCCTTCGCCTCGCGCTTGTTGAGGCCCACCTTCTCGAAGAGCATGTCGGCGAGCTCGGCCTTCGTGAGCGTCATCTCTCTCCCTAACCTCGTAGTTGAGCGCCGAAGCGCGCGGACAGCAGGTCCTGCAGTCCGGCCAGCGCGCCATCGACTTCGGCGTCTGTAAGTGTCCGCGCAGTATCTTGCATAACTACCCGAAACGCAAGGCTTTTTCTCCCTTCCGCGACGCCCTTTCCACGATAAAGGTCGAATAAAGTCACGTCGCGGATGAGCTCCGGCCGGAATGATTTCACAGCGTCGATCAAATCGCCGGCCGGCACCACCTCGTCGACGATCACGGCGCGGTCGCGCACCACGGGCGGAAACTTAGAGACCTCCGCGTAGCGCGGAACGTCGACCGTGAGCAGCGGCTCGAGATCGAGCTCGAACAGCACCGCGGGCAACGGGAGCTCGTACTTCTCCTGCCACCGGGGATGGAGCTCGCCGAGCCAGCCGACAGGGGCGCCGTCCAGCACCACGCGCGCGCTGCGCCCCGGGTGCAGCGCCGGATGCACCGCCTTCTCGAACGTTGGCACACGCGGGCCGAGCAGGATCTCCATGTCACGCTTCACGTCGAAGAAGTCGACCGGGCGCTTCGGTTCGCCCCACTGCTCGTCCACCGCGGGTCCGAGCGCCAGCGCGGCCACGCGGAGCGGCTGGGTCACGCCCTCCACCGCAAGCTCGCCGGCATGGGTGCCGGGCGTGGGCAGGAACACGCGGCCGACTTCGAACAGCCGGATGCGGGCCGCCTTGCGGTTGGCGTTGTAGCGCGCCGTGGCCACCAGGCTGCCGATCAGCGTGCTGCGCATGACGCTCATCTGGCTCGCGATGGGATTGAGCAGGCGTATCGGCGCGGCAGTACCCGCAAGATCCGCCTCCCAGGCCTCGTCGACAAAGCTGAAAGTCAGCACTTCCTGGTAATCGGCCGATGCAAGCAGCGCGCGGATCGCGTGCTGGGAGCGACGCCCCTCGGGCACCGGCCGCATCTCCGCCGCCACGCGCGGCGGCTCGACCGGGATCCGGTCGAAACCGTGGACACGCGCGATCTCCTCGATCAGGTCTTCCTCGATCGCGATGTCGAAACGCCACGACGGCGGCGTCACCACGAACGCGCCCGGCTCGCGCGCGGCGGCGAAGCCGAGGCGGCGGAAGACATCCGCGGCATCGTCCTCCGAGATGCGAATGCCGATGACGCGCGCGGCGCGGTCGGTGCGCACGCGGACGGGCCCGCGCTCGGGCAGCTTCGCCGCCAGGTCCGTCGTCGGGCCCGGCTGCCCGCCGCAGATCTCGAGGATGAGCTGCGTCGCGCGCTCGATGCCGTCGACGTTGTTCGCGAAGTCCACGCCGCGCTCGAAGCGGTGCGACGCGTCGCTCCCGAAGCCATAGCGGCGCGCGCGGCCCGCGATGGCCTCGGGCCAGAAGAACGCGCTCTCCAGGAAGATGTCGCGCGTGTCGAGATCGGCCCTGGTGCTGTCGCCGCCCATGATGCCGGCCAGCCCGATGGGGCCGCTGTCATCGGTGATGCACAGCACCTTCCCATCCACGTCGACGGTCTGCTCGTTGAGCAGCTTGAGGCGCTCGCCCGCGCGGCCCCACCGCACGTCGATGGCGCCGGCGAGCTTGCCGAGGTCGTACACGTGCAGCGGACGGCCCAACTCGAGCATCACGTAGTTGGTCACGTCCACGAGCGCCGAGATCGTGCGCTGGCCGCTTGCTTCGAGCCGCTCGACCATCCACTGCGGCGTCGGCGCTGCGGCGTCGACGCCGCGGATCACGCGCCCGGCAAACCGGCCGCAGCCCTCCGGGGCGCTGATGCGCACGGGGACCGTGTCCGGGATGGCCGCCAAAACCGGTTTCATCGCGACCGGCGTGAACGGCGCACCGGTGAGCGCGACTACTTCGCGCGCAATCCCGAGCACGGACAGGCAGTCAGCACGGTTCGGGGTGAGCTTCAGCGTGAGGCGTGCGTCGTCGAGCGACCGGTACGCGCGGAAGTCGCGTCCGACCGGTGCATCCTCGGGCAGCGGCAGCAGTCCGCTGTGGTCGTCCGACAGCCCGAGCTCACGCGCCGAGCAGAGCATGCCGCGGCTTTCCACGCCGCGCATCTTCGCCGCCTTGATCTCGAACGGCTTGCCATCCTCCCCGGGCAGCTTCGCGCCGACCAGCGCGCACGGCACCTTCATGCCAGCGCGCACATTGGGCGCGCCGCAGACGATGTCCAGGAGTGCGCCCGTCCCCGCGTCGACCTTGCACAGCGTCAGGCGATCGGCGTTGGGATGCTTCGCCGCTTCGACCACCCGCGCCACCACCACGCCGGAGAACGGCGGCGCGGCGCGCGCGATCTCCTCCACCTCCAGGCCGGACATGGTCAGGACGTGCGCGAGTTCCTCCGTGGAGAGCGTCGGGTTCACCCAGGTGCGCAGCCAGGCTTCGGAGAATTGCATGGGGCGTTCGGAGGGTGGCCGGTCAGTCGAACTGCCGCAGGAAGCGCAGGTCGTTGTCGTAGAAAAGCCGCAGGTCGTCGATGCCGTAGCGGAGCATGGTGAGGCGCTCCAGGCCGGAACCGAACGCGAAGCCGATGTAGCGCTCCGGATCGAGGCCGAAGTTGCGCACCACCGTCGGGTGCACCTGGCCGGCGCCGGAAATCTCCAGCCAGCGCCCGTCGCGGAACGCCATGTCGATCTCCGCCGACGGCTCGGTGAACGGAAAGAACGACGGCCGGAAGCGCACCTGCAGGTCGTCGGTTTCGAAGAAGCGCCGCAGGAAGTCGGTGTACACCCCCTTCAGGTCGGCGAAGCTGATGTGCTCGTCGATCCACAGGCCCTCAACCTGGTGGAACATCGGCGAGTGGGTGGCGTCGGAGTCCACGCGGTAGGTGCGCCCCGGGCACACCACCTTGATCGGCGGCTGATGCATGCGCGCATAGCGCACCTGCATCGGGCTGGTGTGGGTGCGCAGGAGCAGCGGCAGCCCGGTCTCGTCGTGGCCCTCGACGTAGAAGGTGTCCTGCATCGACCGCGCCGGATGGTCGAGCGGGTTGTTGAGGGCGGTGAAGTTGTACCAGTCGGTCTCGATCTCGGGCCCGTCGGCGACGTCGAAGCCGATGGTGCGGAAGATCTCCTCGACCCGCATCCACGTGCGCATCACCGGGTGGATGCCGCCGCGGCCGCCGCCGCGGCCCGGCAGGGTGACGTCCAGCGCCTCCTCGGCGAGCCGCGCGTCGAGGCGCGCCTGGGCGATGGCGGCGCGCCTCGCAACGAGCGCCGCCTCGATGCGGTCCTTCGCGTCGTTGATGCGCGCCCCGGCCTCGCGCCGCTCGTCGGGCGCCAGCTTGCCAAGCGCCTTCAGCCGCTCGGTCAGCAGTCCCTGCTTGCCGAGAAAGCGCGCCTTGACCTGCTCGAGGGCGGCCGCGTCGGCGGTCGACGCGAACTCGGCCGACGCCTCGCGGACGATCGTTTCGAGATCGGACATGGGAACGGAAGCGCCCGCGGCCGCAGGGCCGCGGGAGGTGGCGCTAGGCCAGTTTCGCCTTCGCTTGTTCGGCGATCTTCGCGAACGCCGGCAGGTCGGCCACGGCGAGGTCAGCGAGGACCTTGCGGTCGATGTCGATCTCCGCCTTCTTGAGGCCGTTCATCAGGACGCTGTAGGTCATCCCGTGCATGCGCGCCGCGGCGTTGATCCGCGCGATCCAAAGGCTGCGGAAAACGCGCTTGCGGTTGCGGCGGTCACGGTAGGCGTACTGGCCCGCCTTCATCACCGCCTCCTTGGCGATGCGGAAGACGTTGCCGCGGCGGCCGCGGAAACCCTTGGCTGCGTCGAGGACCTTCTTGTGCTTGGCGTGGGCGGTTACGCCGCGTTTGACTCGGGGCATGTCGATCTCCTCTCGTGATCAGGCGTACGGCAGCATGGCGCGGACGGAATCGCGATTCGTCGCGTCGATCTGCGTGGTGCCGCGGAGGTGGCGCTTGCGCTTGGTGTCCTTCTTGGTGAGGATGTGGCGCAGGTTCGCCCGGGATCGCTTGATGCCGCCGCTACCCTGGACCGTGAAGCGCTTCTGCGCGCTTTTCTTGGTCTTCATCTTGGGCATGGAAATGCTCCTTCTCTAGCCTGGCGCCGGGTGGCCTCCCTGCGGGAGGCGCTTGATACCGCGGACACCACTTGTTTTCCCCGGCGAACCGGGGTTTTGCTCAGGACGTCTGGCCTTCGGCCTGTCCCGGCACCGGCGCCGCCTTGGTCGCCACCGGCTTCTTGCCCTTCTTCGGGGCCAGCACCATGATGAGCTGGCGCCCTTCCATCTTCGGCCACTGCTCGACCGTGCCGTACGGCTCCAGGTCGTTCTTCACCCGCTCGAGAAGGCGCTGTCCGAACTCCTGGTGCGCCATTTCGCGGCCGCGGTAGCGCAGCGTGATCTTGGTCTTGTCGCCCTCGTCGAGGAACTTGATCAGGTTGCGCAGCTTGATCTGGTAATCGCCCTCGTCGGTGCCGGGGCGGAACTTGATCTCCTTGACCTGGATCTGCTTCTGCTTCAGCTTGGCCTCGTGGGCCTTCTTGGACTCGCGGTACTTGAACTTGCCGTAGTCCATGAGCTTGCAGACGGGCGGCTGCGCCGTCGGCGCAATCTCCACCAGGTCCACCTCGCGCTCCTCTGCCATGCGCAACGCATCCCTCACCGGGACGATGCCGAGCTGCTCGCCGTCCTCGGCCACCAGCCGCACCTCGGCGACGGTGATCTCTCCGTTGATGCGCTGCGCGCGTTCCTGCTGGCGCGGTCCCCGATCAGGAATAGCGATGGTCTATTTCTCCTAAGCCATTAATCAATTAGGCCGCACTTCCCGGCCGCCCCTCTGCGGAGAGGCGTTCGACGAAAGCCCCGACATCCATCTGGCCGAGATCCTCGCCGGCGCGGGTGCGTACGGCCACCTTTGCCGCTGCCTTCTCCTTGTCGCCCACGATGAGCTGGTAAGGCAGCTTCTGCAAGCTATGTTCCCGAATTTTATACGTTATTTTCTCATTCCGCAAATCGAGGTCGGCGCGCAGCCCAGCCGCGCCCAGCCGGGCCGCAACCTCGGCTGCGTATTCGGCCTGGTGTTCGGAGATATTGAGCACGACCGCCTGCACCGGCGCGAGCCACACCGGCAGCGCGCCGGCGTAGTGCTCGATGACGATGCCGATGAAGCGCTCCATGGACCCCACGATGGCCCGGTGCAGCATGACCGGCACCCTGCGCGCGTTGTCCTCGGCCACGTACTCGGCGCCAAGCCGCCCCGGCATCATGAAATCGACCTGCATCGTCCCGAGCTGCCAGGACCGGCCAATCGAGTCCTTGAGGTGGTACTCGATCTTGGGGCCGTAGAACGCGCCCTCGCCCGGCAGCTCCTCCCATGCCACGTCGCAGGACCGCAGCGCGGCACGCAGCGCGTTCTCCGCCTGGTCCCAGATGGCATCCTCCCCGAGGCGCTTTTCGGGGCGCAGCGCGAGCTTCACCGCGATGTCGCTGAAGCCGAAGTCGGCATAGACCTTCAGCGCGAGGCGATGGAAAGCCACCACCTCGGGCTCGATCTGCTCCGGCATGCAGAAGATGTGGCCGTCGTCCTGGGTGAACGCGCGGATGCGCATGATCCCGTGCAGCGCGCCCGAGGGCTCGTTGCGATGGCACATGCCGAACTCGCCGTAGCGCATCGGCAGCTCGCGGTAGCTGCGCAGGGCGCTGTTGAAGATCTGCACGTGGCCGGGGCAGTTCATCGGCTTCACCGCGTACTCGCGGTTCTCCGATGCCGTGAAGAACATGTTCTCGCGGTAGTTGTCCCAATGGCCCGAGCGCTGCCACAGGCTCACGTCCAGGATCTGCGGGCAGCGCACCTCCTGGTAGCCGTTGTTGCGGTACACCGCGCGCATGTATTGCTCGACCTGCTGCCACACCGTCCAGCCCTTCGGGTGCCAGAACACCATGCCCGGCGCGTCGTCCTGAACATGGAAGAGATCGAGCTGCTTCCCGAGGCGGCGGTGGTCCCGCTTCTCCGCTTCCTCCAGCATGTGCAGGTAGGCGTCCTGTTCGTCCTTCTTCGCCCACGCGGTACCGTAGATGCGCTGGAGCATCTCGTTCCGCGAATCGCCGCGCCAATACGCGCCGGCGAGCTTCATGAGCTTGAAGACCTTCAGCTTGCCAGTGGACGGGACGTGCGGCCCGCGGCACAGGTCGATGAAGTCGCCCTCGCGGTACAGCGACACGTCCTCCCCCGCCGGGATGGAGGCGATGATCTCGGCCTTGTACTTCTCGCCGATGGAATGGAAGAACTCGACCGCCTTGTCGCGCGGCCAGACTTCGCGCGTCACCGGCAGGTCGCGCTTCGCGATTTCCGCCATGCGCTTCTCGATCGCGGCGAGGTCCTCCGGCGTGAAGGGGCGCTTGTACGAGAAGTCGTAATAGAAGCCGTTATCGATCACCGGGCCGATGGTCACCTGCGCGTCGGGAAACAGTTCCTTCACCGCGAAGGCCAGCAGGTGCGCCGTGGAGTGGCGCAGGATCTCGAGGCCGTCGCGGTCCTTGTCGGTGACGATCGCGAGGTCCGCATCCCCCTCGACGCGGTGGGACACGTCGACGAGCTTCCCGTCCACGCGCCCGGCAAGCGCCGCCTTGGCGAGCCCGGGACCGATGGACTGGGCCACCTCTCCGACCGTCACCGGGCCGGGAAAGGACCTCTGCGAGCCGTCGGGGAGACGGATGTTCACCATAGCTCCAACTTTCACTCTCGCCCTCTCCCTCCCCGCCCGCTAGGGTCAGGGGAGGGAGCGGAGTCCGTCAAGGGAGGGGAGTCCCAGAAATAAAAAAGTGCGGGCTAGCCGCACTCTTTTTCGAAGACGTGACGAACTGTGCCCGTGCGGATCAGCCGGCGCCCGTGCAAGTTCGCAAAACCACTTCTTCGCTCCTTCGAGATAGCTGGTAGGCGCGATTGGACTCGAACCAACGACCCCCACCATGTCAAGGTGATGCTCTAACCAGCTGAGCTACGCGCCTAATAGACGCGAATTCTAGCCGACCTGGCGTTTCCGGGCAAACGCGCGGCCCGCCCGGGCGCCGAGCAGTTCCGCGGCGTGCTTGCGCGTCGTGGCGGTGATCTGCAGCCCGCCCAGCATGCGCGCGATCTCCTCGACGCGCGCCGTGTCGTCGAGCACGGCGACGCGGCTCGCCACTCTTCCGCCCGCCTCGGCCTTGGCCACCGACCATTGATGGTCGGCCTGCGCGGCGACCTGCGGTAGGTGGGTCACGCACAGCGTCTGCCGCTCGCCCCCCAGCGCGTGGAGCTTGCGCCCCACCACTTCCGCCACGGCCCCGCCGATGCCCGCATCCACTTCGTCGAAGATGAGCGTCGGGACGGCGGCAGCCCTGCTCGTGATGACCTGGATGGCGAGGCTGATGCGTGAGAGCTCGCCGCCGGACGCGACCTTCGCAAGCGGACGCGGCTCCCCGCCGGCGTTGGCTGCGACCATGAACTCGACCGCCTCGTCGCCATGCGCGCTGCCCTCGGGGAGCGGCTTCAGCGCGACCTCGAGCCGCCCGCCGGTCATGGCGAGCTCCTTCATCGCGGCGGTCACGTCCTTCGCGAGCTTCGCGGCGGCGGTACGGCGTGCCTTGGTGAGCGTCGCGGCCGCCCGCGCGTAGCGCTCCCGGGCTGCCGACTCGTGTTCCGCAAGCGCCGCGGCGTTCGACGCAACCTCGAGCTCGCCGAGGCGTGCGCGGCGGCTTTCGAGCGCCGCGGGCAGCTCGTCGGCCGGGACCCGATACTTGCGCGCCGCGCCGTGCAGCGCCTCGACGCGCCGCTCCACCTCGGCGAGCCGCTCCGGATCCAGCTCCACGCGCGCGGCGTAGTGACGCAACGCGTGCGCCGCCTCGGAAATCTGCGCCTCGGCCGCGTCGAGCAGCTCGAGGGTCGGCTGCAGCGCGGCGTCGTAGCCCACCAGCGACCGCAACCGGGACGCCGCCGCGGACAAGGCCGCGGTCGCGGCGGATTCGGACTCGGTCAATGCATCGAGCGCGCCTTGCGCGCCCTCCAGCAGGCTGGCGGCGTGCGCGAGGCGGCTCTGCTCGGCCTGTACGGCGCCCCACTCCCCCGCGCGCGGCGCCAGCTTCGCGAGCTCGTCCACCTGCCAGCGCAGCTGCTCCTGCTCGGCCTCGCGCGCCGCGGCATGCGTGGCCTGCTCGGCGCAAGCCCGGGCGAAGCGCTGCCACTCGCGCCACGCGGCGCCGACCTCGCGCGCCTGCGCATCGAGCCCGGCGTGCGTGTCGAGCACCGCGCGCTGCGCGTCCGGCTTGAGGAGCGACTGATGCGCATGCTGGCCGTGGATGTCCACGAGCAGATCGCCGAGGGCGGCGAGCTGCTGGACCGTCGCCGGCGTACCGTTGATGAACGCGCGCGAGCGCCCGCCGCGATCGACGACGCGCCGCAGGAGTACGCGGCCCTCGTCGCCTTCGAGGTCGGCTGCGCGCAGCCACTCGCGCGCCTGGGGCAACGCGTCGACCGCGAACTCCGCGACAACCTCGGCGCGCTCGGCGCCGGCGCGCACCGCGGAGGCGTCCGCGCGCTCGCCCAGCGCCAGCGCGAGCGCGTCGATCAGGATGGATTTCCCCGCGCCGGTCTCGCCGGTAAGCGCGGTGAAGCCGGGGCCGAACTCGAGGTCGAGCGCCTCGACGATCGCGAAGTCACGGATGCTCAGGCTGGCGAGCATGTCAGGCCGGCATCAGAACGGGTTCTCGCTCCAGTGCAGCTTCTCGCGCAGCATGGCGAAGTAGCTGTAGCCGGGAGGATGGACGAGCCTCGCGGGATGCGGCGCGCGGCGGATGACGATGCGGTCGCCCTCGGCGAGCTCGGTCTGCGGCTGGCCGTCGAGGTGCAGCCGCGCATCGCCGGCACGCTTCACCGCGATCTCGATCACGGCGGACTCGCCGATGACGATCGGCCGGTTGGACAGCGTGTGCGGGGAGATCGGCACCAGCACCAGGCCGGGCACGCCGGGGTGCAGGATCGGGCCGTTGGAGGACAGCGCGTAGGCCGTCGAGCCGGTCGGCGTGGCGACGATGAGCCCGTCGGAGCGCAGGTCGTACACGAACTGGCCGTCGATATGCACCAGGAACTCGATGAGCCGCCCGGTGCCGCCCTTGGACAGCACGACGTCGTTGAGCGCCACCGACTCGTAGATGGCGCCCGCCGCACGCACCACTTCGGCATCGAGCATGGTGCGCGGCTCGATGGTGTACTCCCCATCCTGGATGCGTCCCATCTGCTCGAGCATGCTGCCGAGCGCGAGGTCGGTCATGAATCCCAGGCGCCCCTGGTTCACCCCCACCAGCGGGACGCCGGTGGGCGCAAGCGCGCGCGCAGCGGCGAGCATGCTGCCGTCGCCACCGAAGATCACCGCGAGCTCGGCGCACGTCCCCAGTTCCTCCATGAGAACGGTCGGGAAGTCGTCCACCCCGCTCTCCGCCGCAGTGTCGCGCTCGACCAGCACCGAGCAGTCCAGCCCGGCGAGATAGCCCCCCAGCCGACGCACGGGCTCGGCGACGCTGGCCGTCTTGTAACGGCCGACAAGCGCGACGGTCTTGAAGGCGGGCGACATGCGCGCCATTTAAACATACCGGGCGGGTCCGCCGAATGAGCCTCGGCCCGCCTTGCCCGACCGACGCACTTGGGTACAATCGACTGGCCATGCTGGACAACCGCGCGCGCATCCTCCTCAAGACCCTCGTCGAGCGCTACATCGCCGACGGCGAGCCGGTCGGCTCGCGCGCGCTGTCGCGCTTTTCAGGCCTGGACCTGTCGCCCGCCACCGTGCGCAACGTCATGGCCGACCTCGAGGAACTCGGGTTCATCGCGAGCCCGCACACCTCGGCCGGGCGGGTGCCGACCCAGCGCGGCTACCGCCTGTTCGTGGACTCACTGCTGACCATCCAGCCCCTCAACCGCACGGAAGTGACCCAGCTCGAGGAGAACCTGCATACCGGCCAGCCGCAGCAGCTGATCAGCCAGGCCTCGCAGCTGCTCTCCGAGCTCACCCACTTCGCCGGAGTCGTGGTGTCGCCACGGCGCTCGCCGGCGTTCCGACACATCGAGTTCCTGTCGCTTTCGGAGCGCCGGGTGCTGCTGATCATCGTGACGCCCGAAGGCGACGTGCAGAACCGCATCCTGATCACCGACAAGGCGTACTCGCCCGCGGAGCTGCAGACGGCGGCGAACTTCCTCAACCAGCACTACGCGGGCCTGACGTTCGACGAGATCCACATGCGGGTTCTCGCCGAGCTCAGCCAGCTGCGCTCGGACATGATCGCCCTGATGACCTCCGCGCTGGAAGTCGGCGGGCAGGCGCTCGCCCAGGGCTCGGAGAGCTACGTCATCACCGGCGAGCGGCACCTGCTCGATTCGCAGGACCTCTCCTCCAACATGGCGCGGCTGCGCGAGCTGTTCGAGCTGTTCGAGACCAAGACACGGCTGATGCAGATCCTCGACGTGACCAACCGCGCGCACGGCGTGCAGATCTTCATCGGCGGGGAAGCGGGCATCGCGCCGCTGGACGAGTGCAGCGTGGTGACCGCCCCCTACGAGGTCGACGGCCAGGTGGTCGGCACGGTCGGCGTAATCGGCCCGACGCGCATGGCCTACGAACGCGTGATCCCCATCGTCGACATCACGGCGAAGCTCCTCTCGAGCGCGCTGTCCCAGCACTGACGCCCGGCCTCGCGCCCGGACGCCGGAGCACCCCCCGCTCATGCCCAGATTCGCTTCCGAGCCCCCCTACGCCCACGGCACGACCCCCAGGGTCGGCATCCTCCTCGTGCAGCTCGGGACGCCCGACGATCCCACGCCGACGGCCGTGCGCCGGTACCTGCGGGAGTTCCTTTCGGACCCGCGCGTGGTCGAGATCCCGAAGCCGCTGTGGGCGATCATCCTGAACGGCATCATCCTCAACGTGCGGCCGAAGCAATCGGCGCAGAAGTACGCGAAGGTGTGGATGAAGGAGGGCTCGCCGCTCAAGGTATACACCGAGCGCCAGGCGAAGCTGCTGCAGGGGCGCATCGGCATGACGACGCGGGCGCCCTTTGTGGTCCGCTATGCCATGCGCTACGGGAACCCGGGCATCGCGGCGACCTTCGACGCCATGCGCGCCGAAGGCTGCGACCGCATCCTGGCCGTGCCGCTGTATCCGCAGTACGCCGCCAGCACCACGGCGACTGCGATGGACGAGATCGGCCGCGCCCTCGCGCGCACGCGCAACCAGCCCGAGATGCGCTTCGTGAAGCACTTCCACGACGACCCGCGCTACATCCGCGCGCTGGGCGACAGCATCCGCGAGTACTGGCGTGCGCACGGCCGTCCCGACAGGCTGCTGATGAGCTTCCACGGGCTGCCGCGCTACACGCTGGACCGCGGCGACCCCTATCACTGCGAGTGCCACAAGACCGCGCGCCTGCTCGCCGCCGACCTCGAGCTGCCGGAGGGCCGCTGGCAGCTCGTGTTCCAGTCGCGCTTCGGCCGCGCCGAGTGGCTGAAGCCCTACACCGCGCAGACTCTTGAGGAGCTCGGGCGCGCCGGCATGCGGCGCGTCGACGTCGCCTGCCCGGGCTTCGTCGCCGACTGCCTCGAGACGCTGGAGGAGATTGCCATGGAGGGCCGCGAGACCTTCCTCGCCGCGGGCGGCAAGGAGTACCACACGATCCCCTGCCTCAACGACCGCACGGACTGGATCGCCGCGCTCGCCGGCATTGTCCGCGAGCACCTGGGCGGCTGGCTGGCCGACGACTGGGATGCCAACGCGGCCCGGGCGGAAGCGCAGCGGGCGGTCGAGCGCGCGCGTGCGCTCGGCGCTGCGGCCTGAGCGCGCGGGGACGCATCGATGAAGCTCCTGCTCCGCTGGCTCATCAGCGCCGGCGCGGTGTTCGTGCTCCCGCACCTCTTCACCGGGATCGAGGTGAAGAGCTTCTACATCGCCCTCGTCGTCGCGGTCGTCCTCGGGCTGCTCAATGCCGTGGTGCGGCCGGTGCTGATCCTGCTGACGCTGCCGATCACGCTGCTCACGCTGGGGCTCTTCATCTTCGTGATCAACGCGCTCCTCTTCTGGTTCGTCTCGTCGTTCGTGGCCGGCTTCCACGTCGACGGGTTCTGGACCGCGATGTGGGGGTCGATCGTCTATTCGCTGATCACGTTCATCGTGAACGCCGTGGTGTTCGGCGAAGACGAGGGTCAGGCGCCCGCGAGCCGCTGAGCCGCGCGGGCCTCCAGCGCATCGCGATCAGCGGCGGGCAGGCGTGCGATGGCCGCCTCCCACACCGGGAACAGGTTCGCCTCCTCGCGGTACTCGTGCTTGGCCAGCGTGCCGGACAGAATGGCGACGAACGGCTCCACCTCCCAGGTCTCGGGCGGCTCCGGCCCCGCGAAGAGCGCCTCCACCTCCGCGAGCTGCACGAGGATCTCGTCGTGCTCGCGCAGCATGATCTCGACATGCCCGGCGCCGTCGGGCCCGGCCGGGTGAGGCAGCGCCGGCGCAAGCACCTCGTTCTCCGTCTCGACATGCCGGCGGATGCCGCCGGAGAACGCCTCGACCAGGGGCCGGGCGCCGGCGAGATCTCCCGCGTTCACGCGGCGGAGCGCCACAGCGAACAGTTCGTCCAGCCGCCGGTGGTCGCGCGTGAGCAGATCGACGATGCCTTGTGGCGCCGCATCCTCGCGACGGCGGACCTCCGTTCGCCACCCGCCATCAGCCGGTACGGTGGCCGCGGCGATGGTGCCGCGCAGCTGCAGGTCGATGCTGGCCATCACGAGCCCCGGATCGTCGGCGGTGAGCACCACCAGGCAATCGCCGCGCTGCAAGTCCTTGATCGCATAGAAAGCGGCCGTCTGTACCCGGTTGCCGGGCTCGGCGCGCAGATCGAGTGTCGTTTCCATCCCGAAATTCTCGCACGGGGGTTGATTTCCGTGCCGCCGCCCCAATCCCCTGCTGGTCGAAAGGAGATTCGCACGCCCATGCAGACGGAGAAACCCGACTTCAACGCCGCGACCCCGCCCGAGGCAGGTGCCCAGGCCGATGCCGCCGGGCGGCCCGACCCGGACGTCTTCCCCAGCCTGGAGGAACAGCTCCGCACGGCCGAGTTGAAGGCGGCCGAACACCACGACGCCTGGTTGCGTGCCAAGGCCGACGCGGAGAACATCCGCCGCCGCGCCCAGGAGGATGTCGCCAGGGCGCACAAGTTCGGCGTCGAGAAGCTCGCCACCGACCTGCTGCCGGTAAAGGACAGCCTGGAAGCAGCCCTCGCGACCGAGAACAACACCGTGGAGAGCCTGAGGAGCGGCGTGGAGCTCACCCTCCGGCAGCTCGAGGCGGTCTTCGAGCGCCAGAGCCTGAAGGAGATCGACCCGGTGGGCCAGAAGTTCGACCCCCACCAGCACCAGGCGATCAGCATGCTGCCCTCCGACCGCGAGCCGAACACCGTGATCAACGTGCTGCAAAAGGGCTACCTGCTGCACGACCGCGTGGTGCGCCCGGCGCTGGTGACCGTAGCGAAGGCCAAAGACGCTTGAAGCGGCAGGGAAAAGCCCCATCTCCAGCATAGTCTCAACGCTTACCGACAGGACGAACCATGGGAAAGATCATCGGCATTGACTTGGGCACCACGAACTCGTGCGTGGCCATCATGGAGGGCGGCAAGCCCAAGGTCATCGAGAACTCCGAGGGCACGCGGACGACGCCGTCGATCGTGGCCTACATGGAGGACGGCGAGGTGCTGGCCGGCGCACCGGCCAAGCGCCAGGCGGTGACCAACCCCAAGAACACCCTGTACGCGATCAAGCGGCTCATCGGCCGCAAGTTCGGCGAGAAGGAAGTGCAAAAGGACATCTCGCTGATGCCCTACGCCATCGTCAAGGCCGACAACGGCGACGCATGGGTCGAGGTGCGCGGCAAGAAGCTCTCGCCGCAGGAGGTCTCCGCACAGATCCTGCGCAAGATGAAGAAAACCGCCGAGGACTATCTCGGCGAGGAAGTGACCGAGGCGGTCATCACCGTCCCGGCGTACTTCAACGACTCGCAGCGCCAGGCGACCAAGGACGCCGGCCGCATCGCGGGCCTCGAGGTCAAGCGCATCATCAACGAGCCG
>Ga0209254_10001049_pt1 | contig 24400 bp, 17 predicted proteins | sample FrelakmetDIP11DI_FD_187148 | JGI IMG/M metagenome (GOLD analysis project Ga0209254, IMG submission 187148) | Freshwater lake sediment microbial communities from the University of Notre Dame, USA, for methane emissions studies - DIP11 DI (SPAdes)... | ecosystem: Environmental > Aquatic >...
GCGACCATCGGATCGGATCGCCCGGCGCGCCGCGCGGGCAGCCAGCAGGCCACCGCGGCGGTCGCCATCAGCGTCGCCGCCACCACCAGGTACGGCAGTGGTTCGTTGGCTGACACATCCGACAGCACCGGCGCCAGCGGCCGCGTCAGCAGGAACCCGCCGGCCACGCCGGCGGCGGTGCCGGCCAGCGTGAGCAGCGCGTTCTGGCGCAGCATCATGCGCTCGATGCCGGCACCGGTGGCGCCGAGCGCCACGCGCAATCCGAACTCGCGCGTGCGCAACCTGGCGCCATAGGCCACCACGCCGAACACACCGACCGCCGCCAGCGCCAGCGCGGCGAACGCGAACACCACCGCCATCGTGCCGATGATCTGAAGGCCCGCCAGCTGGCGTTGCGTGCGCTCGGTGAGCGTGCGGATGGTGTGCACCGGTTGCTCGGGATCGATCGCCGCAACCGCGGCGCGCACCGCCGGCACCAGCGCGCTGGCGTCGCCCTCGGCGCGAACCAGCAGGTCGAGCCAACCCCAGCCGACCTGTTCCTGCAGCAGGTACCAGCCGGCGCCGGATCCGGTGTTGCCCACGCCCTCCATGCCGGCGTCCGCCACCACGCCCACGATCGTGGCCCAGCTCGCCTCGACGTCGCTGCGCCGGATGCGCGCGCCGATCGGGTTGCGGCCACCGAAGAGCTGCTCGACCAGGCTCTGGTTGACCACCGCCACCGGCAGGCTTTGCGCGGTGTCCTCGCGGCCGAAGGTCCGGCCACTGAGCGGCTGGCGGTCGATCACCGCGAAGTAGTCCCGCGTGACGACTTCGAGCGACATGCCGGGCTTGTCCTGCTCGCGCGGATAGGCCACGCCCTCGATTTCGATCGGCGTGTACACGCCGCTGATGACCAGGTCGCGGCTGCTGGCCGCGGCCGCGACCACGCCGGGCGTGGCGGCCACCCGTTCGGTCAGCTGGTCGTAGAAGCGCGAGCGCGCGGCCGCGTCCGCGTATGCGGGGCCCTGCAACTCGATGCGTCCGATCAGGAGCGACTCCGGATCGTAGGCCAGGCTGCGCGCGGCGCCGCGTGTCGCGCTCAACGCCAGCATCGCGGCCATCACCATGGCCATGCAGGCGAAGGCGAGCTGGCCCGCGACCATCCAGCGCCGCGCGCGGCCGAGGCCGCGACCGACGCTGCCGCGCCCGTCGGCGCGCAGCACGCTGCTCACGTCGACCCGGGCGCTGCGCAAGGCCGGCAACACGCCAGCCAGCACGCCGGCGACGGCCGCGCACAGCATCGCCACGCCCAGCACGCGGCGGTTGAGGTCGAAGCGCATCCAGCTCGCCAGCTCGAGCTTGGCCGCGATCTGCGACTGCAGGAGGGCGACGCCCACGCCCGCCAGCACGACGCCGACGACGGCGCCCAGCACCGCGATCAGCAGGCTCTCGAGCAGGAGCTGGCGCACGATGCGGCCACGCCCGGCGCCCAACGCGCTGCGCACGGCCAGATCGCGCATGCGGTCGGCCGCGCGCACGAACAGCAGGTTGGCGACGTTCACGCAGGCCAGCAGCAGCACGAACACCGTCATCGCGAACATGCTGGCGAACAGCGGGCCGGTGCCGCCGCCGTTGTAGGCGCTCTGGATCCGCTGCACCAGCATGCGCGGCGCCTCGTCGAGCGGCAGTCCACGCGATTCGCGGAAGCGCCGCGCGCCCAGTTCCAGGTCCGCGGCGGCGGCCAGCGGGTCGACGCCGGGCTTGATCAGGCCCAGTCCCTGCTGTCCCCCCAGCGGGTCCAGCGGCAGTCCCGGCGGCGGCTGGCGCAGGTTGACCCACACGCTGTCGGTGGTCGGGAACGTGAAGCCTTCCGGCATCACCCCGACGATCTCGGCCGGCTCGCCGTTGAGCCGCACCGTGGTACCGATCACGCCGTTGTCTGCGCCGAAGGCATCGCGCCACAGCGCGTGCCCGAGCACGGCGCGCAGCGGTTCGCCGTCGCGGTCCTCGCTGGCGAGGAAAGTTCGCCCCAGCAGCGGACGCACGCGCAGGATCTCGAAGAATTCGCTGCCGACCGCGCTGCCCCACAGGCGTTGCGGCGCTTCGCGGCCGCTGACCAGGTTGTAGGTTTCGGAACGGAACGCGGCGAGGCGTTCGAACGAGGTTTGCTGCTCGCGCTGGGCCGCGAATTCATCGATCGCCAGCGGGGCCCACGCGCCCTCGCCGCCCTCGCCCGCGCGCGCCACGTGGTAGATGCGCGCGGCCTCGGCATATGGCAGCGGCCGCAGCAGCACGCCATCGATCAGGCTGTACTGGGTCGCCACCAGGCCGATGCCCAGGCCCAGCGTGAGCACGGCCGTCAGCGTGAACCCGGCGTGGCGCATCAGCAGGCGGATGGCCTGGCGTAGCTCGTTCATTGCGCGGTCCTCGGCATGTCGACCACGAAGCAATCGGCGTGCCCGATGGCCAAGTGCCTGTACGGCAGGGATTTCGGCGTTGCGCCGGCAGGTGGATGCCCGCTTCCGGACGCCGCGTGTCCGCTTCCGCAACGGCGGCTTTCGGCCGCTCTTCACGTTGCCGATGGCGTGCTTTGGCTATCGTCGGGCGGTCGGCTACCCCAAGGAGCGTGCGATGACGATTCGGATGGTGTTGGGTTTGAGCGTGGCGTTGAGCGTTGGCGCCGCATCGGCCGCAACGGTGTACACCGGCGAGACCATCCAGGATGCCCGGGTGATCAGCCAGCTCGATCTGGCCGACCTCGCGCCCGGCCAGATGCATCGCTTCATGTTCCGCGGCGCCGAGACCGCCACCGGCCAGTACTGGTACGTGCCGGTGCTGGTGGCCAAGGGCGCCAAGCCGGGCAAGCGCATCCTGTTCGTCGCCGGCGTGCATGGCGACGAACTCAATCCCGTCGCCGCGGTGCAGGCGACCTTCGCGACGCTCGATCCGGCCGCGATGTCGGGTTCGGCGATCGCGCTCATCGGACCCAGCCGGCCGGGCATCGAGAACATCACCCGCACCTGGACCATCAACGACCTGGGTGGGGAGCAGATCAACCCCAACCGCACCTGGCCGGGCCGTGAGGATGGCAATGCCGTCGAGCGCCACAGCTGGCTGATCACCCACAAGCTGATCCGGGGCAACGTCGATATCGGGATCGATCACCACACGGGCGGCACGGGCGTCGATTTCGCCCGCTTCGTCTTCGCCTACGCGGACGACCCGGCGTCGATCGAGCTCGGCGGGCTATTCCCGGTCGACCAGCTCATGCTCGATCCCGGTTTCCCCGGCACGCTGGAATATTCCCTGGTCAAGGCCGGCATCCCGGCGGTGACGACGGAACTGGGCGGCCCGCGCGGCTTCCACCCCGAGATGGTCCAGATGGGCGTCGACGGCAACCACAATGTGCTGGTCCACTATGGCGTCCTGCCGGGCCCGATGCGGCAGACCGCGGCAGACCGGAACTACTTCGTCGGCGATGACCTCGAATCGGCCAGGGTGGTCGCCGGCGGCTTCGTCACGCTGCTGGTGAAGCTCAACGACACCGTGACCAAGGGACAGAAGATCGCCGTCCAGCGCAATGGCTTCGGCGATATCGTCCATGAATACCTGAGCCCGGCCGACGGTCGTGTCGCCATCATCGGCACCGATGCGGCAACCGAGCGCGGCAGCCGGATTGCCTCGATCCTGGTCAAGCGCGGGACGTGCAGCGGCGACGACTGTTCGGGCGAGGGCATCGTGCCCTGAGCTTGCGGCGGTTGGCCCGTGCCTGCACGACCAGGCCGGGCCTTTCCCGGATGCAGCGCCGTTCCGTATCGAGCTGCGGGAACGATCGGCAGTAGCGGGCCCGACGCTGGCATGGACGCGCCTCCCGCGCGGCCGGACACCGCGCGCGGGCACTCGCTTCGCCCTGGTCGACGCCGGCATCCGCGGTGCCCGGCTCGCCGGCCGTCAGGGCCCGGCGCGAGCGGCATTCGATCCAGCTCAGCGCAGCAGCAGCAGTTCGAGCGTGGCCAGCAGCGCCTCGCGCTTGCGCGGCGATACGCGCCGCCCGAGGCGCAGCAGGCGTTCCTCGAACAGGTTCTGGGCGAATGCATCCAGCGCCACGGCCGGGGCTTCCTCCTGCGTTCCGGCTTGCATGGCCCCGCGTCCGGTGGCCAGCCATTCGAAGGCCACGCCGGTCGCGGCCGCGATGCGCGCAAGGTTCTCGACCGAGGGCGCGGTGCCGTCGTGCTGTTCCCATTGCGCCGCCGCGCTGGCTTGCACGCCGACGCGGCGCGCCAGCTCGGCGCGCGAGATGCTGGCCGCCTGGCGCGCGATGCCGATGCGCTCGCGGATGCTGAAATCCAGGGATGCCGCCGCGCGCACGCGGCTGGCGGGCGCTTTCGCGCCGCGACCTGCAGGTCTGGACGATCTGGCCACGGTTCGGCTCTTCCTGGACTGCATGCTGTACGGCGCGTCGACCCGCGGGCCGCGCTACGCCGCCCCCAACGACAGCAGGCCGCGCCATGGCTCCCGCACAGGCACGACCGAGGCGACTCTACTGGACCCGGTACCGCGGCTAGTCCCGATTTCCATCCTTCCGTCCGTCCGTGGGCACCGTTCGGCCTGGCGCCCGCCGGCACCTTTCCCTACCCATTGGGATGACCACGGAACTTCCGGACCGAACCCGCCACGCCCCACCCCGTGACCTTGGGCTTTGATGGTCGGTGCCCGGGAACGCTATCGTCGCGTCCCTGCCCGCCGCCTTGACCCGGAGCCCCCATGTCGACCCGACCCTTCCCGCTGGCGCTGCTCCTCATTGCGGCGATGTGCGCGCCTGCAGCGCTGGCCCGCCCGCGCGCCTCGGGCCCGGCCAGCGACGCGCAGCGCTGGGCCGCGGTCGAGGCGCACGAAACGCTGGAGCGGAGCAGTCCCTACGCCGGCCTGGCGTGGCGCTCGATCGGGCCGGTGCTGCAGGGCGGCCGCGTGGTCGACATCGAGAACATCCCGGGCAACCCCTATGGTTTCTACGTCGCCTATGCCTCCGGCGGGGTGTGGAAGACCACCGACAATGGCTCGACCTTCACGCCGCTGAGCGACCAGCTCGCGAGCATCGTGACCGGCGATATCGCGATCGATCCCAATGCGCCACAGCGGCTGTGGATCGGCAGCGGCGAACCCAATTCCTCGCGCTCGTCGTACGGGGGCCTGGGCGTGTTCCGTTCCGAGGACGGTGGCAAGACCTTCACGAACATGGGCCTTGCGGATACCGATCGCATCGCGCGGGTCTGGGTCGACCCCGGCGACGGCCGCCATGTCTGCGTGGCCGCGCTCGGCAAGCTCTACAGCACCGGCGGCTCGCGCGGCGTGTTCTGCACGCGCGACGACGGCGCCTCCTGGAAGCAGACCCTGCGCCCCAAGGGCGAATGGACCGGCGCGATCGACCTCGCGCACGACCCGCGCAACCCCAAGGTGCTGTACGCCGCAACGTGGGAGCGTTCGCGCACGCCGTGGAACTTCGTCGAGAGCGGCGCGGGTTCGGGCATCTGGAAGTCGGTCGACGGTGGCGATTCCTGGACGCAGCTCGGCGGGGGCTTGCCCAGCGGCGACAAGGTCGGCCGCATCGGCCTCGCCGTCGCGCCCTCCAACCCGGACGTGATCTACGCCAGCATCGACAACTGGACCGAGCTGCCGGCCTCCGCGGCCGAACTCGGCGATCGGCCGCTGACGGCCAAGCGCCTCAAGGGCATGTCCAAGGACGAGTTCCTGCGCCAGGACCCCGAGGAGATCGAGAGCTTCATCCGCGACAACGACCTGGACACCGCACTCGACGCCAAGTCGCTCATCGCCAAGGTCAAGGCCGACGAAATCCAGGTTTCCGACCTCGTCAGCGCGCTCAACGACGCCGAGGCCGCGCTGTTCTCGGCCGACATCCGTGGCCTCGAGATCTGGCGCTCCAACGACGCCGGCGCGACCTGGCAGCGCACGCACGTCGAACCCCTGCACGAGGTGACTTACACCTACGGCTACTACTTCGGCACCATCGCCGTCGCGCCCGACAATGCCGAGCGCGTGTACGTGGTCGGCGTGCCGATGATCCGCTCCGACGATGGCGGCAAATCCTGGCTCACGATGCAGCACCGCGACGTGCATGCGGACTACCACGCCTGGTGGATCGACCCGGCCAATCCGCAGCGCATGCTGGTCGGCAACGACGGCGGCGTGGACATGTCCTACGACGGCGGCAAGAACTGGATCAAGCTCGACCGCCAACCGGTCGGCCAGCTCTACACGCTGATGCTCGACAGCGCCGATCCGTACAACGTCTACGGTGGCCTGCAGGACAACGGCACGCTCAAGGGCAGCTCGCGCACGCGCTGGGAGATCGGCGAGGACTGGCAGGAGATCGGCGGCGGCGATGGCATGCATGTCGCGGTCGACACCACCGACAACAAGACGGTGTATTCGGGTTATCAGTTCGGCTACTACCAGCGGGTCGGTCCCGACGGCAGCCACGAGGTGCGCCCGCGCGAGGCGCTGGGCGAGCCGGCGCTGCGCTACAACTGGAACACGCCGGTGATGCTTTCGCCGCACCAGCCCGACATCGTCTACTACGGCGCGCACAAGCTGTTCCGCTCCTTCGACCGCGGCGAGACCTGGAACGCGATCAGCGCCGACCTCACCACCAGCCCCAAGCGCGGCGACGTGCCCTTCGCCACCCTCACCAGCGTGAGCGAGTCGCCGCTGGCCTTCGGGCTGGTGTGGGTCGGCACCGACGACGGCCACGTCTGGGTCACCACCGGCGGCGGCGACCGCTGGCAGCAGGTCGATGCGAAACTGCCGGCCGAACGCTGGGTCAGCCGCGTGGTCGCTTCGGGCAAGGTGCGCGAGCGCGCCTACGTCGCGCTCAACGGCTATCGCAACGACGACATCACGCCCTACCTCTACGTGACCGAGGACCTCGGCAAGTCGTGGCGATCGATCGCGACAGGACTGCCGGCGGCGCCGGTCAACGTGGTACGCGAGGATCCGATCGACGCCAACATCGTCTATGCGGGCACCGATCGCGGCGCCTATGTCTCGCGCGACCGCGGCGCGCACTGGCAGGTGCTGGGCACCGGCTTGCCGCACGTGCCGGTGCACGATTTCCTGATCCATCCGCGCGAGCGCGAGCTGGTGGCCGCCACCCACGGGCGCAGCGCCTGGGTCGTCGACGTGCTGCCGGTGCAGGACTTGAGCCCGGCAATCGAGGCCAAGCCGGTGCACGTCTTTGCGATCAACCCGGTCGCCGGCGACCGCGACTGGCGCGCGCGCGCACCGCGCTGGTTCGACGACAGCGATTACCTGCCCAGGAGCACGATCAGCTTCTGGTCGGGCAGCGAGGGCGAGGCGACGGTGGAACTGGTCGACGCCAATGCACAGGTCGTGCAGCGCCTGCAGACACCGGCGCGCCGCGGCCTCAACCAGTTCGATTGGGACCTGCGTGTCGACCAGGAACTGGCGCTTGCGGCCGAAAAGGTCGCGGCATCGAAGTCCAAGGAAACCGGCACCGAAGGTGCGCTCGCGCGCAGCCCCTACGCCGAATCCGTGCGCCTGGACCACCGCCTCTACGCGACGCCCGGCAAGTACGAGGCCCGCATCACAATGGCCGGCGCCAGCGCCACCGCGCCGCTCGAGATCAAGGCCCCCGAAGCCCGCGATCCCCGCGCCAAGCCCGCCCCGAAGATCCGCGGCAAGGACGACGACGACGACGGCAGCCTTCAACGCGCCACGCCCAATCCGCAGGCGCGCGAGCGCGACTAGCCGCACGCCAAGCCAGGGCGCGGCATCCGCCGCGCCCCGTCCTCCGCTGCAGGAGCGGCTCCAGCCGCGAGCACAGGGCGGGCGCATTGCACTGCGCGATTGATCGAAGCGTGTCCGCGACCGTCGGCATCCGCGTGGCGGCGAGTTCCACTGAATGTTTGAGCCGACACGCGGATGGCGGCGGGCGCGGACCCCCCACGGTTGCCAAGGAAATCAGTTGGGGAGCGGGCGCGGGGTATCCGGCACCGACGAATCAGTAGCAGCCGTAACCGTCGCGACGCTGCTCGGCAATATCGGCCGAGGTCCAATTCAAGCGCCGCTGCAGGTCCACGCGTTCCCACGGCTGCAGTCCGGCGCTGCTGCGGTAGGCCTGCTCGCGGGCCTCGATGTGGTTGCCGCGAGCGTTGAGGCGGCGGGCTTCGCAGCGGGTGAGCTGGCCTTGCGCGACGCCGGCGCCGATGCGCGCGTCCTGGCGGGCCTGCCGCGTGTTGACGGGGGCGGCGACTGCGCAGGCCACGAAGGCGCCGGCGGCAAGGGCAATGGAGAGGGTCAAGCGACGGATCATGGGCGCGACTCCAGCGTTGGGGACTGCCTCCTTCAACGCGCCAGGAGTGGCCCCGCTGACTGCATGGGGCGCACCCGTTGCCCGGCATTCAGGCGCCGGGCCCGGGGCGGGGCGCGGCCGGACACGGCATAATTGGCCATTCCCCCCGCCCGACCCGGCGCCTCCGCGCCGCGTCCTTCCGACTGCGAACCATGCTGCAAGAAATCCTCGAACTGCATAAACAGGGCAAGCTGGCCGAAGCCGAGTCGCGCTACCGCGAACTGCTGACCTTCAACCCGGACGATCCCGAGACCCTGCACCTGCTCGGCATCCTGCGCCGCCAGCAGGGCGACCTTGGCGAGGCGCAGCAGCTGTTGCGGCGCGCGATCGAGCTCTCGCCCGACCGGCCCAACTACTACCTCACGCTGGCCGGCATGGAGTTGCACGCGCGCCAGCTCGAGGCCGCGCGCGCCGATTTCGAAACCGCGCTGCGCCTGAATCCCAACCTCACCGGTGCCTACAGCGCGCTGGGCCAGATCGCGCTGATGCAGGGCGACGGCGTGCGCGCCGAGGAGAACTTCAAGCGTGCGCTGGCCTCGGGCGACGAGCGCAGCGACGTGCTGACCGGCTACGGCACCCTGCTGCTGCAGCGCGGCGCGCACGACGAGGCGCTGCGCTATTACACCCGCGCCGCCGAGAAGTACCCGACCGATCCGGTCGCGCAGGCCGGCGTGGGACGCGCCTACGCAGCCAAGGGCATGCACGCCTTTGCGCGCCAGGCGCTGGACAACGCGGTCAAGTTGCGGCCGGACTACCACCCGGCGCGGATGGCGTTGGCCGAGGTGATGATCGCGCAGCGCGACCTCGCCGCCGCCGACGTCGAACTGCGCGGCCTGCTGCGCGATCCCACCCTGGTCGCGCCGGTCACGGCGCTCCTGGGCGATACCGCGCGGGCACGGGGAGACCTGGCGCGTGCCGCCACCCACTATCGCGATTCGCTCAAGGCCTCGGCGCAGCAGCCGCGCGTGGTCGCGGCGCTGGCTTGGTGCCTGATGCGGTTGCGCCAATTCCGCGAGGCGATCGGCGCCTGGCGCGAGTATCTCAAGCATCGACCCGACGATATCGAGGCCCAGCGTGCGCTGGGCCTGACCGCGGCCGAGGCGGCGCTGTACGACGAGGCCCGCGCGGCACTGGCCAACGTGGTGGCGGCACGGCCCGCCGACCGCGCCGCGCGCGTGCAGCTCGCCGCGGTGCTCGAGGCCAGCGGCGACCTGGCCGGTGCGGAGCACGAAGCCGATCGGGCGCTGGCGCTGGGCCCGGATCCGGGTGCGGCGCTGCTCAAGGCGCGCGCCGAACTGCGTCGCGGCGATGATGCCGCAGCGGCTGCGCGCCTCGACGCGATCGACACCGCCGGCATCAGCCTTGCGCAGGCGCGCTTCCGCCACGCCTTGCGCGGCCATGCGCACGATCGCGCCGGCGACGCGGCCGCTGCGGTCGCGAGCTGGATCGGCGCGCACGGCGCCGGCACGCCGGCGGTACTGCCCGCGGCCGCCGCGGTGGCGCCGGATTTCGACGAAGCCCTGGTGATCGCGCGCGCCGCCCCACCGAACCGGGTCGAACGCGCGCCGGCCGCGCTGCTGCTCGGCGCACCGGGTGGCGGCGCCGAGATCATTGCGGCGATCCTGCGCGACGAGCCGGGCATTGCGGTGCTCTCCGACCGTTTCGGGCCACAGGCGCGCAGCGACGCCTTCGGCGCCGCCGAAGGCCGCTATGCCGATCCCACGGAGTCCGAGGCGCGGGTACAGGCGCGGCGCTATGAACGCGCGCTGGCCCATCTCGAGGTGCCGGTCGGACGCGCGATCCTCGATTGGTTGCCGCACTGGGACCTGCGCTTCCTGCCGCTCGCGCTGCAGCTGTTCGGCGAGGTGCCGCTGATCGTGGCGGCGCGCGAACCGCGCGATGCACTGCTGCAGTGGCTGGCCCACGGCAGTGCGCAGGGCTGGCGGATCGACGATGCCGAGGTCGCGGCCGAGTGGCTGGGCCGTTGCAGCGCGCAGATCGACTGGACCGTGGCCAACGCCGGGCTGCCGCTGCTGGTGGTGGATCCGTCCGAAGCGGGCAGCGATCCGCTGGGTACGCGCGCGCGGCTGCTGGCCTTCCTCGGGCAGCCGCCATCGACGCGTCCGCTGGTCACGCCGGGGCGCGGCGTGGGCGATCTTGCCAACCTGGTCGAGCGCGGACACCACGCGCACTATGCGCAGGCGCTGGCTGGCGCCTTCGCGCGCCTGGATGCCGCCCGCCGCGGGGCCTGAGCCGCGGATCCGATTCCCTTGCCCGGCCCGCGCCGTCGTCCGGCGGCGGGCCTGATGGAGTGTGCTGCGGATGGAAACATGGCTCGTCATCGTGCTCGCGCTGGTGCAGGCGCTGACCGAGTTCCTGCCGGTGTCGAGTTCGGGACACCTGGGGCTCGCCGGTTTCTTCCTCGGACTGCCCTACCAGGGCCTGACCTTCGACCTGGCGCTGCACCTGGGCACGCTGCTGGCGGTGGTCGCGTATTTCTGGAAGGACCTGTGGCGGCTCGCGCGCGCGGTGCTGGCGATCCGTTCGCTGCGCGAGCTCGACACGATGCAGCGCCTGGGCGTGGGCATCGCGCTGTCGACGATCCCGGCAGCGATCGTGGGCGGGGGGATGCCCGATGCCTTCACTGAATCGCTGCGCACGCCGGTCCTGATCGCGGTGAACCTGATCGTGTTCGGCGTGCTGCTGGGGCTGGCCGATCGCCACGGCGGCGGGCAGCGCGGCGAAAGCGCGATCACGCTACGCGACGCGCTGACGATCGGCGCCGCGCAGGCGCTGGCGCTCATCCCCGGGACCTCGCGCTCGGGCATCACCATGACCGCGGGTCTCGCGCTCGGGCTCGATCGCGCCACGGCCGCGCGCTACTCGTTCCTGATGTCGGTGCCGATCACGGCGCTCGCGGTCGGCCATGGCGGGCTGCAACTGGTACAAAGCACCGAACGGCTCGACCTCGGGGTGCTGGCCCTGGGCGTGGCGGTCTCGGGGCTGGCCGGCATCGTCGTGATCCATGTGTTCCTGCGCATCCTGCGCCAGGTCGGCACCTTGCCTTTCGTGGCCTACCGCATCGCACTGGGCGTGCTGGTCCTGGGGCTGGTGGCCTTCCGCAACTAGCACCACTTCGGTGCTAACTATGTTGCGATGCGCCATCGCGGCGCATCTTTCCTGTCGCGGTGTCGAGAAAACCGCCACAACCCCTTGATTCGACGTTGTGGCACGGGTGGCACGGGCATTGCTGAAGGGAACCCGACGTTCCTTTCCTTTCCTGGAGTCCGCCATGTCCGCAAACGCCGCTCCCGACGCCCTGAAACTGATCAAGGACAACGAGGTCGAGTTCGTCGACCTGCGCTTCGCCGACCTGCTCGGCAAGCAGCACCACGTCACCTTCCCGGCCAAGGCCATCGATGCCAGTACCTTCGAGGACGGCAAGATGTTCGACGGCTCCTCGATCTCGGGCTGGAAGGGCATCAACGAATCCGACATGGTGCTGATGCCCGATGGCGCGTCGGCCGTACTCGATCCCTTCGCGGAAGACCCCACGCTCCTGATCAACTGCGACGTGCTCGAGCCGAGCACGATGCAGGCCTACTCGCGCGATCCGCGCACCACCGCGCGCCGCGCCGAGGCCTACCTCAAGGCCACCGGCATCGCCGACACCGCGTTCTTCGGGCCGGAGCCCGAGTTCTTCATCTTCGACCAGGTGCGCTGGCAGAACACCATGCAGGCGTGCAGCTTCGAGATCGACTCGGAAGAGGCGGCGTGGAGCTCGAACAAGAAGTACGAGGACGGCAACAGCGGCCATCGCCCCGGGGTCAAGGGCGGCTACTTCCCGGTACCGCCGGTCGACTCGCTGCAGGACATCCGCAGCGAGATGTGCAAGATGCTCGAGCTCATGGGCGTGCCGGTCGAAGTGCACCACCACGAGGTGGCGACCGCCGGCCAGTGCGAGATCGGCACGCGCTTCAACACCCTGGTGCGCAAGGCCGACGAGCTGATGACGCTCAAGTACGTGGTCAAGAACGTGGCCCACCGCCACGGCAAGACCGCGACCTTCATGCCCAAGCCCATCGTCGGCGACAACGGCTCGGGCATGCACGTGCACCAGTCGCTGGCCAAGGGCGGCACCAACCTGTTCGCGGGCGAACTCTACGGCGGCCTGTCGCAGCTGGCGCTGTGGTACATCGGCGGCATCTTCAAGCACGCGCGCGCGATCAACGCCTTCACCAATTCGACCACCAACAGCTACAAGCGCCTGGTGCCGGGCTACGAGGCGCCGGTGATGCTGGCCTATTCGGCCCGCAACCGCTCGGCTTCGTGCCGCATTCCGTGGGTCGCGAGCCCCAAGGCGCGCCGCATCGAGATCCGTTTCCCGGATCCGGTCAACTCCGGGTACCTGAGCTTCGCCGCGCTGATGATGGCGGGCCTGGACGGGATCAAGAACAAGATCGATCCGGGCGCGCCCTCGGACAAGGACCTCTACGACCTGCCGCCCGAGGAAGAGAAGAACATCCCCAAGGTCTGCCACTCGCTCGACATGGCGCTCGATGCACTCGACGCCGACCGCGAGTTCCTCAAGGCCGGCGGCGTGTTCTCCGATGACCTCATCGACGGCTACATCGAGCTCAAGATGCAGGAGGTGACCAAGTTCCGCGCCTCCACGCATCCCCTCGAGTACCAGCTGTACTACTCGATCTGATGCCCGGGCACGGCGCCGCCCCGCCGGGGGCGGCGCCGGCGCGGATGCGGCCCATAGAGGCCGCACCGCCGCCGCCACGGCATCGCATCGACGCTGCACCGCGGGGAGGGCCACCGACAAAGCCGGAGACTTCGCCTTGAAGCCCCGTCCCGTGGATCCCGCAGTCGCCGTACCGCCACAGTCACGCGCGCGCCGCGCGCGCTGCCGTGCGCGCCGCCGCGCGCCACCCCGATCCCCATCCCGTTCCGCTGCCAACCGTGGAGGCGCTGCATGAAACTGATCACCGCGATCATCCGTCCGTTCAAGCTCGACGACGTGCGCGAGGCGCTGGCGCAAGCCGGCGTCTCGGGCATCACCGTCACCGAGGTCAAGGGCTTCGGGCGCCAGAAGGGCCACACCGAGCTGTACCGCGGCGCCGAGTACGTGGTCGATTTCCTGCCCAAGCTCAAGGTCGAGACCGCGGTGCCCGACGCGCTGCTGGAAGCGGCGCTGGAGGCTATCCAGCAGGCCGCGCGCACCAACAAGGTCGGCGACGGGAAGATCTTCGTGTCCCCGCTCGACCAGGTGGTGCGCATCCGCACCGGCGAACTCAACGACGACGCGCTCTGAACCCTACCCGTGCGAGGCCTCCCATGAGCATCCCAACGACTTCACCGCTGCACCGATGCCTGCCCGCGCTGGCGGGACTTTCCGCACTGCTGCTGCCCGCGCTTGCGCTGGCCCAGGACACGCCGGTGCCCGACAAGGGCGACACCGCGTGGCTGCTGACCTGCGCCGCGATCGTCATCTTCATGACCCTGCCCGGGCTCGCGCTGTTCTACGGCGGCCTGGTGCGCAGCAAGAACGTGCTGTCGGTGTTGATGCAGTGCCTGCTGGTGTTCTCGCTGGTGGCGGTGCTGTGGGCGCTGTACGGCTACAGTTTCGCCTTCACCGAGAACGGGCCTTACATCGGCGGCCTCGACCGCTTGTGGGCCAAGGGGCTCGATACGGCGGCGCTGGCGGCGACTTTCACCAAGGGCGTGTACGTGCCGGAGCTGGCCTTCTTCGTGTTCCAGGGCGCCTTCGCCTGCATCACCTGTGCCCTGATCGTCGGCGCCTTCGCCGAGCGGATCAAGTTCAGCGCGGTGCTGGTCTTCACCGCGATCTGGTTCACCTTCGCCTACACGCCGATCGCGCACATGGTGTGGTTCTTCCCCGGTCCCGACGCCTTCACCGACAACGACGCGGTCGCCGGCGTGCTGGCGCGCTCGGGCATGCTCTTCGCCAAGGGCGCGCTGGATTTCGCCGGCGGCACGGTGGTGCACATCAACGCCGCGGTCGCGGGGCTGGTGGGTGCGTACGTGATCGGCAAGCGCGTGGGCTACGGCAAGGAAGCGCTCAAGCCGCATAACCTCACCTTGACCATGATCGGCGCCTCGATCCTGTGGGTGGGCTGGTTCGGCTTCAACGCGGGTTCCGCGCTCGAAGCCGGCAGCGTGGCCTCGCTCGCCTTCGTCAACACTTTCCTCGCCACGGCGGCGGCGGTGCTGAGCTGGAGCGCGGCGGAATGGATCGGCAAGGGCAAGCCCTCGATGCTGGGCGGCGCGTCCGGCGCGGTGGCGGGGCTGGTCGCGATCACGCCGGCGGCGGGTTTCGTCGGCATCCTGGGCGGCATCGTGATCGGCCTCCTGGCCGGCGTGTTCTGCCTGTGGGGCGTGACCGGTCTCAAGCGCCTGCTGGGCGCCGATGACGCGCTCGACGTGTTCGGCGTGCACGGCATCGGCGGCATCCTCGGCGCGCTCCTGACCGGCGTGTTCGCCGCGCCGTCGCTGGGCGGCGCCGGGATCTGGGACTACGTGACCGAGACCGCGCTGCCGGACTACTCGATCACGGGCCAGGTCTGGATCCAGGCCCAGGGCGTGCTGACCACGATCGTGGTCTCGGGCGTGGTGGCGCTGTTCGCCTTCACCCTCATCAAGCACACGATCGGGCTGCGCGTTCCCGAGGAATCCGAACGCGAGGGCCTCGACATCGCCTCGCACGGCGAGTCGGCCTACAGCTGAGGCATCGCATCCGGCGGACGGCGTGGCCTGCGCCGTCCGCCCGGATCGACCCCATGGGCAACCACACCCGGGACTGGCGATGTCATGGGTCTGCACTAGACTGGTGCAATGCACGGTCCCCCCACCCCCGGCCAGGTTCTTGAACAGCTCGCCACCCCGCTCGTGCTGCTGGATCGCGAGTTGCGGATCCGCTGGGTCAATCCTGCTTTCGCACGCTGGCTCGGCCTCTCGGCGCGCCGCTTCGTGCAGCAACCCTTGAGCGCGCTCAACGCCGAGCCCGGCGATCTGGCCGACCTGCTCGATCGCGCAGGCGCCAGCGCCGAACCGGTGCGGGCGCAACGCGTGCGCCTCCTGCCCACCCCCGAGCGCGAAGTCTTCGCCGATGCGCTGGTCACCAGCCTCGCCGCCGAGCCCGATGCAGAAGGTTTCCTGATCGAGTTCCACCCCACCGGCGAGTTCGCCGGGCCCGACCCCCTGACCACCGTACCGGCGGCCCTGCACCGGACCTTGAAGGGCCTCGCGCACGAGGTGCGCAATCCGCTGGCCGGATTGCGCGGTGCCGCGCAGCTCCTGGGGCGGCGCATCGCCGATCCGGATGCCAAGCGCTACCTCGACGTCATCACCGCCGAGGCCGACCGCCTCGCCGCGCTGGTCGACCGCCTGCTCGAACCGGCGCCGCCGCGCCCGCACGCCGCGCTCAACGTGCATGAACCGCTCGAGCGCGTGCGCGTGCTGGGCGAAGCCGACGCCGGCTGGAGCGTGGTGATCCAGCGCGACTACGACCCCAGCCTGCCGCTGTTGGCCGGCGATGGCGACCGCCTCACGCAGGCGCTGTGGAACCTGGTGCGCAACGCGATCGAGGCCGGTGCGAGCGAAGTGCGCCTGCGCACGCGCGCCGAGCACAACGTGGTGATCGGCGAGCGGGTTTGGAAGCTGGCGCTGCGGATCGAGGTCGACGACAACGGGCGCGGGGTGCCGGATGAACTGACGGAACGGTTGTTCCTGCCGTTGGTGTCGGGTCGCGCGGAAGGCACCGGGCTCGGGCTTACGTTGGCGCAGGAGGTGGCGCGGGAGCATCGGGGGAGCCTGACGTTCCGGTCGCGGGCGGGGCACACGGTGTTCACCTTGATGTTGCCGGTGGATGGTGAGGATGCATTGAACGACGCGTCGAGATAGGACGCGTTGGTCGGTACGACGTTCACCCCCACCCTTGCCCTCCCCCATCGAGGGGGAGGGGATATGCAGTCGCAACGACAGCCCTCCCTCTCAAGGGGAGGGGATTCGTGGTCGCAATGACAGGACGCGCATGCAATGGCAGAGATCTGGGTCATCGATGACGAACGCTCGGTGCGCTTCGTGCTGGCGGAGGCGCTGCGCGAGGCGGGGTTCGTGGTGCGCGACTTCGACAACGCGCGCGCGGCGCTCAACGTGCTCGCGCACGCGCGGCCCGATGCGGTGTTCACCGACGTGCGCATGCCGGGCATGGACGGGCTGCGCTTCCTCGAGATCCTGGGCGAACAGCAGGTCGAGGTCCCCGTGGTGGTGATGAGCGCCTACACCGACGTGCCGAGCACCGCGACCGCGTTCCGCCACGGCGCCTTCGAGTTCCTGTCCAAGCCCTTCGACCTCGATGCGGCGGTGGCGATCGCGCGCCGTGCCGTGAGTCCCAAGCGCGCGGCGGCTGCCAGCGTGGTGCCCGAGCTCGATGTCGAGTCCGAACTGGTGGGCGAAACGCCGGCGATGCGCGAGGTCTTCCGCGCCATCGGCCGCGTGGCCCAGACTGATCTTGGCGTGCTCATCACCGGCGAAACCGGCACCGGCAAGGAACTGGTGGCGCGCGCGCTGCACCAGCACTCGCGCCGCGCGCGCGGGCCCTTCGTCGCCTTGAACACCGCGGCGATCCCGGCCGAACTCCTCGAATCGGAACTGTTCGGCCACGAGGCCGGCGCCTTCACCGGCGCCAGCCGGCGCCAGGCCGGGCGCTTCGAGCAGGCCGCCGGCGGCACCCTGTTCCTGGACGAGATCGGCGACATGCCGGCCTCGCTGCAGACGCGGCTGCTGCGCGTGCTGGCCGAGGGCGAGTTCTACCGCGTGGGCGGGCGCGAATTGATCAAGGCCGATGCGCGCGTGGTCGCGGCCACCCACCAGGACCTGGACCGCAAGGTCGCCGAAGGCAGCTTCCGCGCCGACCTGCTGCATCGGCTGGACGTGGTGCGCATCCACCTGCCGGCACTGCGCGAACGCCGCGTCGACGTGCCGCGCCTGGCCGAACGCTTCCTCGCCCGCGCCGCGCGCGAGCTGCACCTGGAACCCAAGCGCTTCTCCGCCCGCGCGCTGGAACAACTCGCGCGCCACGACTGGCCCGGCAACGTGCGCCAACTCGAGAACCTGTGCCGCCGCCTCGCCGTGATGGCGCCCGGCCGCGAGATCCTCGCCGCCGACCTGCCGCTGCTGGCCGTCGAAGCAAAACCCCCAGGCGACGACGACTGGACCGCCGCGCTGCGCCGCTGGACTCGCCACCAGCTCGAGACCGGCAGCCCCAAGGTCGCCCCGCAGGCCCGCGCGCTGTTCGACCAGGCCTTGCTCGAAGCCGCGCTGGAGCTCACCGGCGGGCATCGCCAGCAGGCGGCGGAGCGCTTGGGCCTTGGACGCAACACCATCACCCGCAAGCTCGGCGCCACGCGCACGCGGCGTCCGCGCACGGCTTGAAGCCGCGAAACGCGGCGATGGGAGTATTTCCCCTGTGGGAGCGGCTTCAGCCGCGACTGGCACCTGTCGCGGCTGAAGCCGCTCCAACAGCGGGGGGCGCCTCGCGCGCTCGTCGTCGCGATCGACCTATCATCCGTCGCAGCGTTGCCTGACACGAACCGGATTGCCCATGCCGCAGAACCCGACCGTTCGCTCCGCCACCCGCGCGGATATCCCCGTGCTGGTCGAGTTCAACGCCGCGATGGCCTGGGAAACCGAGCGCAAGCGCCTCGATCAGCGGCGCCTGGCGCGCGGGATCGAAGGGCCCTTCGAGCAACCGGGGCGCGGGCGCTACTTCGTGGCCGAATTCGCTGGCGCGGTGGTCGGCAGCCTGCTGGTCACCTACGAATGGAGCGACTGGCGCGATGGCGACTGGTGGTGGATCCAGAGCGTCTATGTGTCCGAACCGGCGCGACGCAAGGGCGTGTTCCGTGCGCTCTACGCCGAGCTCGAGCGCCTCGCGCGGGCAACGCCGCGCGTGGTCGGCCTGCGCCTGTACGTGGAATGGGAAAACCTGCGGGCGCAGGAAACCTACCGCGCGCTGGGCATGAACCAATGCCATTACCACCAATATGAACGGGCGTTCGTCGAGCTCGCGACGGGCTGAACGCACCGTCGAACGGCCGGGATATGCCATTCGTCCGCGCGGCGCGCGCGGCCAAGGCGCTTGTTCACGGGTCTTAACGCGAATGCGGGAAGCTGCCCGCTATACTCGAGCGGTCCGCGTCTGGAGTCTCTCGCTAATGTCCCCTGCCGTCCGTTGGCTGTGCGCGCTTGCCCTGCTGGCATCCGCGACGCAAGCCCTTGCCCAAGCCAATGTCCAGGTCACGGGCACGGCGCGCAACATCCCCTTCCCGACCGAGTGCCGTGCCTCCGCGGGGGTGCAGTACACCTTTGCGGTCGACAGCATCCGGGCCCGGTTCGCCTGCAATGGCATCGCCTATGACTGCGATTCCAAGCCGCTGAAGAACAACCCGGGCCAGGTCATGAGCTACCAGACGGGAAACCCCGGGACGTTGCAGCTCAACTGCGGCACCACCACCACGATCACCGGGCTGCAGACCTTCGTCGCCGACATGTTCCCGACCCTGCAGACCTATATCGACCTGCCCAACAGCGACCAGGCCGAGCGCTTCTGCATGCACGTGGCGAAGGAGCATGTGACGGCGGTGGACTACAACCCGTCCACGCACCTGTTCAGCTACACCTGCAGCGCCGACGTGGGCGGTGCCGTCGACATCGTGGGCTGCTACACCTTGCAGCCATTCCGCTACGACGCGACCAACACCACGCTGCTGGTGCCCGACTGCATCGAGGGCACCGACCCGACCCAGAGCCCATACCTGCTCGAAGACGGTTACGAAGACGCCTGAACGGCGACGTCGCCTACCGACGGCACGCCCAACGCGCGGCCGTCGGCGCCAATTCCCAGCGGCCCCTGGCCGCTGACCACCGATCCGGTTCCCGCCCAGCGCGACAGCGCGGCCATGGCCGCGGGCCCGGCATCGGGCTCGAGCGGATAGGCATGGGCGCGGGCCTGCCCATCGACTACGGCTGAAAAGGCCAGCGTTCCCAAGCCTGGCGCGGTGTGAGCGCAGAGTTGTCCCCGCCCCGGCGCGACGTCGAGTGTTTCCACCAGGACCGTGCCGCTGGCATCGAGGGTCGCGGTCGCGCCGGGCGGCACCTGCCAGCGCACCGCGAGTCCGTGCGCCCGCAGCAGCGCCACGGCCTGGCGCTGCGCCAGCCACCAGTCGGCGTAGGCCGCCGCGTGTAGCGACGGGTCGACTGGCGCCCACGGACTGGCGGCCCAATCGCTGAATCCCGCGAGCTCAACCCGAACTTCGCCATCGGCCCGTAGCAGGCGCTGACCGGTCGGCAGCACGGCCGCTTCCTCGGCCGCCGGCGTGAACAGCGCGGCCTCGATCAATTGCCAGATCGCGCCGTAGCCGGCGTGGTCGAGCTGCAGCGCGGTCAACGCGCACAGGTCGTGGTGGGTGAGATAGCGCGCGTGCACGACCTCGAGGCCCAGCGCCTGGCGCAGGAACAGGTCGACCGCGGCACCGGCCAGTCCGCGCGCTTCGAAATCGCGCTCCATGGTGTCGCCCAGGACCTGTGCCAGCGCGGCGTCGGCCACCAGCACGAAGGGCGCCACCCGCAGCAGCCCACCCTCGAAACCGGGCTCGGGCTCCAGCGGCGCGCTCGCCATGCGCCCGCCCGCGGTGCCGAAAGCCATCACCTGCGGGGCTGCCCGCGAGCGCGGCTCGCTGCGATAGTGCTGCACCAGCTCGCGGTGCAGCGGCCAGCCCGGACGCAGGGCCTGGGCCGGATCGTAGAGCGCGCCGGCCAGCGCGAGTCCCGCGGATTCGACCCCCGGCAGCAGTCGCGCGAGGTCGCTGGCGACGGCGTCGACCAGCGCCGCGGCCTGCTCGGTCGGCAGGCGCAGCGCATGGGCCGGGGCTGGCAGCGCCAGTTCGACCGCGAGCAGCGCGAGGCAAACGGTGGGATCGGAACGGGACATCGGCGGGTGGCCGTGGCAAGCGCGCGAGTGTAAGCCATGGCTGTCGGCCCGCGCTGGCGCCGCCTGGCGGTCGCGCAACGCTTGGCTTCGACGCCATGCCACGGCAGCATGCAGCCTCCCTCCCGCGCGCCGGCCCCATGGCTTCACCCCCCGACGATCCCGCGACCGCAGGCCGCAGCCCCCGCCGCGCGCTCGCGCATTGGCTGCTGCCGGCGCTGGCGACCGTGCTGCCGTGGCCGGCCAGCTTCCGGTTGTACCGCGCAGTGGCCGGGCGCGCGTGGCCGTTCCGGGCCGAGACCGAGGCCGCCTGCGCGAGCGCGAGCCAATACCTGCCGCTGGGAGATGCCAGCGCGTGGCGGCGCGCGCACCGGCTGGTGCGGCTCGTGGACCAGGCCGACTACTACCTGTCGCGTACCCGCGGCGATCGCTGGCTCGACCGGCATGTGGTCACGCGCGGGGCCTGGCCTGGCCGCGGCGAGCCTTTCCTGGCGCTGGGCTACCACTGGGGCGCGGGCCTGTGGGCGCTGCGCTCGTTGCGCCGCGCCGGCCATGGCGCGGCCTTCCTTTCTGCCGAGGTCGATGCGCGCCAACTCGGCATCGGCGGGGTGGCGCTGCGCCAGGCGCGGCGGCGCATGCGCGAGCTCGAACGCGCGGGCGGGCGGGCGCCGATCTACCTCGGCGGCGCCAGCGCCGCGATGCAATCGGTCTTCGCGCAGGGCGACGTGGTGGTGGCGCTGATCGACGTGCCGCCCCGCGCCGGCCAGGTCACCGTGCCGGTCAACCTGCTTGGGCGCCCGGCGCGCCTGCCCGACGGCCTGTTGCGGCTCGCATTGCGCGAAGGCGTGCCGCTGGTGCCTTTCGCGATGGGGGTGGACCCCGACAGCGGCGTGCGCCGCCTCGACATCGGCACGCGGATCGCGGTCGACGACGTGGGTGCCGCCGCGCGCGCGGTGGCCGCCGACCTCGACGCGCTGTTGCGGCGCGATCCGGCCGCGTGGCACCTGTGGACGCAGGCCGGTGCCTTCTTCGATCCCTCGCCCGGCGAAGTGGCGCGGTAACATCGCGTCCTTCCCCGGGCTTCGCCAGGAGCGCCATCCATGAGCACGCGTCCGTTGCGGCGGGTCGGCATCGTCGGCGGCAGCCGCATCCCGTTCTGCCGCCAGAACACGGCCTATGTCGACCTCGGCAACTTCGGGATGTCGGTCAAGGCGGTGGGTTCGGTGGTCGAGCGCTTCGGGCTCTCGGGCGTGGCGCTGGGCGAAGTCGCGCTGGGCGCGGTGATGAGCCACTCCAGCGACTACAACCTCGGGCGCGAAGTGGCGCTGTCCTCGGGCCTGTCGCCGCGCACGCCGGGCATCACGATGTCGCGCGCCTGCGGCACCAGCCTCGACACCGCGATCCACGTCGCCAACAAGATCGCGACCGGCCAGATCGAGAGCGGCATCGCCGGCGGTTCGGACACCACCAGCGACGTCCCGATCGTGTTCGGGCGCAAGTTCGCCGGCCGCCTGCTTGCCACCGCGCGCGCGAAAAGCTTCGGCCAGCGCCTCGCGGCATGGAAGGGCTTTCGCCCTTCGGAGCTCACCCCGAGCTTTCCCGGCGTGTCGGAGAAGCGCACCGGCAAGAGCATGGGCGAGCACTGCGAGGCGATGGCGAAGGAGTGGAAGATCGGCCGCGCCGAGCAGGACCAGCTCGCCGCCGATTCGCACCGCAAGGGCGCGGCGGCCTACGAGCGCGGCTTCTTCGACGATCTGGTGGTCGAGTTCCGGGGCCTCAAGCGCGACAACATCCTGCGCCCCGACAGCACGGCCGAGAAGCTGGCCGGCCTCAAGCCCGCCTTCGACAAGACCTCCGGCCAGGGCACGCTGACCGCCGGCAATTCCACCCCGCTGACCGACGGCGCGAGCGCGGTGCTGCTGGCGAGCGAGGACTTCGCCGCCGCGCGCGGCTGGAAGATCCAGGCCTACCTGTCGCACGCCAAGGTCGCGGCGGTCGACTTCGTCGGCGGCGAAGGCTTGCTGATCGCGCCGGCGGTGGCGGTGTCGGAGATGCTGCGCGACGCCGGCCTGACCCTGCAGGACTTCGATTTCTACGAGATCCACGAGGCCTTCGCCGCCCAGGTGCTGTGCACCCTGCGCGCCTGGGAGAGCCCGGCCTACTGCCGCGACCGCCTCGGCCGCGAGCAGCCCATGGGCAGCATCGACCCGGCCAAGCTCAACGTGGTCGGTTCGAGCCTCGCCTTCGGCCACCCCTTCGCCGCCACCGGCGCGCGCATCGTCGCCACCGCGGCCAAGCTCCTGGCCGAACGCGGCTCGGGCCGCGCCCTGATCTCGGTCTGCACCGCGGGCGGCATGGGCGTGGTGGCGATCGTCGAGCGGCCGTAGGGCCGTGGCCTGAAGCGTCTGGTCGCGGCTGAAGCCGCGACACCGGCTTGCGCGGGCCAACGGGCAGGCGCATTCAGGACCCCGAAAACACCGAGGGCGCCCGCAGGCGCCCTCGTGATCGCACCGCAGCAGGCCCCCGGATCAGCCGACCCGGAACAGGCTCCCGCCGCCGCCGCCGGCGCTGTTGTAGCTCGAACGGCGCCGGCGCATGCGCTCCTGCAGCTCGATGCGACGTTCTTCCAGCCACTCGGCGCGGCCCACGGTGGCAGGGTCGAGGCCGCGACCCGAGGCTTCACCGGTGCGGAACGAGCAGAAATCCTCGTACGACTCGAGTTCGTGCTTGAGCTCGCGCACGCACAGCTCGATCATGATGGCGTCATCGAGCAGGCCCACGACCGGAACGGAATCCGGAATGACGTCCTTGGGATCGGCGAAGTAGCTCAGCGCGGTGAGCACGCGCTGCTTGTCCTCCTCGGCCAGCGCCCAACCCTCGTCGTGCACCATCGCGATCAGCGCGCCGAGCTTGTCCAGGCGCGAGGCGATGAACTCGGGCACCTGCTTGCCCTCGCCGTCGATCAGGAGCTGCCTGGCGGCATCGGTGATCTCGGTCGCGCTCTTGGCGGTGACGTTGGACTGCGCGCGCTTGACCGCTTCCTGGAAGTGGGCCAGGTCGGCGTCGGAGAGGTCGATCGTGATGGAAAGCGACATGGCGGAACCTCGATCGGAAAGCGGACGAGCGGGCCTGCGAGCCTAGCCATGCCCTGCAGGGGCGTCAATCGCGACGACTTGGTGCCACTGCTCGATACCGGGCCCCCGGGCCCCGATGACAGCGGACGGCAACGCTCAGGCCGCCACCGCCTTGACCATCACGCGCTTGCCGTAGCGGTGCTGTTCATAGGCATCCGGCGGCGGCGCGAGCACTTCGATGTCGCGGAAGCCGATCCGGGACAGCACCCAGACCAGCCCCTCGACGCTGGGCGCAAGGCAGATACCGGTCACGCTGGACTCGGGCCCATGGGTCTCCTGGGCCTCGTCGATCAGGCCGAAGATGCCCTTGAGCGGCTTGACGAAACGATAGGCGCCCCAGTCCACCGGGCCGGACAGGTTGGGCACGACCTGGGTCTCGACCAGGCACAGGCCGCCGGGACGGGTGAGCGAGCGCGCCACGCGCAGGGCGCCGACCGGATTCTCGAGGTGGTAGATGAGGCCGAAACACAGCACCAGGTCGTGGGTACCGAACAGCGCCGGTGTCGCCGCGTGGACGTCCGACTGCAGCGCCCGCACCTGTGGCAGGTCCAGCACCCGCGCCATCCGGTTGCAGTCGGCGACGTGGTCGGGCCGCGCGTCGAGTCCCAGCACCGCGCGACAGCCGCGGCGCGCCAGTTCGGTCGAGAAGTAGCCCTGGTGGCAGGCGAGGTCGACCGCGCCGACCGCGCCCAGGCCCTGCGGGAAGTGCGCGGCCAGGGCCTGGTCCATCATCGCCAGCCGGGTCTCGTGGATCGAATCCAGCACGCCGTCGTCGTAGCTGCGGGTGACCGCGCCCGAGGGCAACCGGAAGCGGTAGAACCAGGTCCGTTCGAGGATTTCGCGTTCGAGATCGTTCATGGGCGCGCGGTTGCCGGGGGCCGC
>Ga0209254_10001050_pt1 | contig 24391 bp, 22 predicted proteins | sample FrelakmetDIP11DI_FD_187148 | JGI IMG/M metagenome (GOLD analysis project Ga0209254, IMG submission 187148) | Freshwater lake sediment microbial communities from the University of Notre Dame, USA, for methane emissions studies - DIP11 DI (SPAdes)... | ecosystem: Environmental > Aquatic >...
CCATCGAAGAACTGCGTGAATCCCGCGGGCGCATAGGGGCCGACCACGACCTGCTCCAGTACACCGATGCCTTTGCGCGTGCCATCGCTCGCGCGCACGACCTGCTGCACGTGCAGGTTTTCCGGCGCCAGCAGGTCGAGCTGCCGTGGATCGAAGGACTCGGCGCCGAACGCAAGTTCGCCTTTCCACATCCCCTGGCCCCATTCCGGGTGTCCGTAGCCAAGGCCCTTCATCTGGAATTTGAGGATCGGCTCGAGTGAAATCGTGCGCGTGTCGCCGGCAAGGTCAACCAGATCGATCTCGGCCGATGCGGCAAGGCGAGTCCCGCGATGATACGAAATCCGATGGCGGGCGCTCGCCATCCGCTCGTCGCGGCTTTCCTGAACACCGGGCACCGCCGCTTCGCTCGTGTACAGCGGCGCGATAATCCCTTCGCGCACCAGCGCTTCACCCTTCGAGCCATCGAAAAAAATCGCGTGCGAGACATGGTCATCCCAGAACAACGGCGCCCACACAAAACAGATGCCGCGCGGCGTCCCCGGTGCGCCGCCGGATTCGCGCTCGCCGACGCCGCGCACACCCCACGAGCGGTCCTTGGTGCCGTGGCATACGGCTTCGTCAACTTTGATCTCGCCGTCCGGATGGCGCACCACACCGGACCAGCGTCCAAACTGGTCGAAGCGGGTCGCATCCATTGCGCGACGCGTCCCGCTCCACAATATCTGGCGCGCTTCCTGAATCGCCCCGGTGCGCGCCGAAAATGTGAGATCACACGCAATGCCGCTGCTGTTGTCGTCGAGCACGACGCGCGTGCGCTTCAGCGGCTCGACGACTTCGATCCGGAATGGCCCGACTTGCATGTCGGTACGTTCATCCGGCGCGCGCCGCGAGCCGTAAAAACAGTGTTGCCGGCCGTTGGGCTGAACCACGCTGAACGCGCAGTCGAGAATGCCGCGATGCGGGTACACCGCCATGCCGATACCGAAATAATAGGAACCATCGGGCGCGTAGCCGTTGAACCACGTGCGGTCGTAAACGTTACGATCACTCGTCGCCGGATGCGCGATCGGCTCCGGCGTCTGGTGGATGGGGTAGTCGTCCAGTTTGTTCAGCATGTTTTGTTGCTCCTGATTGTTGTCACGGCCCCGCCGCGGACCCGCCTCGCAAAGCACCCATCACGTCTCGTTGAGCGCAGCGTCGTCATACTGAAGATGTCGTCCGAAAACGCAACCGAGGGGGAGTCGAGCCGCGGCGGGTCAGTGGTTCTACTGACTCGACCGCACCGGATCCGTGTGCGACAACGATCACCCTGCTCACGAATGGAGGTTTGACATGTCGAACGCTGCCGATCGGTCCGTCGCTGCGCGTATCGTCGATCTGTTACAAGCCGAGGGTATCGACACTGTCTTCGGCATTCCCGATCCAAACTTTCAGCGCATGTACCGTGTCGCGGCCGATCGCGGTATGCGGCTCGTCGCGCCGCATCACGAATCCGCCGGCGGCTTCATGGCGGATGCGATGTGGCGGCTCACCGGAAAGCCGCAGGTCGTGATCGGCAATCAGGGCCCGGGGGTCGCCAATCTGGTGCCGGCCGCGATCTGTGCATCGAAAGAGAAGGCGCCGGTGGTGTTCATCGCGGGGCAACGCGGTCGTATGCTCGACTCGCAGGTGCGGCGCTCGAAGTTTCAGTACACACCGCAGCCGCGCTTCTTCGAAGCTGCGATGAAGTATGTCGGCATCATCGAGTTTCCGAATCAGGTCGACGAGATTTTCCACGAAGCGTTCCGCCAGGCGCTGTCGGGGACGCCAGGCCCGGTGTACATCGAATTTCCGAACGAGCATGCCAATACCGAAGTTGATCTTGGTCCCATACAGAACCCGCACGACTACCGGTTGATCCATCAGCAAGCGGACCCCGCGGCGATCGAGGCCGCCGCGGATCTGCTGATCAATGCGGCTTCGCCCCTCATGCTGGTTGGCTGCGGTGTTCGCAACGCACGCGCGTTCGACGCACTCGACACGCTGATCGCGGCACTCCAGTGCCCGGTCATTCCAACCTGGGCGGCGCGTGGAGTGGTGCCGGATACACATCCCAACGTGCTGCTGTACTCGAGCCCCGCCGCCAACGACGCGATCGCGGCCGCCGACGTCGTGCTCGCGCTCGGCACGTCGATTGGTGAAAACCTGCACTACGGAACCGGTCGTCACTGGGCGCACGGACATACCGAGCGCAAGTGGATTTATGTCGAACGCAACCCCGGCAACATCGGCGTCAATCGGCGCATCGAGGTACCACTGGTCGGCGACGTACGGGATGTGATGCCGCAACTCGCCGCAGAGCTCGCTACACGCGGCAACCGCACTGCGCTGCGCGCGCTGCCGGCGTGGCGCGCAGCGCATCAGGCGGCGCGTAGAAAATTGTGGGGCTCGGCCGGCGATGTTCATCCGATCCACCCGGGACGAATGATCCGTGAGGTAACCGCGCTGCTGCCCGACGACGCTGTTGTGGTGCGCGACGGCGGCGCCACGGCGCTCGCTGAGGTGCACTACCACGAGATGCGCTGCCGCGATCAGCTTTCGACGCTGCATTTCGGGCACCTCGGCACCGGTCTTCCGTATGCGCTCGGCGCTCAACTCGCGATAGGCAATACGCGGCGCGTCTGCCTGATCACCGGCGACTCCGCATTCCTGTTCCACCTCGCGGAGCTCGAAACCGCGGTACGCAAACGCCTGCCGGTGGTCGTCATCGTCAACTCCGACTCCGCCTGGGGCATGGAGCGGCCCGGCTTCTATCAGGAGTTTGGTCAGGGACGTGAAGTGGAGGTGGACTGGGGCAAGGTCCGGTTCGACAAGATCGCTGAGGGGTTCGGTGCGCATGGCGAGTACGTCGAGCACACCGGCGATATCCGCGGCGCCGTCGAACGCGCATTCGCGGCCGGCAAACCCGCGGTGGTGCAGGTCGTGGTCGATCCGATCATCAACTCGTTGCAGATGCCCAACGCGGCAGAGTTCGTCACGTGGTACGCGGGTTCGCTTTACTGACGCCACGGGCAGCGTGGTATTTCTCCGAGTCGGCCGGTCGCCTGTCCGAAAACATCATGACCCGGACGCAAGACGCGCAAACAAGCTCTTCATCGTGTTGACACGGGCGATGTACTGCGCCGTCGGGTGATCACCGCACCGCTGTCCGGCCGTCAGGCGAAAGCCACGTCGTGCATAGCTTGCACCCGCACCGGCCCCGCACAAGTGCATCACCGCGACGAGATTCTGTTTCTGCGTCGGCGATGCACCGCGAATACCATTGCGCTGCAGCACTCGCGCTACCTGACGATCGAGATACGCGGCGGTCAGCTCCACCGCGTGACTCGGAACTACTCTGGTATAGAAACTGTTGAACCAGCACGAACGCCATGCGGACCACGGTCCGTCTTCGACAACGACGTGATCGTGGATGCAGTAGCGCCGCGCTTCGGCGAAGGTGCCATCGGTGATCTGATACATGCCCACCGCACTGGACGCGGGGCGGAACAGCTCGAACGGATTCGGCGTGAGCGACCAGCGCCAGTACGTCCGCACGATCGGATTGCCCGACCCTTCCACTTGCGCAAGCGCCGCGAGCAATTCCGGCGTCATTGTGCGGGTCGCGTGCGCCCGGAATATCGGCGCGTATTGTTGCCATGTTTCGGCGGGCGACTTGTAGAGCGTGCCGCTGACAGGGAAAAACAGCTCCGATGGTTTGCGGATGACCTGGTAGGTCCAGTTGAGCGCGAACCATGTCAACACGAGCGCCACCGTGCCAACAATCACCTGCAGATATCGCGGCGCGCGGCGCATCGCTCGCGCGATGCGCCGTCGCACGCGCGCTTTCGGCCACAGCTTCGAGAAGCGGAACGATCGGGTGCGACGCCGTCGAGCAGTACGAGTGGCGCGGGATTTCCGCACCGGATTTCGAGTGATCGATAGCGTCACGCGCTCGTTGGATGGGCGGCGCATCGACCCTCAAGTCGCCCGCAGATCGACGTCGCGGCGGTCCTTGATGAACACACCGCCCACCACCGCGGTGATCGCGGCGACGACGATCGGATACCACAGTCCGTAGTAGATGTTCCCCGATTTCACGACGAGTGCCGCCGCGATGAACGGCAGGAATCCGCCGAACCAACCATTGCCGATGTGATACGGCAGGCTCATCGACGTATAACGGATCCGCGTCGGAAAGAGCTCGACCAAGAATGCGGCGATGGGTCCATACACCATCGTCACGTACAGCATCAGAACCACCAGCAGCAGCACGGTCATCGGCGCGTTCACGCGCGCGGGATCCGCCACGGCGGGGTAACCGCTGCGCTGCAACGCCGCTCGATATGCGCCTTCGTCGAAGCCGACCAGCGACTCGCCGGCAACCGTCGTCACCACGTCGTCGGTGCCGTTGAACGGCAACGATGTATAGCTGACGCCGGCCTTCGTCAGGAAGTCGCGGGCGCGATCGCACGGCGTCGACGGCTTCGCGAAGATATTGAAATGACAGTCCTGCGCGGCGACGGTGATCGCCGCGTGTTGCTCGAACTCCGCGAGTGCCGGATTCGCGAAATGCGTGAGGCCGCGGAAGATCGGGAACAACGTCAGCATCGCGGCCACACAGCCGGCAAGGATGATGCGCTTACGGCCGATGCGGTCCGAGAGTCGCCCGAACACCACGAAGAACGGCGTGCCGATCAGCAGCGCACAACCGATCAGCACGTACGAAAGCCCGAAGTCGACCTTCAGCGTGTTCTGCAGGAAAAACAGCGCGTAGAACTGACCGGTGTACCAGACGACACCTTGCCCGCACGTCGCGCCAAAAAGCGCGAGCAGCACCACTTTGAGATTGCGCCATTGCCCGAAGCTCTCTGTCAGCGGCGCACGTGAGTGGGTGCCTTCGGCCTTCATCTCGACGAACAGCGGCGACTCCTCGAGTTTCAGCCGGATGTACACCGAGATTGCGAGCAGGATTAGCGAAACGAGGAACGGCACGCGCCAACCCCACGCGCGGAACGCGTCTTCGCCGAATCCCAATCGGCAGCCGAGGATCACCGCAAGCGACAAAAAGAAGCCGAGCGTTGCCGTTGTCTGAATCCAACTCGTGTAATAGCCACGTCGATGCGGCGGCGCGTGCTCGGCCACATAGGTTGCCGCACCGCCGTACTCACCGCCGAGCGCGAGACCCTGCGCGAGGCGCAGCGTCACCAGCAACACCGGCGCCCAGATGCCGACTTGAGCGTAAGTCGGCAGTACACCCACCAACGCCGTCGCCGATCCCATCACGATGATCGTGATCAGAAACGTGTGTTTGCGGCCGATCAGGTCGCCCAGACGACCGAACACGAGCGCGCCCAGCGGCCGCACCGCAAACCCGGCACCGAATGTCGCAAGACTCGCGAGGAATGCCGCGGTGTCGTTGCCCGGCGGAAAAAACAGCGTTCCGAAAAAGACCGCGAGCGTGCCATACAGATAAAAGTCGAACCATTCGAATACGGTGCCCAGCGATGACGCGAAGATCACTCGCCGGTGCGCGGGATCGATGCCCGACCCGGATGCGTTAGCGCTATTCAAGTTCGACGCTGCGGGCGCTGCATGAGCGGGTAAGCCCCTGCGAACGCCCGTTAGTCAACCTTGGTCCAGGTGGTATCCGGATTGAAGACATCGATGGCGGCAGCGAGCTTCTCCGTGTCTGCACCGAGGTTTTTCTGATACAGGACACCGTCGTGATTGATGATGAACGTTTCGACGCCGCTCGATTCATAGTCGACCGGATACGCGACCACCGCGAAGCCGCCCGTGAGCTGGCCTTTGTCGAGATAGCTGCGCGCTCCACCGGAAGCAGCCGGACCTTGGGCCGTCAGCAGACGATAGATGTAGCCGTGGTACGGCGCCGGTTTCTCCGCGGTGCCCGTAGCGCGATAACCTTCGGCTGCCGCCTGTGCGATGAATGGGCCGACCGGGCTCGCTCGCTCATCCGGTGATGATTTCCAGTACAGGCCGTTATGTTTGCCTGCGTCGCTGACCAGCTTCTGCGCGTAGCTGCCGGCAGGCAGTCCGTCGTGTCCCTGCGACGCGTAGTCCTGCTGTGCCTCGACGATGCCGCGGCAGGTCTCGATGGCGCCGAGTTCGTTGCGCCCGATGCGCCGATATACCAGCTCATCAATTCCGGCATCGATGTCGAACGACCACGTGTCGCCGACCTTGACGATCGGAATCGGCACCGGCCATTCGTCCTCACCGACTTCGAGCGTGAACGTGTCGTCGCCGTCGGCTGCCAGGTTGTGTGCGGTATCGTACTGTTCGACGAATCGCTCGCGCGCGGTCGCATCGGCGACGACGTCCCCGGACGACACCAGCGGCCCTGCGTCTTCGCCCAGCACCGCGAGCAGCGCGGCGGGATCATCGGCCCGGGCGGCAGCGACCAGCGCATCGGCAGCCGCATCCGCAGTGGCGAACGATTGCGGCCCGACCGTCGCCGCGTGGACAAACGGGGCTCCCAGCGTTGCCGACAGTGCGAGCAGGCAGGAGAAGCCAATACCCTTCCAACTGAGACGGCTCGAAGGCGCACAGCGATTGTTCAGATTCATAGTCATGTCGCCTCCTCTAGCGCCCGCGGTTCGCGGCTTTGTTTCCGGACCTCTGACCACCACCGCCGGACCTCTGTTGGCTCGAAGGTCGCGGCGCCGCTTTCATGCTGCTGCGGCCCCGTTCACTCGCGGCGCGATCACGGCCGCCCTGATTTGCGCCGGCGCCGCTGAATGAGCCACCGCCCTTGTTCTGCGCAGCCGGTGACGAATCGGGTCGGCTGCCGGATGTCTTCGGATAACCACGATCCGCCCCTCCGGATGGTCGTTGGTAACTGCCGGCACCGGCCTTTGCGGCCGACTGCTGCGGGCTTCGTCCCGCGCCCGTCGTTGGTCGAGTTTGCGCCGCACCCGCGCCCGTCGCCGGACGGTTCTGAGCACTGCCCGCACCCTTATAGGCGCCGGTGGGTTTCGCCTGTTGTCCCACACGTTGACCAGACGTGGTCGCCGTCGTCGGACGCGGCGTGTTGGCGCCCTTGTAGGCGGTGCTCTGCCCTTTGGCGCTCTGCCCTTTGTAGTTGGAGTTGGTCGCCGCGCGCGTCGACGCGACCGGCGACTTCGCCTGATAGCCGGGCACACGATTCTGGTTTTTGTCGAACTTGTTGAAGTAGTTGTTGTTCTGATCGACGTTCACATTGACGTTCGTATTGCCGTACCGGTTGTACTGATTCCCATAGTTGCCCGGCGCGCGGTAACCGCTCGATGGCCGATACCCCGGGTATGCCGGCCGATACGGAGGCGGGTAATACGGCCGTCCACCGTAGTACATGCCGCCGTAGCCGTAGTTCGGATACGGGTAATCATCGTCGTCGTCGTCGAATGCATTCGCGACGAGAACGCCTGCGCCGAACGCGAGCAGACCGCCCATGACCGCTTCCGTGGTACTCAGCCCGGAACTGTTCGAGTCGGTAGTGGTGGTCGTTGTCGTGGTTGCCGGCGGCGTCGTGTAGACCTGCGTCGGGTTGTATTGCGGCACGTAGACGATCTGCGGGTCCGCCGGTTTGATGACGATCACTTCCTTGTCGGCCTGTTGCGTCTTTTCGACTTCCATCTGCGGCGATGACTTCAGGTTGCCGACCTCGTCCGCTTGAACGCGCAGCCGCTGTACAGAGGCCAGCACGGCGCCTTGATCGGCGCTGAATGCATCGCCCAGCTGTTTCGTCCAGTCGAGTTCGCGACACATCATGTCGACGACCGTCGGAAACTGCGCAAGCGCCTGCACGCTCGGCGAAAAGCCGGCGGTCGATGCAGCTTTGGTCAGCGCCTCGCCCTGTAACGTCTGGTTGTCGATCAACCAGTTGCCGGCGTCGAGGACTTCCTGCGAATTGGTGGACGCCGCGAGGACCTGCGCGAGCAGCGGATCCGGATACAGCGCGATCGGCGCGAGAATTTCGTCGAGTGCCGCCGGGGTCCAGGCGGCCGCATCGGCGGTCGGCGCGGGCGGCGGCGCTGCAGGCACTGGCTGTGGCGCATTCGAGGCGGGGCCGATTGCGTCCCCTGCGGGTGCTACCGAAGCAGCCGGAGGCGCCACGGCCGCGGCTTTCTCGTCAGCCTTCGAGCAGCCTGGCGACGCGACTGCGCTCGCGACCAGCACCGCTATCGACGCCATTCGCGCCGCTGCACGCCGTCTCTGTTGTTTGATCGCTGTCATCCGGATATCCCCTCTGCGAGTTCGAGCACGCAACCGTTCCGCGGGCATCCACCGACTCAACCCGAGCCGACGCACCTGATCGTTGCTGGAAAACAAATCGAACACGCATATTTCCACGCTGGCGTCGGCGTGGCAATCACGGCGGACGCCACGATGCACGGCAAGCCGCAAGCGGTAAGCGGTAAGCGGTAAGCGGTAAGCGGTAAGCGGTAAGCGGTAAGGGTCATTTCACCGGAATAGGTGTCGCGCGATCGACCGCCACCGCCGTGATGCTGTTCTGCGGCGAACCTTCGATCACCCGATCGGAATACGTGAGATAAACGAGCGTGTTGCGCTTCACGTCGATCATGCGCACCACCCGCAGCTTTTTGAACACGAGTGAAATCCGTTCGCTGAACATCTCTTCCTGCACCGGCAATGCCTTCGCGAATGAAATGACACCGACCTGCCGACACGCAATCGACGCCTCCGCCAGGTCTTCGGCGACACCGACCGCGCCCTTCATGCCGCCGGTTCTGGCGCGCGCCAGGTAGCACGTGACACCACCGACGTCTGGATCGTCATACGCATCGACGACGATCTTGTGATCAGGGCCGATCCATTTGAAGACCGTGTCGACTTCGCCGATCAGATCCGCGTGCGCCGAAGCGCTCAGCATCGCAACAACAACTGCCAGGACTGCCTTCATGAATACCTCCAATCAAGATCTGTGTTGGGTCGCTACACGCTCAGCCAGAGTCTGCGCCAACCCTCCGAACCCAAACGCCGCAACGTCGTGATGTTCGATTCATAGATGGTCGCAGTATCGGGAAAAGAGGCGACCGCACGCGCGATGCTTGCTTCCCGCAACAGATGCAGCATCGGATACGGCGAGCGATTGGTGTAGTTTTCGATGGCATCGGGCAACGTATCCGCGAACTGATAATCCGGATGAAAGCTCGCGATCTGAATCTCGTCGGTCAGATCGAGCGCGTCGAGTGTTGCATCGCCGAGATCGAGGAAGTCGTTGTAGTCGAGGAAATCGACGAGTGCGTGCGGATGAATCAACAGCGTGGTTTCGCACTCGGCGGGATCCGCTGCCTGCAGGCGACGCAACTCGACGTCGAGATCCGCCAGCAGTTCGTCTTCGGTGCGCGCCGCGCTGACGCAATAGTGAATTCTATTTTCGCTATACACCGTGCGCGCGAAGGGGCACAGATTGAGTCCGATCACGGCGCGCTCCAGCCAATGCCGGGTCGCGGCAATGGCGCTGTCGACTTCCGCGTTAGCCATCCGTATCGTCAATCACGCACCCGCAATCATCCGCTCACACGGCGCCCAGATTCGCCTCGTGCGAAAACGGCAGCGACATGTCGCGCACGAACATCGGTTCCGGTGCGACGTCCATGACGCACTCCGCCCAGACCAATACCTGCCGAACATCGGCCTGCGCAGCCTCGGCGTAGTGCTTCAGCATCACGATGCTGCCGCCGGACAGGAATAGCACCGCACGGATCACCCGTGGGGTATGCAGTCCCGCTCGATCGAGTGTTTCGTAGACGCTCTGCACGACGCGCCGTTCGAAGTGTTGATGCACGAATTGGATGATGTCGTCACTGAAAGTACGCATGTTCGCCTCCCTGGAACCACGATTCATTTATCGGCAGAGCATTCGGTTCTGCCTGGTTCTTTTGTGTTCTTGATAGTTGAGCGCGATGGGATCGCGACTCTTTCCCCCGACGACCACCATACGCAAAGATCCGACGACGGCCTGTATCGGTTGTGTAAGATTGAAGCGCGTTCTACGTTCACATACGCTCGCAACGACCTATCGCGGGAACTACAGATGACTACCAAAGAACTGAGCTACGAAAAAGACGGCAACGTCGGCGTCATCACGCTGCGCCGCCCCGAAGCCATGAACTCGCTGACGTATACGCTGTACATGGAATTGGAAGACGTGGTGCGATCCTCCGATGCGCGCGCATTGATCATTACCGGCGAAGGCCGCGCGTTCTGCGCGGGTGATGACGTCAAACAGATTCTCGGCGGCACGTCGGGACCGCCGCGTGAAGCCATCGAGCGCGGCAAGAAAACCGGCGGATTGACCCCGGCCGCGGATGCATTGCTCCATACCGACATTCCGATCATCGCCGCGATCAACGGCCCCGCAGTGGGCTGGGGTATGGAGCTCGCGTTGATGGCCGACATTCGTATTGCTTCAGAACGCGCCAAGTTCGCCGAGTTGTTCGTCGTTCGCGGCCTGTGCTGCGACGCCGCCGGACTCGGGCGCCTTGCCCAGATCGTTGGTCGCGAATGGGCCGCCGAGCTGCTGTTCACTGGCGAAGTGATCGATGCGCAGAAGGCGCTCGCGATCCGTCTGGTATCGCGGGTTGTTCCGCACGATGAGCTGTTACCGACGGCGATGGGCATTGCGCAGAAAATCGCGGCCAATCCTCCGCTCGCAGTTAAGGCGTTGAAGGCGGGACTGCGCCGCACGCTCGATCCGGACTGGCGCGACGTCGGTGCGTGGGCGATTGCACGTATCACCGAACTGCGCCAGACCGAAGACTCTAAGGAAGGCGTGCAGTCGTTCCTCGAGAAGCGCGAACCGAAGTTCGTCGGGCGCTGACCCGGCCTCGAGTTCGTTCCCGCTAGTGCCCCGTAGCAGCTGAATCGATCGCGCTCGAGCGGGACTTGCGCGTCGGCGTGGAACTTCGCGCGCCGACTTCGGATGACTTCGCATGACGTGTGGGCGGCGGATGTTCGGTGCGCCGGACACGCCATGAACCATCCCCCTAGTGCGACATCTGAGTCGCCAACGGCCGCACAAAGCGGATCAGCAACGCCAGGAATTCATCGCGCATGAACATCAGACACGAGTGACCGCCGCCCTCGATCAATACGAGCATCTTTTTCGGTGCGCGAATCTCTGACTCGTATGCCGCAACTTCCGACGTGACCGTATAAGCGTCGTGATCGCCCTGGAAAAAAAACATCGGCACGTCGAAATCCAGCCCGAGACGACGCGCATCGAACGCGACGATCTCATCGCGCAGCGTGGTGTACGCGGCCATCGCCTGGGTGCGCGCGTCCCGCGCCGTCGCACCCCTTGCGATGTAACGCGCATCCGCCGGCGGCGACTGCAGCGCGGCCATGACTGCCGGATCAACCGCGCCGAAGGCAGCCTGCTCGGCCGATGTCATGGCGCTGGCGTACTTCGACTTGATTGCATCGGTGGCGACATCGAGATACGGCGGAGGACCGATCCGCGTAAGCTCGGCGATGGCGGTTTGATCGTGCGCCGCGCGAGCTTGCGCAAGCACCATCGTATAGCTGGCTGCGTCCTGGCGCGCCCAGTTGACGATCTGACCGGTGCCGACGTAGGCGCAGAACAAGTCGGGGCGCCGCTTCACCATATGCAGTCCGACCATCGATCCACCGGACAGCCCAACGAGTACGATCCTGGTAGTTTCCAGACGCCGGCAGACAAACTCCGTCACCGCGATACCGTCGCGAACAATTCGATCGATGCTCAGCTCACCCGCGGCTACGTCACCGCTCCTCGCCTGCGTGGCGCCGGCGGCCGGCTGATCCCACTGCACGAATGTGAACTCACGCTCCCACGCGGCGAACAGCGGCGCCATCCCGCTGAGCGCCGCACCGGCACCGCTGATGAGCAGGAGCACCGGGTTGGTCGAATCGCGCCCGCGAATCGTTACCCACTGCTCGGCGCCATGGACCGTCACGAACAAGCCTTCGTCGATATTCATTCGCCTCTCAAGGTTGAGTCGTCGCCACGCGCGCAGGATTCGATGTCGATGTCGATTGTCGGTAATCTCCGCCGTCTCAAACCCTGCGACAGCCACGATGATCTGGCTTCGAAGCATTTTATTGCAAAGTCCGCGCGTCACACTGGCGCCGCTCGACCGAACCCATCTCGACGCTCTGCTTGAAGCCGTCGCCGATGGCGAGTTGTGGAAGCTCTGGTACACCAGCGTACCGCGGCCGCAAGACATGGGTGCCGAAATCGAGCGGCGACTGAAGTTGTGCGCCGAAGGGTCGATGCTGCCCTTCACGGTGATCGACAATACGACCGCGCAACCCGTCGGCATGACCACCTTCATGAATATCGACGCGGCCAACCGGCGCCTCGAAATCGGCGGAACCTGGTATCGCAAACGCGTCCAACGCAGCGACTTGAACACTCACAGCAAGCTGCTGCTGTTGAGCCATGCGTTCGAGTCGCTCGATTGCATCGCGGTCGAGTTCCGCACGCACTTCTTCAACCATCAGAGCCGGCGGGCCATCGAGCGCCTCGGCGCAAAACTCGACGGCATCCTGCGCAGCCATCAGCGCGCGACGAACGGGACGCTGCGCGACACGTGTGTCTACAGCATCGTTGCGAGCGAGTGGCCGACGGTAAAGGCACACCTCACTTTTCAGCTCGCACGTTCGCGCGATCCTCGAGCGGCCTGATCCGCTCGCGCCGGCATCGATCCGCAGATCACTGACTCAGCATCGACTCCACGTCGTCGAGCAGCTGGTTCTGACTCACCCACTGACCCGGTTGACCGCTGAACGGTTCGGCGACGAGGAACGGTTGCCGTAAGTAGGCGAGCAGCCGGTGCGTGCGTACAACATCCGGCGACAGGTCGCTGCCGTGAGCGGCGCCGAAGAGTGCGAAGTCGGGATCTATTGCCACATAACGAGCCAACAGCGCTTTTGCGCGTCGCGCGACGTCGACGTGTCGTCGCCCCACACAGGCTTCTATCAACGCGTCTGACAACGATGCCAACGGGTCTATCGAGGGGAACAGTGATTTTTTCGCGCGCCGACGATCAAGAACGATCTGTGCTTTGTACGGCGCCGCAAGCTCCGACCACACGGCGGGCCTGGTTTCGGGGAACGGCGTGATCACCCATGTGGTCATCCGTCCCGGTCCACGGTGCTCTGACAAGCGCACCAGACTTGCCTCGACGTCGGTCTCGTAGCCCGCGTCGCACAGCAGCACCAGAATCACTTCGTTACCCGCGTCGCGCATCGTCTCAGCGCGGACGAGACCGCGTTCGAATGCGTCGCGCCGCTGCTGCGCACTCTCGTCGAAGCCGGCAAGACTGTGCTCGACCGACGCCGCCAACCCGAGCTCCGCCATTTCGCCTTGCCAATCACGCAAATCGAACGGCCGTTGGGTAAAGCCCGTCCACAGCGCGCGACCGTTGCTGCGCGACGTCATGCGTCGACAGAGTTCACCCACCAGCACCACCATGCCGACGCCGGCCATGAACGGCACCCGAATGAGCCCGCCGCGCGGAATCGGCGCAAACAGATCGAGTGCTTTGATGCCGCTGTGGATTGTCTCGCCCGACAACATCGAATCCGCGGAGTGTCCGGCACCGTCGCGCGTGTTCGCGGTCCGCACATCGGCAATCGTTCGGGACTCGATCATGCCAACGATGTCCATATGGCCGTTCGATTTCGCCCAATCGCCCGGCGTGCGATCGTGGGTGTCGAGCGCATCGGTGCGCGCGCCGTGTGCCAGCAACTGCGCCGCCGCTTCACGGTGACCCCGCATTGCCGCGACGTGCAACGGCGTGTTTCCCGATGCGGCAACCACATTGGTATTGGCACCGCGCTTCAGCAACTCGCGCAGATGTTCGAGTCGATTCAGCAACGCCGCCGCCCACACCGGCGACTCACCCGTGACGCAGCCGCAGATTCCGTCGATATCCGCACCGGCGTTCAGCAGCAGCGTCAACATGCCGAGGTCGTCGCGCTCGATGGCGGTGAGCAGCGCGGTGGCGCGGTTCGCAAACGGCAACACGCCGTCGTAGACGAGGCTCGGCTCCCACTGTTGTTGTGCGTGAACCAGTTCGGGCGTGTGCTGCAGCATCTGCTGCACGTGCACCCGATCGCCGGCGCGCAGCGCGAGGAAAAAGGTGACCAGATCGGCGAACTCGCCGGTTCGGGACGGACGCATTTTGTCGATCGTTTGTTGCATGAGCTGATCTCCATCCTCACGAAGACGCGCACGTGCGCGACGCAATCGCTGTTTGATTGTTGACAGAGGCCGTTCGAGAAACCGCGCGAGTTCGGGGCCGGAGACATCGGCGAAGTAGTGCAACGCCACCACGATGCGCTCGGTCGCCGGCAGTCCTTCCACCGCCAGGCGCAACCACCGCGCGCGCTCAGCCGCGGCAATCTCGGCATCTGCATCAACTGCTGGCGCCGGCACACGGTGCGCCAGATTTATTTCCGCGAGCGGCACACGCTTGCGCCGCGTCGCACGATCACAGTGTTTGATCACCAGCGTGCGCAACCATGCCGGAAATGCCGCCGGTTCACGCAGTTGATGCAGCTGCAGGTGGGCTTCCAGAAACGCTTCCTGCGTCACGTCGCGCGCGAGCTCGATTTCGCCCAGCCAGCCGAACGCGGTGCCGACGGCCAGATCCTGAAAGGCGACCACCAGCTCTGAGAATGCCGCGAGGTCGCCGCCGCGGGCGCGTTCGACAACATCGATGTACTGGCGTGGTGTCACCACATGCTGCGCTTCGGGGAACCTGACCATTAAGACCCGATCGGGTTGGATCGGGATACCAAAAACCGAAGAAATAGTTGCCGCTGGCTTGGAATCCATCGAGCTTTCCGACGCCACAGCGCACGATTGATTTGCCGTCGTTCGCCGGTCATCGTGGCGTCAATTGAGTCCACGAAGGCGAAGTGAGGATGTCCAGTCTCAGACTTGAAGGCCGCGTCGCGGTGATCACCGGTGGTGCCAGCGGTTTAGGTCGCGCGACCGCGCGCCGGTTTGCCGAAGAAGGCGCGGACGTGGTACTGGCCGACTTGAATCCGGACCGCGGTGCGGAGGCAAAACGCGAGATCGAAGCGAGCTTCAATAGACGCGCGATCTTCGTGCAATGCGACGTCGGCCGCGAAGAAGACATCGACTCGCTGGTGCGCCGCGCCGTCGATGAGTTCGGCCACATCGACTGTGTGCTGGCCGCCGCCGGGGTATCGAACGCGCACTACGTCAGCGGCGAAGTGCGCGAACGCTCCACCGACCTCACCGCCAACCACCTGATCAACAAACCCGTCGCGGATTGGGAACGGGTGTTGAAGATCAATCTGACCGGCGTGATGCTGACCGACCGCGCTGTGGCGCGGCACATGATCGAAGCGGGCATCAAGGGCAGCATTATCAACATCGCTTCGGTCGCCGCGCGCGTGCCGCTGCCGGGCGGCGCGGACTACAACGTTTCCAAAGCCGGCGTCGAGATGTTGACCCAGGTGCTCGCGATGGAACTGGTCGGCCACGGCATTCGCGTGAACGCGATCGGTCCCGGCTTCATCGAAACGCCAATGACGCAGGGTATGCGCGACGATCCGCTGGGACGCCAGCGCATGCTCGACATGACGCCGATGGGGCGGTTGGGAAAACCGCTCGAAATCGCCAACACCGCGCTGTTCCTTGCGAGCGACGAGTCGTCGTATTTCACCGGGCAGATCCTGTTTCCGGGCGGCGGGATGCGGGTTTGATGACGAACCCGATAGCAGCGGCCTGGCGCCGCTTCAATGGCTCCGGCTTCGCAGACGCCGGCGCAACGTTGGAACGCGCTAACGATTGATCTCAGGCGCGCGCCGCCAACGGTTCGTCGCGCTGCGCAGTCGAGCGTGTCAACGGTCCCGGCACACACTGACCCCCGCGCAGCGCGGTGATCGTGATGACCAGAAAACACAGTCCACCGAGCGCCGCGAGCAGCCCACCGAGACCCATCATGCCCATGCCGATGGTTTGCGCGGCGCCGTCGAGCACCTGTTCCGCACCGGCCACCTTGCGCTGCACGCCATACCCGCCCGACATCGCCAGGCCCGAGATATGCAGCAGTTGCCCGCCAGCGAATACGTACGGCTGTAACGCCAGCAGCCGCGTGCGTTCGATCGTGTAGCCCAACTGCGGCAGTACATAGTAGACAACACCCATGAACGCCAGCGTCACGCCAACGATGGAGCCGTGATAGTGCGCCGGGATCATCGTGTTCGATCCCTTGATCAGAAAGCCGATGATGCCGCCCGCGGCAAACAGCGACATCGAACACAGCAGCGTGCTGCGCAACGGATTCGCGGCCGCGTTGCCGCCACGGCTGCCGAAGAGCGCCGCAAGCAACGTAAGCCCGAGGGGTAACGCCGCGAGCCCGCCCCAGCGCATCAGTTCGGTGAAGCCACGATGGCCGGTTTCACTGTCGACCCCGTCCGCGTAAAGCCACGGAACTGTGACCAGCGGCACCGCGACCATGACGAACAGCAGCGTGCCGAACTGCGGCGACATCCTCACGTGACTGCCGGACGCCCGCGCCAGCAGCAGCCAGGCGAGCAGCACCAGCACCGTGTTGGTGAACTGCAGCACGTGGCCGCCGCCCCAGAACAGCACTTCGAAGTACGCTTGCCCGCCAAGCGCCGAAGGCATCCGCCAATAGGCCCAGCCGACACACAGCACGGCGACAATCGCCCCGATCGCCGCCACGGCTAACGCATAGCGCACCATTTCGATTTCGTCAGCAGGTCGCGCCGACAAACGTGTGTCGCACAGGAACACAACGGCTTGCAACAGCAGCGCACAGCCCAGTACGCCGAGACCGGTGTAGAACCACGGGTGCTGCAAAACCGGCACATAGTTGTTCATCAGCGGTTGCTCGGCACCGACGAAAGGCGCAATGGTGATCATCACCGTACCGATCACCGCCAGCAGAACGGCCGCGTCGTGCCATACGCGATGTGCCGCGCCGCCGAACAGTGTCCACACCAGTCCGGCGCACGCCATGAACCACACCAGCACCGACAGATCCACGTGTACTACGAGTGCAACGTGGAAGAAGTCGGTACCCGGCAACAGGTTCTGCAGCACCGGTGTGCGAGCGACCACCAGCAGCAATGACAGCACGCCCGCGGCGAGCAACGCGAAAACGCCCAGCCACAACCACGCGACCGCACGGTGTTTCACCGAGGCATCGAGCGTTTGCAGATGCTGCGTCAGCGCGTTCATCAGAGCGTCTCCGCGAGCAGCTGCCGCACCGTCGTCACCATCGCGGGTACCGTCACACTCTCACCAAAGGTCGCCCGGACCCGACCGTCGCCATCGAGCAGATAAATCTGGCCGCTGTGATCGATGCTGTAACCGAGCGGCGAATCGACCATCCGCTTTTCGCTGTAAACGTGATAGCGCGCGGCAGCGTCGGAAATTTCCGCGGCACTGCCCGTTACCGCGACAAAACGCATATCAAAAGCGCCGACATACGGCGCGAGCCGCCCCAGCGTATCGCGCTCGGGATCGAGCGTGACGAACACCGGCTGCAGGGGCGCCTCCGGCAACGCATGCAGAACATCGCGGATCCGCGCCAGCGCCGTCGGACAGACGTCGGGACAACTTGTGTAGCCGAAATTGAGCAGCACCACTTCGCCGTGAAAGTCGGCGAGGCTCACCGCGCGCCCCAGCGTGCTCGGTAGCGTGAAATCTCCACCCAGGTTGTACAGCACCGGCAATGGCGCCGCGGCGGTCGCCCGCAAACTCTGCCATCCGGCTACTCCGGCCAGGATCAGCACCGCTGTGACAATCGCGCTCGCGCGGCTCACGTCGCGCGGCTCGACAGCACAGCGCGCAGCACCATCACCAGCAGTAGCGACGCGACGCCGTTGTGCGCGAGCACCACGGGCAGCGGCAATGCCTGTGTCGCGCCCGCAATGCCGAGTCCGATCTGCAACGCCAGCAGACCGAACAGCACGATCGCATCCGGCATGAAAGCGCCGCCACGCCGCCACAACGACACGCCAAGCGCTCCGACCGTCGCCGCGCAGAGCAGCGCGACGATTCTGTGCGCCCCTTGAATGAACAGTTGGCCGTTATCCATGACCACGCGGCCGCCGTCGTCGAGCGCCAGTTCGCGCCAGAACGAAAATGCCGACATTCCGGCGCCCGTCGACTCCGCGCCGGGACATTGCGTGAGACCGGTGCACGCGATCCCCGCGAAGTTGGTGCTGGTCCAGCCGCCGAGCGCAACCTGCACAATCACGAGCCCGAGCGCCCACCACGCCAATCGAACCGGCCCATCGCGCTTGGGGACGGCCCGCACCGCGCGCCACAACCAATAGCCGAGCGCCAGCATCGCCATGCCGCCGAGCAGATTGATTGTCGCAATCGCCGGCAGCGTCTTGCGGTAACTGGCAGGTCCGATCATCGCAAGCAGCAATACCACTGCGACCAGCAGTTGCGGCAGAAACCGAACAAACCCCGGCAAGGGTGCGAGCTGTCGCGTCAGATACACGATCACCAACACCAATACGACGAGCAGCGTGGCGATCACGCGGTGCGCACGTTTGAAAGTAGCGGTCGGTGTCAGCGCATAGGCCGCCGCATCGACCGTGGACGCGGGCGCAACGCTGCGATCGATGACCGCATAACACATCGGCCAGTCGGCACAGCCGAGTCCGGCTTCCTGATGTCGGATCAGCGCGCTGAGCAAATTCATTGCCAACGTCGTTGCCAGCAACAGGGCGATGCATACGACCAGCCGTCTTGTTTTTGTTACGTTGATATTGTCCAACCCGGTCATCGCCCCGTATCTAGGTAGTTGTACGCAACGGCAGTCGGGCCGCTTCGATCGTTGGTAGACTGCAACACTGGTCGTCGTTGAGTCCGCTCGTCATGCAGATCCTGCTGTTCACCATCGTTGCGGTCGGACTGTATTTTTTCACCGACTGGGCCCTGCGGCTCATTGAGCACTATCGGGGCACGCCGCTGCCGAATCGTAACCTCGTGTTCTTCGCCATCATGTTCATCGTGACCATCGTCAGCTTCCAGATCATCCAGCGGATCCTGCAGGGCGCGCCGCTTTGGTAGCGGTACGCAACACAAAACCTCCGGCCTGCTCGTCGAAGTCGATCACGAGCACCTCCGCCGGCATAAGCGTGACCGTACCCGTACGCTCGAATTGGAATCCGTCGGCACGAACGTCGTCCTTGAGTCGCACCGCAACGCGCACATCGCCGGCCGGCACGGACAAGCGCCTGTACACCGACACGCGCCCGTCCTTGCGTACGCCGCGCGGCGGCAACGTCTCGGCATAAACCCGTTCGTCGTCGAGTCGCAGTTCGAGTTGCAGCGGCGATCGCTCGCGTGGGCAGATCTGCGGCGCGCGCATGTTGGGGGGCAGTGCAGCCAGCTCCGCTGCGGTGCGTTCGTGGCAGTCCGCGACCAGTTCCCCCGCGTGGCGCAAGCTCAGCTTGATCGTGGCCAGGTCCGGCGCTAGATGTTGATACGTGGGTCCCGGCGCCAACAGGCCTACGGTCCCGACAAATGCAGCATAGGCCGCCGCCTGCCCCAGGTACCGCGCCCACACCGCCGTCACGCCGACACCGCCTGCAGCTCTTCGCGAAAGGACTCGATTGCCGCCTTCAATGCGCGCCGTTCATGCGGCCCCGCCCAATGAATGCGCACTTTGTTCTTGCCGGCGCTGGTACGCAGGTGCGGCATGCGCTCGCCGCTGAATCGCTGCTGCGTCCATTCGCTGCCCTTGCGAAAAAAACATTCGGCCGGGTGGCACCCCGTGACCATCACCCCGCTCACATTCGCCTGGCGAGCCACGTAGTCGGCAAACGACGGTGGCAGCATGCCGATACACGGCAGGCTCACCACTTTGAGGTCGGGGGCGGCCAACGCCGTGATGTCGAGCCCACGATCACAACCGAAAACGAACACCGCGTCGCGCGTGGCGCACGCCAGCGCTTGCGCGGTTTGTTGGCGTAGTCGATCGAGCGGATACCCCGGCATCTCGATCCCGGAGATCAGTTCCTCGACGTTTCTAAATGGCGTCGCCGACGGACACGAACCTTCACAGATGCCGCACGCCGTACACAAAGCCGGGTCCACCACCGCCTGCCGCAAATCCGGCTTATAACTGTGCGGAATCATCGTGATCGCTTCGTAGGGACAGTCCTTGAAGCACCAGCTGCAGCCATTGCAGTTGGCCGGATCAACCACCGCAGGCAGCTCGAGGGCTCGCTCCGCGGCACGCGCGGGCCACACCCACGGCAACACGACGAGCCCCACCGTGATGCCCCCCAACAATCCCCATACGGCGCCCGGACCCAGCGTGTCGAGCAACGGATAGACATTCAGAAACAACCAGTCGAGATCGACTCGCGCCACCGTGAACGACAGATCCGCGGGCGCCATGCTCGTGGCCGGACGCACCAGCGCCAGCACGACAAGCGCCGTCAGCGTGCCCACCATCAGTCCGCGGGCGGGTGTACTGCGCGCAAGTTTGATGCGCTTGATATGAATGAACATGCCGAGCAGCAGAAACAGCGGAATCGCGATATGCAGGAACACGAGCAACGAGAAGAATCGGTCGCTCAATGCGGAATTGGTCAGAAAATTGCGCGCAAGGCCATCGCCGAACACCGGTAGCCAGCCGATCCACTCGCTCGTCGCCACCGCGATGTACTGTGCAAGACCATCCCACACCAGCCAGTAGCCGCCGATGCCGGCCGCGAACATCAGCCACAACAGCGGTACCCCGCTGATCCACGAAAACGCACGCACGTGGCGAAACCGGCCGAGCACGAACTCGCGCGCCAGATGCAGTGTCACCGTAATTACCATCGCGCCCGATGCGTAGCGGTGCAGGCTGCGCATCACGCCGCCGAGGTACCACTGAACATCAGTGATCCGCTGCACCGATGCATAAGCGCCGAGTATGCTGGTGTCGAAAAAGATGAACAGATAAATGCCGGTCACGGTCGCCAGCCAGAAGCAGAAAAAACTCAAGGCGCCCAACTGATACCAGGGGTTCGACGCGGCTCCGAAGGCGACGTTGAACCCCGCCTCGAGCCGGCGCAGGCCCCTCTGCAGACTCGTCAGCATTGAGCTAAGGCTCGCCGCGAACTACGGCGTGGCTCAGTTGCCGTCTGCGGTTCCGCCATTCACGCAGGAGCAGTACGACGAACAACGTGCCCATCACGATTCCGACCACCAGACCGACGAAAATCGAATAGTCGAAGCGGTAGCTGTCCGACGCCGGGTCGTAAACCGTACAGAAAAGCCGCACCCGCGAGGTGACCTGCTCGACCAGCGATTGCGTCGGGTCCGGCCCGAACACCAGCACTTTCAACGGTTCGATCAGATGCGGCGTGTCGAATTCGATGCCGTAGACCTGGCGATAGATGACGCCCTTCGCGTCGACGATCGTGCTCTGGATCAGATGATCGAAACCACCGCCGGTCGGTTGGAACTGAAAGCCCAGCTCGCGGCCCAGTGCGTCGATCGTCGCGGCATCCGTCGCGAGAAAGTCCCAGCCGTCGATTGCGACGTTCTGCTCACGCGCGAACGTGCGCATCGCGTCCGCCGTATCGTGCACCGTGTCGAAGCCGATGGTGACCACGGCGAAGCTGTCGGCGCCGAGTGCTTTGCGCGCCTTACGAACCACTTTGGCGAGGTTCTGGGTCGTCGTCGGGCAGATGTGATGACAACTCGTGAAGATCAGGCTGATCACGACGGGTTTGCCGGCGTAGTCCGAGAGCCTGCGCACCGTACCGTCGGTTCCATAAAACAGGTGCTCGGCGACGCTGCGACCGATCGCGGCCTGACTCTGCGCGAGCGCCTGCTCGCGATCAAACGGCGCCGCTGCGTTTGCCTGGGCGCACACCAGCGCCAGCAGGCCTATCAGCCATCGCAGCGTCAAAACGAAGCATCCAGGACCGCGGCGATCATCAGCGCGGCGAGCTGCACGATCGATGCGAAAAAACAGCCCATCGCGTTGGCGCGAGACGTTTCCTTTACCAACAGCACACCGCGATAGAGGAAGTACGCGCCGCCGCAGACGGCGCCGGCGAGATAGATCACACCGAGGCCGAACCACACCGGCAGCAACGACACGCCGACCAATACAACGGTGCTCGCCAAAATTGCGCGGGCCGCCGCTGCATCACCCTTCACCACCGGCAGCATGGGTATATTCGCCGCCGCATAGTCGTCGTGGATTGCGATGGCGAGTGCCCAGAAATGCGGCGGCGTCCACAGGAACAGCACCACCGCGAGGATCACCGACACAGCGCCCAGGCTGGGATCGGCCGCAGCGGCGCCGGCAAGAATTGCAAAACTGCCCGACGCACCGCCGATCACGATGTTGAACGCCGTACGCTGCTTCAGCCACAGCGTGTAAACGACTCCGTAGAAAAAAGCACCGAGAAACAGGTAGGCCGCAACCGCGGCATTGAAGAGCCACGCACCCGCGGCGACCGACACCACGAGCAGCGCACCGATGGACCACAGCCAGCCGACACCATGACCTACCGCGCCGGTCACGAACGGCCGCTGTCGGGTACGCGGCATGCGCGCGTCCAGATCCCGTTCGACAAATTGATTGAACGCACCGGCAGCCGCTGAGGCACCGAATACAATCAGCGCAAGCAATGCGAGTTGTCCGCTGTCGAGCGCCACACCCGGCGTCACTGCATAGCCCGCCAACGCCGTCAGTGCCATGAACAGGCCGATGCGCAGCTTGAAGATGTCTACCAGTTGCGAAAACATGCGTGCGCCCCCGGAATCAGCTCATACCCCAGGTCTGCGCCAGATACTTCCAGTTGATGAAGTAATACAGCACGAACGCCGCGAAGAACACGAACACCATGACCAGCGTACCGGGAATCGTGATCGTGCCGATGCCGATCCCCGCGTAAGCGGAATCCGGTGGCGGCACGGCGATCATTTCGCGCCCTACTTTTTCATGCTCGTCGAGCCTACGACCGAACAACAGCGAGCCGACGATGATCACGATATACGCGGCGCCACCCAGCGAGGCGAGCACCACGGACATGCCGTTCAGGCTCATCATGGTCAATGCCGCCGCCGAGAATTCATAGCCGCCGTCGACCGCGCTGGAGAACAAGATGTCCCAATGGCGACGCGGTACACCCAGCGTGCCCGCGCCCATCAGGAACAATGCGACACCGGTCATACCAAGACCGAAGATATAGGGCTGCCAGCTCGCCAACCGCGGCAGAATGAGTTCACGGCGAAACAGAATCGGCACCAGCCAGAACGACAGCGCCATAAAAGCAAGCGTCGTGCCCACCACGACGGTCCCGTGGAAGTGACCCGGCACGTACAACGTGTTGTGCACGATGATGTTGATCTGCTCGGTGCCCATCACAACCCCGGTGATGCCGCCCAACACGCCGAATCCGATCAAGGACATGAACATGCCGGAGAACGTCGGATTACCCCAGGGTGCTTTTCGAAGCCACTCGAACAGCCCGGAGTTGTAACCCCGCGCCCGTTGCGCCGCCTCGATGGATCCCGGCACCGTCAGGCCGTGCACCATGCTGGCCATCACTGCCAGGTACATCGCATAGCTGGTGTTGAAGATCTTCCACTCCGACGAAAGACCCGGATCCACCAGCAGGTGGTGCGCGCTGGCGATCTGCAGCACCGCGATGTACAGCAGGAACGCAAAACGGCTGACTTTTTCCGATAGCGGCTTCGCACCGAATACGACCGCCGCAATCGCGTACCAGACGGCCACGTGTGCAGAGACGTTGATCTGCTGCGACGAGTGACCGAACGCCCACCAGATCAAACGATACACACCCGCGTCGATATTGCTGACGAAACCCAGGTTCCACAGCAACGTCGGAATGAGGATTACCGCGCCCGATGCAATGGTGAAAATTGCGATGATGCACGCGGTCAGCGCGCCGAACGTCACCAGCGGAATGGAGCCTTCATAGGTCCGCTCGGCGCGCGCGATTACCAGCGTGCCGAGAAACATGAAGCAATTGATCAGTGCGCCCACGGCAAACAGGATCAACCCGACGTAAAACAGCGTACCCGCCGGCATCGGCACGTACGACGTCATCATCACGCTGGAGTTGCCTTCCCACAGCACAGCGTAATTGTTGGCGAGCGCACCGGTCACCATCATGGCCCACGCCACCCATCCCAACCGCGGCGTCGCAATCCGGCAGCTGAGCAACGTCGACGAGCAGAAATGCAACACTGCCATTTCGAAAAAAATGATCCAGAAGATCAGCAGATTGATGCCGTGCCCCGTCAGGAACAGATAGAACATATTCGCGTCGAGCAGGTGCACTTCGGGCCAGCGTG
>Ga0209254_10001051_pt1 | contig 24389 bp, 26 predicted proteins | sample FrelakmetDIP11DI_FD_187148 | JGI IMG/M metagenome (GOLD analysis project Ga0209254, IMG submission 187148) | Freshwater lake sediment microbial communities from the University of Notre Dame, USA, for methane emissions studies - DIP11 DI (SPAdes)... | ecosystem: Environmental > Aquatic >...
GTTCGGACAAATTCGCACACCTGCCATTAAAGGGTGGCGGCGCACGCAGACAAGCACGTGCGTGGCTACTGGCGGGTGGAGGCTCAACCCTTTAGGAGTAATTCATGTCTGTCACCATGCGTCAAATGCTGGAAGCCGGTGTCCATTTTGGTCACCAGACCCGCTTCTGGAACCCCAAGATGGCCCCGTTCATTTTCGGTCATCGCAACAAGATTCATATCGTCAACCTGGAAAAGTCGCTGCCGATGTTCCAGGATGCGCAAAAATTCGTTCGCCAGCTGACTTCCAACAAGGGCCACGTGCTGTTCGTCGGCACCAAGCGCGCCGCACGTGACATCGTGCGCGAGGAAGCCCAGCGTGCCGGCATGCCTTACGTTGACCAGCGCTGGCTGGGCGGCATGCTGACCAACTTCAAGACGGTCAAGCAATCGATCAAGCGTCTGAACGACCTGGAAGCCTCGCTGGCCGAGCCGGGTCGTCTGTCGAAGAAGGAAATCCTGACCGTGCAACGCGAAGTCGACAAGCTCGACCGCAGCCTGGGCGGCATCCGCGAGATGGGCGGCCTGCCCGACGCGATCTTCATCATCGACGTCGGCTACCAGAAGGGTACCGTCACCGAAGCCAAGAAACTCGGTATTCCGGTCATTGGCGTGGTCGACACCAACAACAGCCCCGAAGGTGTGGATTATGTGATTCCCGGCAACGATGACTCGGCGCGCGCGATCCGCCTGTATGCGCGTGGCATGGCCGATGCGGTCCTGGAGGGTCGTGCCCAGGTCATCAGCGACATCGTCGGTGGCGAAGAGTTTGTCGAAGTGGAAGAAGAAGAGGGCGACGTCGCCGCTGAATAACGCGACATGCCGTCACATCGCCGGGATACCCTCCCGGCGGGCGTGTTTTGAGGAGGGGCGTCTGCCCCTCTTTCTGTATTGAAACTGGCTAGTCTGAAATTGAACTGAGGGAGTACGAAATGGCAGAAATCACTGCGAGCATGGTCAAGGAACTGCGCGAAAAAACCGACGCGCCGATGATGGACTGCAAGAAGGCACTGTCGGAAGCCGGCGGCGACATGCAAAAAGCGGAGGAAATCCTGCGCGTGCGCTTCGGCAACAAGGCCGCCAAGAGCGCCGGCCGCGTTGCCGCTGAAGGCGTGGTGACGATTGCAATCAGCGTCGATGGCAAGTCGGCCGCCATGGTGGAAGTCAACTGCGAAACCGACTTCGTGGCAAAGAACGACGATTTCCTGGCGCTGTCGAATGCGCTGGCAGAAATGGTGCTGGAACAGAATCCGGCCGACGTTGCTGCGTTGTCCGCGCTGCCCTACAGAGGCACGACGGTGGAAGCATTCCGCACCGAACTGGTCGGCAAGATTGGCGAGAACATGTCGGTGCGCCGCTTCGTCCGCATGGACGGGCAGGGCAAGTTCGCCAGCTACATTCACGGCGGCAAGATCGGGGTGCTGGTCGATGTAACGGGTGACGAAGCACTCGCGCGCGACGTCGCCATGCATATCGCCGCCTCCAAGCCCAAATCGCTGGATGCATCCGGTGTCTCGCAGGATCTGATCGATACCGAGCGGCGTGTCGCGATCGAAAAAGCCAAGGAAGCCGGCAAGCCGGAGGCCATGCTGGAAAAGATCGCCGAAGGCACGGTGCAGAAATTCCTCAAGGAAGTCACCCTGCTATCGCAGTCCTTCGTCAAGGACGACAAGCAGACCGTCGAGCAGGTGCTGAAGTCGAAGTCTTCGCAGTGCCACGGTTTCCTGATGTATGTGGTGGGCGAGGGCATCGAGAAGAAGGTGTCCGACTTTGCCGCTGAAGTGGCCGCCGCTTCCCAGGTCTGATCCGGTATGGCGCCTGCCCGACGAATCCTGCTGAAACTGTCCGGCGAGGCCCTGATGGGGCCGGACAGTTTTGGTTATCACGCTGAAACCATGGCCGGCTTTGTCGGGCAGATCCGCGAAGTGGCAGCGGCAGGCGTGCAGGTCGGCATCGTGGTCGGAGGCGGCAACCTGTTCCGTGGTGCCACCGGCGCGCTATCCGGGATGAATCGTGCGACTGCCGATTCGATGGGCATGCTGGCTACGGTGATGAATGCGCTGGCGTTGAAGGATGCGCTGCAGCAGGCAGGCGTCGACGCACGGGTGCAGACGGCTGTCCACATTGCCCATGTCGGCGATGATTTCGATCGCGATGCGGCAATACGTCATCTGGAAGCAGGACGTGTGGTGATTTTCGGGGGCGGCACGGGCAACCCGTTCTTCACTACGGATACGGCAGCAGCCTTGCGCGCAGCAGAGATCGGCGCCGACCTGCTGCTGAAGGCGACCAAGGTCGATGGCGTCTATACCGCGGACCCCATGAAGGATACAAGAGCATCGCGCTACCAGACGCTTGGCTTCGACGAGGCGATCGCCAAAAATCTTGGGGTGCTCGACACCGCTGCCTTCGCCCTGTGCCGCGAACAGAAACTGACCCTGGTCGTGTTCAATGTCTTCAAGCCCGGCGCGTTGAAGCGGGTGGTCATGGGCGAAGACGAAGGCACGCGAGTGACCTTAAGTTGAGGAGTTGAAATGGCTGACACAAGCATCGCCGACATCAAGCAATCCGCTGAACAGAAGATGGGCAAGTCGCTGGAGGCGCTGAAAAACGATCTTGCCAAGGTGCGAACCGGACGTGCGCACACGGGCATCCTTGATCATGTGATGGTCGATTACTACGGCAACCCCACGCCGGTGCCGCAAGTGGCCAACGTCTCGTTGGTCGATTCGCGCACGCTGGGCGTGCAGCCGTACGAAAAAAACATGGTCGGCAAGATCGAGAAGGCGATTCGCGATGGCGACCTGGGCCTCAATCCGGCGACGCACGGCGACATCATTCGTGTACCCATGCCGGCGTTGACCGAGGAGCGTCGCCGGGATCTGATCAAGGTCGTGCGCGGCGAGGCTGAGAGCACACGTGTCGCGATGCGCAATATCAGGCGCGATGCCAACGGCGCGTTGAAGGAGATGGTCAAGGCCAAGACGGCGACCGAGGACGAAGAGCGCCGCACCCAGGACGAGGTACAAAAACTGACCGACAAATATATCGGCGAAATCGACAAGATGCTGGCCGATAAAGAGAAAGATCTGCTTGCAGTCTGAGCATATCTGTTGAGCCTATTCCGCGTGTCTACCCGCACGAAGCAAACGATTCCTGAAACCCATGATGTGCCGCGCCACATCGCCATCATCATGGACGGCAATGGCCGCTGGGCGAAGCGTCGATTGATGCCGCGCGTGGCCGGGCATCGCAAGGGTGTCGAGGCGTTGCGTGGCGTCATACGTGCCTGCGGTGAGCGTGGCGTTACGCATCTCACTGTCTTTGCCTTCAGTTCTGAAAACTGGCGACGTCCGCAGGACGAAGTCACACTGCTGATGGAACTGTTCTTGCGTGCGCTTGAGAATGAGGTCGCGCGGCTGCACGAGAACGACATCCGTTTTCGTGTCATCGGCGATCTGTCGGGTTTTTCCGAACGCATTCAGGCCTTGATCCGCGATGCCGAAGCACTGACGCGTAACAACACCCGCCTCACCTTTACCGTGGCCGCCAATTACGGTGGACGCTGGGATATCGTGCAGGCGGTCAAGAAACTGATGGCGGAAGGCGTGACACAGGAAGCAGTTAGCGAAGCCGTACTGGCGCAGCATTTCAGCATGGCCGACATGCCTGAGCCGGACCTGTTCATTCGCACGGGTGGCGAGCAGCGCATCAGCAATTTCCTGCTGTGGCAGTTGGCCTATACCGAGCTGTATTTCACGGATGCCCTGTGGCCTGATTTCGACGCTGTGGCACTGGATGCAGCCATCGCGTCCTACCGCACCCGCGAGCGCCGTTTTGGTCGTACCAGCGAACAGGTGCGTACTGCATCGTGAAACGCTCCCGGACGCTGCTTTCATGACACCCGTCTTCAACCGGGTGCTGACTGCCATCCTGCTGCTGGCGGTGTTCGTGCCGGCCATACTGTGGGCGCCTCCCTGGTTATGGGCGATCCTGATGGCCGGCGTGGTAGGCATGGCCGCATACGAGTGGGCGCGTCTGAGTCAGTTTCCACCGCTGTCGGCGCGCATTTACGCCGTGCTGTTGATGCTTTGTGCGGTGGCCTTGCCGCATGCGCTGGCTGAGGACTGGCCGGCTTTCCAGAAGGCGTTGATCGCGCTTGCGGTGGCTTTCTGGTTGTTCATCGCGCCGCTGTGGCTGCTGCGGCAATGGCACGCGCCCAGGGCCTTTGTGCGTGCTGCGGTTGGCGTCGTGCTGCTGCTGCCGACCTGGGCGGCGCTGCTCTATCTTCATGCGCACAGCGCCACCATGCTGATCGGGGTGATGGCGGTCGTCTGGATTGCTGATACGGCGGCTTATTTTGCCGGACGTCGGTTCGGGCGCCACAAGCTTGCCCCTGTTATCAGCCCCGGCAAGACCTGGGAAGGGGTGGGCGGCGCGCTCGCCGCCCTCTCACTGTATGCCGGCACCTTGAGCCTGTTGGCCGACATGCCGTTGCTGTCGTTGATTCTCGTGGTATCCGGACTGCTGTATGTGTCGATTCTGGGAGATCTGTTCGAGTCCTGGATCAAGCGCGTTTCCGGCAAGAAAGACAGCGGTGATGTGCTTCCCGGCCATGGCGGCGTGCTCGACCGCATCGACGCCCTGACCTCCACCTTGCCGATTGCCACGGGTATGTTGATGTGGCTGGAGCGCTCCGCATGAATAGCAGTGGCATGACACCGCGCATGCTCACCGTCCTGGGCGCCACCGGCACCATCGGCGTCAACACGCTCGACGTCGTGGCGCGACACCCAGAAAGGTTCGAGATTTTTGCCCTCACCGGTGCGACACAAGTCGAGCGCATGATCGAGCAGTGCCGCACCCACCGGCCGCGCATCGCGGTGATGAATGAGCCGGCGGCAGCCGCTGCGCTGCGCGTGCGGATGGCCGAAGAAAAGCTGCCGGTGACCGTGCTCGAGGGAGAATCCGCGCTGACCGAAGTGGCGACTGCGCCCGAAGTGGATACCGTGATGGCGGCCATTGTCGGCGCGGCCGGCCTGCCTGCCACGCTGGCGGCTGCCCGGGCAGGCAAGCGCATCCTGTTGGCCAACAAGGAAACGCTGGTGGTGTCCGGCCAGTTGTTCATGGACGCGGTTGCCGCCAGCGGGGCTGAATTGCTGCCGATCGACTCCGAGCACAACGCCATTTTCCAGGCGCTGCCACGTGACTTCGACGGCGATTTTCAGCGTGCCGGCGTCAAGGCATTGTGGCTGACTGCCTCGGGTGGTCCGTTCCGCACCCTGTCAGCCGAAGCCATTGCTGCAGCGACCCCTGCACAGGCAGTGGCGCACCCCAACTGGGTAATGGGCAAAAAGATTTCGGTCGACTCGGCGAGTCTGATGAACAAGGGTCTCGAGGTGATCGAGGCGCGCTGGCTGTTCAACGCGAGACCCGAGCAGATCAGGGTGGTGGTGCATCCGCAAAGCATCGTGCATTCGATGGTCGAATACGCTGACGGTTCGGTGATCGCGCAGATGGGCACGCCCGACATGCGCACCCCGATTGCCTATGCGCTGGGTTTTCCGGAGCGCATCGATGCCGGCGTATCGGCGCTGGAACTGATGGGCCGGCAGCTTACCTTCGAAGCGCCCGACACGGCGCGCTTTCCCTGTCTGCAACTGGCGTTCGATGCGCTCGCCGCAGGCGGCAGCGCTGCGGCAGTGTTGAATGCCGCCAACGAAGTCGCCGTCGCACGCTTTCTCGATGGTGCGGTCCCCTTCAATGCCATTGCCGCCAGCATCGCCCACACCCTGGATGCTTTGGCGGGTGGCGCCGCCAATTCGCTGGAGGATCTGCTGGAGGCTGACCGGCAGGCGCGCAGCGTGGCCGGAGCGTATCTGGAAGGTGTGCGCACGTGAGTGTGTTGCATACCGTACTGTGGTTCCTGGTCGCCATCGGCATCCTGGTGGTGGTGCACGAATACGGCCACTACCTAGCCGCGCGGCTGGCCGGCGTCAAGGTGCTGCGGTTTTCAGTCGGCTTCGGCAAACCCCTGCTCAGCAGGCGCTTCGGCCGCGACCAGACGGAGTGGTCGCTGGCTGCGTTACCGTTTGGCGGCTACGTCAAGATGCTCGACGAGCGCGAGGGCGAGGTCCCCAGCGCAGAAGTACATCGCAGCTTCAACCGTGCTACCGTGGGGCGACGCATTGGCATTGTCGCGGCTGGTCCGATCGCCAACTTCCTGCTTGCCATCGTGTTCTATTTTGCGCTGTTCCTGCACGGGATGCCGGCCTTGAAACCGATGATAGGCGAACCGCCCGCCGACACTCCAGCGGCCAAGGCCGGCCTGGTTGCAGGCGATGAGATCCGCAGCGTCAATGGCACCGATACGCCTTCCTTCCAGGATTTGCGTCTGGGTTTGTTGCGTGCCGGGGTGGCTGGCGATGCACTCGAACTGAAGCTGGCGGATGGCCGCAGCGTGCGGCTCGATGCGGCATCGATTGAAACCGAAAATCTGGAACAGGACACCCTGCGTCCGCTGGGTATCGTGCGCTACGATCCGGAAATCGCCCCGGTCATCGGCAAGGTGCTGCCTGATGGCGCTGCCGCACGCGCTGGATTTCAGCCCGGCGACCGGCTGCTTTCAGCTAACGGAATAGTGGTCGCAAACTGGCAGGATTGGGTGCAGTTGATTCGCCAGCACCCGGCCAAGCCCTTGCGCATCGAATACGAGCGGCAGGGGCAGCGTGCTGCCCTGGATGTCATTCCAGACACCGTGGAAGAGTCCGGACAGCGCATTGGCAAGATCGGCGCCGGACCTCAGGTGGATGAATCCGTGCTGGCGCCGTTGATGACCGAGGTGCGTTATGGCCCCTTCGAGGCGCTGGGGCGGGCTGCCGTGAAGACCTGGGACATGAGCCTGTTCACGCTGGAGATGATGGGGCGAATGGTGCTGGGCCAGGTTTCGTGGAAAAACCTTTCAGGGCCATTGACCATCGCCGATTATGCAGGCCAGAGCGCCAACCTCGGCTGGATCAGTTTTGTCAGCTTTCTGGCCCTGGTTAGCGTGAGTCTGGGCGTGCTGAATCTGCTGCCTGTCCCGCTACTTGATGGGGGGCACCTCATGTATTATGTCGCGGAAGTTTTGACCGGTCGTCCCGTATCCGAGCGCACCATGGAAATTGGTAGCCGGATCGGCATGACACTCCTGCTGCTGCTCATGTCGTTTGCCCTGTACAACGATTTGCAACGCCTGATTGGCGGATGAAATAACCATGATTCTGAACCGTTTGACGCTCGCGCTAGCCGTCATGTTTGCCGGACAACCCGTGCTTGCCGACGAACTCTTCGTCATCAAGGACATCCAGGTCGAAGGCATCCAGCGCACCGAGGCGGGCACGGTATTCAACTATCTGCCCATCAAGGTCGGCGAAGTGCTGACCGACGAGAAAACCGCGGCGGCGATCAAGGCTCTCTACGCGACCGGTTTCTTCAAGGATGTGCGACTGGAGTCACGCGATGGGGTGGTCATCGTCACGGTCGAGGAACGCCAGTCGATTGCCAAGATCACCGTGACGGGGACGAAGGAGTTTTCCGAAGAGGATCTGAAGAACGGCCTCAAGCAGGTCGGGCTGGCAGACGGCCACGTGCTGGACCGCGCTCTGCTGGACAAGGCCGAGCAGGAATTGGAGCGGCAATACTTCAACAAGGGCAAGTACGCAGTTGAAATCAAGACCACGCTCACCCCGTTGGATCGCAACCGGGTTGCGGTGCAATTCGACGTGGTTGAGGGGAATACAGCCAAGATCCGGCAGATCAACGTAGTCGGCAACAAGGCGTTCACCGAAAAGCAGTTGCTGAAAGAGTTTTCCTCCTCCACGCCTGGCTGGCTGACCTGGTATACCAAGGCCGACCAGTATTCCAAATCCCGCCTGGGCGGGGATATCGAATCCCTGCGCTCGTTCTATCTCAATCACGGTTATCTCGAGTTCAACGTCGATTCAACCCAGGTGTTGATTTCCCCCGACAAGTTGAACATCTACATCACGGTCAACGTGACCGAAGGGCCGCAGTACAAGGTCTCCGATGTCAAACTGGCGGGACAGATGCTGGTCCCCGAGGAGGAACTGCAGCGCCTCGTAACGATCGTCCCGGGCGAGGTGTTCGTGCGCGACCGTCTGACCGAAACCACCAAGAGAATCGGCGACCGGCTAGGCAACGATGGCTATGCCTTTGCCAACGTCAACGCGGTTCCCGAACTCAACAAGGAAAATGCTACCGTCGCATTCACCCTGTACATCGACCCCGGCCGCCGCGTCTACGTCAACCGGATCAACGTGTCGGGCAACGCCAAGACCCAGGACGAAGTGATACGTCGCGAAATTCGGCAAATGGAATCCGCCTATTACGACGCAGAACGGATCAATCGTTCACGTGAGCGCCTGAATCGTCTGGGCTACTTCAGCGAAGTCAATATCGAAACGCCAAGTGTGTCAGGTACCACGGATCAGGTGGACGTCAATGTGGCCGTGACCGAAAAGTCCACCGGCAACATGATGCTGGGCGCCGGCTTCTCGTCGACCGATGGCTTCGTGTTGTCGGGCTCGGTATCGCAGAACAATCTGTTCGGCACCGGCAACCGCCTGGCCTTGCAAATCAACTCGGGCAGCGTCAACACCGTGTATTCCCTTTCGTACACCAACCCATACTTCACGCTTGACGGCGTCAGCTTGGGCTTCGACATTTACCGGCGTGATGTCGACGCCCAGGAGCAATCCGACGTCGGCGCTTTTCAGACCTCCACCATCGGTACGGGCCTTCGTTTCGGCTTTCCGGTCAATGAAAAGGATTTTATTTCCACTGGTGTGACATTTGAAGACACGACGGTCACCACGTTCGCAAACAGCCCGCCGCAGTACATCCAGTTTGTCGAGGACTATGGTAATACCAATACGACACTGCTTCTGAGCAGTTCCTGGTCGCGCGACACGCGCAACGATTTCCTGTTCCCGGCCAGTGGCATGATGCAACGGCTTGCGGCAGAATGGGCCACGCCCTTGGGCGACCTGCAGTACTATAAGCTCTCGTACCAGTTGCAGAATTATTTCCCGTTTAGAAATGATTTTTCTCTGATGTTGAACGGTGAAGTGGGGTACGGTAGAGGACTGAACAATAAGCCGTTGCCGTTCTTCAAGAACTTCTACGCTGGCGGCGTCAATTCGGTGCGCGGTTATACGGCCGGAACCCTGGGGCCGAAGGATACAAACGGTGATGCTATCGGCGGCGACACGCGTGTTGTCGCCAATGCGGAACTCTTTTTCCCGGTGCCTGGACTCAAGGATGACAAATCCCTGCGCATGTCGGTTTTTGGCGACACGGGTGCGACCTTCGGTCCTTATGATGAGTTTGGCCGGTACTCATCGTTCGCATTCGGCGATTTGCGTTATTCGCTCGGGGTGGCAGCATTGTGGGTTTCGCCGCTGGGCCCGCTTAAATTCAGTGTGGCGCAGCCCCTGAATTCCAAGCCGGGTGACAAGACCGAAGTGTTTCAATTTACCTTTGGCAATACGTTCTGAGGTTGGTCGTTTCTGGAGTGATACCTAATGAAATTCAAACAGCTTGCTTTCTCCCTTGTCCTCGCATCCGCGTTTGCGGCTGCGCCCACCTTGGCTGCCGATACAAAGATTGGCTTCGTCAACACGGAAAAACTTTTGCGCGAGGCACCATTGTCAGTTACCGCGCAGAAGAAACTGGAGCGTGAATTTGCCGCGCGCGATCAGGAACTGCAGAAGATGGCCAAACAGGCGCGTGACTTGCAGTCGCAACTCGACAAGGACGGCGTGACCATGTCGGACAGCGAGCGCAAGAACAAGGAGCGCGACCTGGGCAATCTCAATCGCGACCTGCAGCGTCAGGGTCGCGAGTTCAGGGAAGACCTCAACCTGCGCCGCAACGAGGAACTGGGACAGATCCAGGAACGTGCGCGCAAAGCCATCCAGGATATCGCGCGTGCCGAGAAGTTCGATCTGATCGTCGAACAGGCTGTGTATTTCGATCCCAAGATCGACATCACTGAACGGGTCTTGAAATCGCTGGGTGGCAAGTAAGCACGGCGTGGATAATCTTCCCGTAACCACAAAATAAGGCCATTCCATGGCGGTATCCCTGACAGAGCTGGTCGCCCGCTTTGGCGGAGAGCTCGTGGGAGACGGCGCACGGTTGATCCGGCAAGTAGCGCCGCTTGAGCGCGCAGCTTCGGATGAAATCGGGTTTGTCGCACAGGGAAAGTATCTGACCCAACTGGCCAGCACGGGTGCGGGCGCGGTCATATTGCCTGCGGACGCACGTGATGCAACCGAATTGCCGCGCATCCTCGCTTCCAATCCCTATCTCTATTTTGCACGGGTCTCGGCCCTGCTGAATCCGCCACCTCGTCCGCCGGCAGGCATCCATCCCGCAGCGACAGTTGCCCCGGATGCTGAAATTGCCGCGGACGCCAGCATCGCTGCTGGCGCAGTCGTGGGCTGCGGTGCGCGTATCGGCGCGCGTACGGTGGTCGGGGCGAACTGCGTCGTCGGCGATCAGGCCCGCATCGGTGCAGATTGCCTGCTGCACGCCAACGTCACGGTCTATCACCGCTGCGAAGTGGGCGATCGAACCATCCTGCATGCCGGCTGCGTGATCGGTTCGGATGGATTCGGTTTTGCACCGAGTGAAGAAGGCGGCTGGGAAAAAATCCCGCAGATCGGCCGCGTGCTGATCGGCAACGATGTGGAAGTCGGTGCCTGCACCACCATCGACCGCGGCGCCCTTGAAGACACCGTGATCGAGGAAGGCGTCAAGCTCGACAATCTGATCCAGGTGGCGCACAACGTGACGATAGGTGCGCACACAGCCATCGCTGCCTGCACCGGGATCGCGGGCAGCACCAAAATCGGCCGCCACTGCATGATCGGCGGCGCGGCCATGATATTCGGGCACATCGAAATTGCCGACGGCACCCGCATTTCGACCAATACGCTGATCACCAAATCCCTGCCCAAGGCCGGCACCTACACCTCGGCGCTGCCGTTCTCCGAGCATGAGGTCTGGCAGAAAAACGCCGTCCACATGCGCAATCTCGACAAGCTGGTGAACCGTGTCAAGCAGCTGGAAAAACGCCTCAACGAACTCGAAAGCCAATCATGATCATGGACATCGAGCAGGTCATGCAGTACCTGCCGCACCGCTATCCTTTCCTGCTGATCGACAGGATCACCGAGCTGGAACTCGGCAAATCCGTTACTGCGATCAAGAACGTCACCATCAACGAGCCGTTTTTCCCGGGCCATTTCCCAGGCGCGCCGGTGATGCCGGGCGTGCTGATTCTGGAAGCTATGGCGCAGGCTGCGGCGATTCTGTCGTTCAAGACCAAGAATTACGCGCCGGAAGATATCGGCATCGTCTACTTTGCCGGCATCGACGGCGCGCGTTTCAAGAAACCGGTCAAGCCGGGCGACCAACTGGTGCTCAAGGTCAACATCGTGCGCGAGATGCGTGGCATCTGGAAATACACCGGACGTGCCGAAGTGGATGGTGCGCTGGTGGCCGAAGCCGAACTGATGGCGACCCTGCGCGACAAGCCCTGACATGGCGACCCTGATCCATCCCACCGCACTAATCGCCGCGGGCGCCAGGCTTGCCGATGACGTCGAGATCGGCCCCTACACGATCATCGGCGAACATGTCGAGATCGGCGCCGGTACCACGGTCGGTGCCCACGCCGTGATCACGGGCCATACCCGGATCGGCGTCCACAACCAGATTTTCCATTTCGTCTCGCTGGGCGAAGCGCCACAGGACAAGAAATACGATGGCGAGCCGACCCGGCTCGAAATCGGCAACCACAACGTCATTCGCGAGTTCTGTACCTTCAATATAGGTACCGTGCAGGACCGGGGCGTCACCAGCATCGGCTCGTATAACTGGATCATGGCCTACGTCCATATCGCACACGACTGCGTGGTGGGCGATCGCACCATTTTCGCCAACAACGCCTCGCTGGCGGGACATGCCGAGATCGGCGACTGGGCGATTCTCGGCGGCTTTACCGGTGTGCACCAGTTCTGCAAGGTCGGTGCGCACGTGATGACGGGCATCTCCAGCGTTGTGCTCAAGGACATTCCCCCCTTCATCATGGCGTCTGGTCAACCTGCCACGCCCTACGGTCTCAACAGCGAAGGCCTCAAGCGACGTGGCTTTTCGGCTGAATCGCTGGCCGCCCTAAAGCGCGCCTACAAGATTCTGTACCGCGAGGGCAATACTCTGGCCGAGGCGCAGGCCAAGCTCGCTCCCGAGGCGGCGATCCACGCCGAAGTGCAGCAGCTGCTCGATTTCCTCGCGCGCGCCGAGCGCGGCATCATCCGGTGATTGATCTGGGTGTGGTCGCCGGTGAAGCTTCCGGCGATCTCCTCGGTGCGCATTTCGTCCGCGCGCTGAAGCAGACGCACCCGGAATTGCGCTCAGCTGGTATCGCCGGCCCCCGCCTGGTCGATGCAGGGGTCGAGGCCATCTATCCCAGCGAGAAACTGGCAGTCAACGGCTATGTCGAGGTATTGCGTCATTTGCCTGAATTGCTGTGGATCCGTTCGCGCATCACCCGTTATTTTCGGCATGAACGACTGCGTGTCTTTGTCGGCATCGACGCGCCTGACTTCAACTTCACGCTGGAAGCGAAGCTCAAACGTGCGGGAATTCCCACTGTGCACTTTGTCAGCCCGTCCCTCTGGGCGTGGCGCCCGGAGCGCATCCACCGCATCAAGCAAGCGGTGTCGCACATGCTGGTGGTTTTCCCATTCGAGGAACAAATCTATCGCGACGCCGGCATTCCGGTCAGCTATGTCGGTCATCCGCTGGCCGACGTGATTCCGCTCGAACCCGATTCGGCCGCGGCACGTGCGACGCTGGGCTTGGCGTCTGGCCCTGTCATCGCCCTGCTACCGGGCAGCCGGCGCAGCGAGGTGTCGCGTCACGCCAGGCTGATGCTCGAGGCGGCGGTACTCATTCTGCAACATCATCCGGCCGTGCAGTTCGTGCTGCCGGCCGCGAACGAGGCCGCGGCGCTTCAGGTTCGGCAGGCGATGCAGGGCCTTGCATTGCCATTGCACATTCTGGAAGGACAGTCGCATACCGCGTTAGCGGCGTGCGACGTGGCGCTGGTGGCGTCGGGTACCGCCACGCTCGAAGCGGCACTGTTCAAGAAGCCGATGGTCATCACCTACCGCGTGCCCGCACTGACCGCCTACCTGATGCGAAAGAAGGCTCTGCAGCCCTGGATCGGCCTGCCGAACATCCTGGCGCGCGAGTTCGTGGTGCCGGAGCGTGTGCAGGAAGCAGCCACCCCTGAGAACCTGGCACACGACGCGCTGGCCTGGCTGGACGATGCGCCGCGCCAGCGCGCCGCCATCGAAACCTTCCGCGCCATGCACCTGAGCCTGCGGCAGGATGCCAGCGCGCGCATCGCCGAGGCGGTGGCGCCTTACCTGGAGGGCGTATGACGCTACGCCAGACGGTCGTGCTGCATGTCGGCCCGCTCGGCCTGTGCGGGGTCGACGAAGCCGGCCGCGGTCCGCTGGCCGGCCCGGTGACGGCGGCGGCCGTCATGCTCGATCCCGCACGGCCGATCGACGGCCTGCGCGATTCCAAGAAACTGTCCGCCGCCGCGCGCGAGCGCCTGGCCGACGAAATCCGCGAGCGCGCCGCCGCCTGGTGCGTGGCCGAGGCCAGCGTCGCCGAGATCGACCAGTTGAATATTCTGCACGCCACGATGCTGGCGATGCAGCGCGCCGTCGCCGGATTAGCGCGCGCGCCGGACGATGTCTGGGTGGACGGCAACCGCTGCCCCAACTGGGTATGGCGCTCGCAGGCGGTGGTCAAGGGCGACGACAAGGTGGCCGCCATCGCCGCCGCCTCGATCCTGGCCAAGACCGCACGCGACCGCTTCATGTGCAGCCTGCACGACGAATATCCCGCTTACGGCTTTGCCCGGCACATGGGCTACGGCACCGCCGCGCACCTGGCCGCGCTCAAGGCCCACGGTGCCTGCCCGCACCACCGCCGCAGCTTCGCCCCGGTTAAACTCGTGCTCGATCAATCAACCCTGTTTTAAAGGACGTCACATGCAACTGTCGTATCTGCTCCATGTTCTGGGCATCGTCGTCTGGGTCGGCGGCATGTTCTTCGCCTACATGGCCCTGCGCCCCGTCGCCGCCAGCGTGCTCGAACCGCCGCAGCGCCTCACCCTGTGGGCCGGTGTGTTCGACAAATTCTTTCCCTGGGTGTGGGTGTCGGTCATCCTCATCCTGCTTAGCGGCCTGCACATGCTCATGGTCTTCGGCGGCCTCGCCGCGCCGCACTATGCGATGACCATGCTCGTCCTCGGCGTCGTCATGATGCTCATCTTTGGTCATGTCTTCTTCTCGCCATACAGAAAGCTCAAGCGCGCCGTCGCCGCGCAGGACTGGAAAGCCGGCGGCGCCGCACTCGGCCTGATCCGCCAGTTGATCGGCATAAACCTCCTCATCGGGTTGGTGACGATTGCAGTGGTATTTTTGGGGCGGGCGCTGGCCTGAGTCAGGGCAGGAACTTCATCACGCCTTGCGGGACTTCACCCTGCATTGGATCGGTGTTCAGGGTTCATCCTGTGGCGCGGCTGCCAACAGGATTTGTACGATGTGGCGGATGACGTCCAGCCGCGCATCGCACTGCAATTCCGCATGAAACCGGCCATCGCGATACAGATAGACCGTCGGCAGGTGAAAGATGCCGAAGTAGTGGGCGACGCCGGTGGCTTCGCTGACATCGACTTCGTAAAACGCGTCGGCGATTCCAGAGAGCGCCTCGGGTAGCAGCCGTTTCCAGGCGCGGCAGGCGCCGCAGTGGGGGGCGCTGAAGAGGACGGCGGCAACGCCAGGGGCGGACGCCAGCCGGGCGTGGAAGGCGCCTTCGGCGAGGCGTTCGAAGCCGGCCGGGGCGAGCGCGGCGGTGCTGGTAGAATCGCGGCTTTCCTCCTGCCGGTTGCCTTTCATGCTGTTTCTCGAACTCTTCGGTTATCTGCTCGTCATCCTCGTGGCGGCGGAAATCTTTGTCAACGCGCTCGAACATCTGGGCGAAAAACTCAAAATCTCGGAAGGCGTGACCGGCTCGCTGTTCGCCGCGGTCGGCACCGCTATGCCGGAAACCCTGGTGCCCTTGCTGGCGATCTTTGCCACCACCGGTAACGCCACCACCAACGAAGAAATCGGTGTCGGCGCCATTCTGGGCGCACCGCTGATGCTGTCGACGCTGTCAGTGTTTCTGATGAGCGTGGCGGTGCTGAAACGGCGCGGCATTCACGGCCACCTCAGCCCGGAAAAAACCGGCCTCAAACGCGATCTCGACTTTTTCCTGATGGCCTTTCTGCTGGCCTTCGTGGCCATGTTCGTGCCGCACGGCGAAGGCTGGGTGCGCGGTGCGCTCGCCTTTGTCATGGTGATGATCTACTTCTTCTATGTGATGTTGACCCTGCGCGCGTCGAGCAAACTGGTGGACGAGGGCCATGCCACCGAGGCCGGGTCGCCGATGCTGCTGACCCGCCTAGGCCTGCCGCAAAACCTGTTGTTCATTGTGGTGCAGCTGGCGCTGGGCCTGGCGCTGCTGGTCGCCGGCGCCAAGGGGTTCATCCACGGCGTGGAGCAGGCCGCGCCGATCATCGGCATCTCGGCCCTGCTGCTGTCGCTGATGATCATCCCGATCGCCACCGAACTGCCGGAGAAGGTGAATTCGATCCTATGGATTCGCAAGCACAAGGACACGCTGGCGTTCGGCAACATCACAGGCGCGATGGTGTTCCAGGGCACGCTGCTGCCCGCCATCGGCATATCGCTCACGCCCTGGGCGCCGCAAAAGGAGGTGCTGCTGGGTGTGCTGGTTACCCTGGTCGCGGCGTTCTGGCTGCGCTGGGCTGCGCTGAACGGCGGGCTGCGCGTGTGGCACCTGTTCGTCAACGGTGCCTTGTACGCGACCTATCTGATTGTCGTGCTGGTCTAGCCCGCTGGTGTGGGCGGCTCGCGGCGAAACGGCCCGTCGAGTTCGTCCATGTAATGCGCGATGGCATCGGTCTCGCGTTCCAGAAAGCGGTCGACTGCGGTGCGGAATTCGGTGTTTTCCAGCCAGTGCCAGGAGTGTGTGGTGGTGGGGACGAGGCCGCGCGCAAGCTTGTGCTCGCCCTGCGCACCTCCCTCGAAAACCTGCAAGCCGTGGGCGATAGCGTATTCGATGCCCTGCTGGTAGCAGGTTTCAAAGTGCAGACCCGGTACATATTCGAGCGTACCCCAGTGGCGGCCGTATAGCCGCTGGCCATCCTTTACACAAAACGAGCAGGCAATAGGTTCGCCGTGCTTTTCCGCGATGATCAGCACCAGATTGTCCGGCATCGTCTCGCGCAAGGCCATGAAGAACGCCCGGTTTAGATGCGGCTCGCTGCGGTGGCGGGCATAGGTGTCGGCGTAGCAGCGCATGAAATGATCCCAGTCGGCGTCGTTGCTGTCGCGGCCTTCGACCCAGCGGAAGCTCACACCCAGCGAAGCAAGCTTCTTTCTTTCCTGGCGGATTTTCTTGCGCTTGTCGTGCGTCAGTGCGGCGAGAAAATCGTCGAAGCTGGCGTAGCCCTCGTTGCACCCTGGCGGGCATGAATTCCAGTGGAACTGGAAGCCGCTGCGATGCAGTAGTGGCGTTGCGTTGAGTGCCGCATGATCCGGCTCGGTGGGAAACAGGATGTGGAACGATGAAAACCCCAGCTCATGCGTGAGCTTGAGTGCAGCTTGGATCAGCGCGGTGCGATCTGCGTCGTTTTTTACCAGCAGGCGCGGGCCGGGCACCGGCGAGAACGGCACGCAGCACACCAGCTTGGGGTAGTAATTGAGTCCATGGCGGCGGTAGGCATCGGCCCACGCCCAGTCGAACACGAACTCGCCCCATGAATGGTGTTTGATGTAGAGCGGCATCGCGGCGTCGAGACGCTCGCCACGAAACAGGGCCAGATGCACCGGTTCCCAGCCGATGGGGGCGCCGACGCATTCGGTGGTTTCCAGAGCGTGCAGAAAGGCGTGCTGCAGAAAGGGCGAATCGCCGGCCAGTGCGTTCCAGGCATCGGCCGGCAGGTCGGCCATGCGCGGCACGACGCGGACGACGGTTTCTGTGGCTGCGGCTTCCGTACCGGGGGGCTTTGCTTCAAAATGCATGTTTTGGCGAGCTTCCATCGAAAGACCAATGAACCTGCACGAATATCAGGCCAAACAAATTTTGCGGTCGGCCAACATTAACACGCCGCGCGGCGTCGCTGCGGCGAGCGCCGAGGACGCAGTCAGGGCAGCCAATGAACTGGGTGGCGCCGCCTGGGTGGTGAAGGCCCAGATCCACGCTGGCGGACGTGGCAAGGCGGGCGGCGTCAAGGTGGTGAAGAGTATCGACGAGGTGCGCGCGATGACCGAATCGCTGCTGAGCAAGCCGCTGGTGACCAACCAGAACGCCCCCGACGGTCAGCCGGTGAACCAGGTGCTGGTGGAAGAAACCCTGCCGATCGCACGCGAGCTTTACCTGTCGCTGCTGGTGGACCGCGAAACCGAGCGCGTGGCGATCGTGGCCTCGGCTTCAGGCGGCATGGACATCGAGGAAGTCGCCCATGCCACCCCGGAAAAGGTGCTGACCGAAACCTGCGATCCGCTGCTGGGGGTGCAGGATTTCCAGTGCCGTGCATTGGCCTTCGCGCTGGAACTGACGGGGGAGGCCTACAAGGATTTCTGCCGCCTGCTGCCGCAGCTCTATCGCGTGTTCATCGCCAACGATCTCTCCCTGCTCGAAATCAATCCGCTGGTGGTGACCACTGACAACCGCGTGCTGCCGCTCGACTGCAAGATGAGCGTCGAGGACAACGCGCTGTATCGCCGCAAGGCGCTGGCCGAACTGCGCGACGACAGCCAGATCGACGCCAAGGAAGCGGCAGCCAATGCGGCGAATGTGAACTACGTCGCGCTTACCGGCAACATCGGCTGCATGGTCAACGGCGCCGGTCTGGCGATGGCGACGATGGACCTGATCCAGCTGGAAGGCGGCGCACCCGCCAACTTTCTCGACGTCGGCGGCAGCGCCACCCCCGAGACGGTGGCGCTGGGCTTCAAGATCATCCTGCTCGACCCCAATGTGCGCGCGGTGCTGATCAACATCTTCGGCGGCATTGTGCGCTGCGACGTCATCGCCGAAGGCATCATCCAGGCGGTGAAAGAGGTGGGCGTCAGCGTGCCGGTGATCGTGCGGCTGGAAGGCACCAATGCCGAACTCGGCCGCAAGCTTCTGGCCGAATCGGGGCTGGCGATTCTGGCGGCGGAAAGCCTCACCCAGGCGGCCAAACTGGCCGTGGAGGAGGCGGCATGAGCAGGGAGCCGGGTTCCCGCCTGCGGGATGCGACCGGCCGCGAGTGCCGCCAGTCGCCGACGCAATGCCGTTTGGCTCACCACGAACTTTTCAGAGGCGACGCCCAATGAGCATACTGGTCAACAAGCACACCAAGGTCGTCTGCCAGGGCTTCACCGGCAAGCAGGGCAGTTTCCATTCCGAACAGGCGATCGCTTACGGCACGCAGATGGTCGGCGGCGTGACGCCGGGCAAGGGCGGGCAGATGCACCTCAACCTGCCCGTATTCAATACCGTGCGCGACGCTGTGCGGCAGACCGGCGCGCAGGCGACGATGATCTACGTGCCGGCCGCGTTCGCCGCCGATTCGATCCTGGAAGCGGCCGACGCGGGCATCGAGGTCATCGTCTGCATCACCGAGGGCATTCCGGTACTCGACATGCTGAACGTGAAGGCCGCGCTGCGCGCCAATGGTGCCAAGCTGATCGGCCCCAACTGCCCCGGCATCATCACCTCGGGTGAATGCAAGATCGGTATCATGCCCGGCGTCATCCACCAGAAAGGCAAGGTCGGCATCGTCTCGCGCTCCGGCACGCTCACCTACGAAGCGGTGCACCAGACCACGCAGCTGGGCCTGGGGCAGTCGACCTGCGTCGGCATCGGCGGCGACCCGATCAAGGGACTGGATTTCATCGACTGCCTGGCAATGTTCGAGGCCGATCCGCAGACCGAGGCGGTCATCATGGTCGGCGAAATCGGCGGCAGCCGCGAGGAAGAGGCGGCCGAGTACATTCGCTCGAACATGAAAAAACCCGTCGCCGCCTACATCGCCGGCCGCACCGCGCCCAAGGGAAAGCGTATGGGCCATGCGGGCGCGATCATCGCCGGCGGCAGCGGCACGGCCGACGCCAAGATTCGCGCATTGGAAGCCGCTGGTGTTGTCGTGGCGCAGAGCCCGGCCGGGCTGGGCGAGGCGGTGCAACTGGCGCTCGGGGCGCGATGAAATCCAACCGATGAAACTCGGCATCGCGCAGATCAACCTCACCGTCGGCGACATTGCCGGCAACGCATCCCGTCTGCTGGCGGCGGCGCAGGAGGCCCATGCTGCGGGTGCGGCCCTGCTGCTGACCCCGGAGATGTCGATCTGCGGCTATCCGGCGGAAGACCTGGTGTTGCGGCGCGATTTCACAGCGGCGTGCGACGCCGCTTTGCACCAATTGGCGAAGGATGCGCCACCCGAACTCGCATTGATCGTCGGCTACCCCGAGCGCAGCGACGATGGTCTGTTCAATGCTGCGGCGCTGCTGCGCGGCGGCCGGGTCGAGACGGTGTATCGCAAGCATCACCTGCCGAACCATTCTGTTTTCGACGAGCAGCGCGTATTCGACAGCGGCAATGCGCCCTGCGTGTTCGCCTGCGGCAGCCTGAATTTCGGCATCAATATTTGCGGTGACATCTGGGAACCGGGTCCGACGATGCGCGCGATGGAAGCCGGTGCCGACTGGCTGCTGGTGCCGAACGCCTCGCCTTACCATCTCAACAAGGAGCGCGAGCGGGTTGCTGTGGCGCGCTCGCGCCTCGCCGAAGCCGGCTTGCCGATCGTATACGCCAATATGGTGGGTGGGCAGGATGAACTGGTGTTCGACGGCGCATCGTTTGCCATGAACGCTGAGGGTGAAGTGGTGGCGCAGTACCCTGCCTGGAAGGAAGGGCTGTTCTATCTCGAGTTTGAAGACGGCACCTGCAGCGGTCCGCAGCATGCGCTGCCTTACGAAGAAGCCGCCGTGTACGACGCACTGGTGCTGGCGGTACGCGATTACGTTGGCAAAAATGGTTTCAAGGGGGTGCACCTGGGGCTGTCGGGTGGCATCGATTCGGCCTTGACGCTGGCGATTGCATCCGATGCACTGGGGGAGGACAAGGTGCATGCGGTGATGATGCCGTCGGACTACACGGCCTCGATCAGCGTCGAGGATGCGCGCGACATGTCACAGCGGCTGGGCGTGCGCTATTCCGAGATTGCTATCAAGCCGATCTACGATGCTTTCGTGGCTCAGCTGGCAGGAGAATTTGCCGGCCGTGCGACCGACACCACGGAAGAGAACCTGCAGGCCCGTTCGCGCGGCACCCTGCTGATGGCGCTGTCGAACAAGTTCGGCACGCTGGTGCTGACCACCGGCAACAAGAGCGAAATGGCGGTCGGCTACGCCACCCTGTACGGTGACATGGCGGGTGGCTTCGCGGTGCTGAAGGATGTGTCTAAAACCCGGGTGGTCCGGCTGGCGAATTATCGCAACAGCCTGTCGCAGGTCATCCCGCAGCGCATCATCGACCGCCCGCCATCGGCCGAACTGCGGCCCGACCAGACTGATCAGGATAGCCTGCCCCCTTACGATATACTCGACGCGATTCTGGTGGCCTACGTCGAGGGCGACCTGCCGGCACGCGACATCGTCGCATTGGGATACGATGCGGCGGTCGTTCGCAAAGTTATCCGCATGGTCGATCTCGCCGAGTTCAAGCGCCGCCAGGCACCGCCCGGCCCGCGCATCTCGCCGCGCAATTTCGGCAAGGACCGCCGCTATCCGATCACCTCGAAATACCGACCCGACCTCGCTTAGCGGAATGACATCATTCAGGATTACGCTAAGCGAGCTTACCCTCTCCCCAACCCTCTCCCGCAAGCGGGCGAGGGAGCGAACGTAATGCCAAACCCGATTAACGGAGACCTACCATGAAAAAAATAGAAGCCATCATCAAGCCGTTCAAACTCGACGAAGTGCGCGAAGCGCTATCTGATATCGGGGTGACCGGCCTGACCGTGACCGAGGTGAAAGGCTTCGGCCGTCAGAAAGGCCACACCGAGCTGTATCGCGGCGCCGAATATGTGGTGGATTTCCTGCCCAAGTTGAAGCTGGAGGTCGTCATTGCCGAGAGCCTGGTGGAACGTGCCATGGAGGCCATCATCACGGCCGCCCGCACCGGCAAGATCGGTGACGGCAAGATCTTTGTCAGTCCGGTGGAGCAGGTGGTCCGCATCCGCACCGGCGAATCGGGCGAAGCGGCAATCTGATCGCGGCTTCCGGGTCGGCGCATCGACGATCCGGACGTGTACTCCGGGTTTCGGATCACCAGAACCGGTACCACGCCTTGCCCTCGAGATTGACGCCCTTGGCATACTTGCTTTCAGGGAAGTTTAGCGACAATACCCGCTGTGCATCCCTGCTCAGGTCGGGAAGTTCCAGCTTGTCGTAGGCAATGACCATGATGGCCAGTGCCTCTTCCCTTGCCGGGGCATTGGGGTAGGTCTTGACTACCTCGACGGCGCGGTTGATGGCAGCCACCCATGCTTGCCGTTTCAGGTAGTACTTGGCGACATAGACTTCGTGCTCGGCCATCGTGTTGACCAGGAATTTCATGCGGGCGGTCGCATCATCGGCGTACTTGCTGTCGGGGAAGCGGGTAACCAGTTCCTTGAACGAGAGAAACGCGTCGCGCGAGGCCATGGGGTCGCGCTCCCCCATGTTCTGCTCGACCAGGTTGCCCAGATAACCGAGGTCGTCATTAAAGTTCGCCAGCCCCTTCAGATAGTAGGCGTAATCGACGTTAGGGTGATTGGGGTGCAGCTTGATGAAGCGGTCGCTGGCAGCAATCGCGGAAATCGGCTCGTTATCCTTGTAATAGGCGTAGGCGATATCCAGTTGCGCCTGCTGCGCGTAGCGGCCAAAGGGGTAGCGTGCTTCCAGAGTCTCGAACAGCTTGACCGCGCGTTCGTAATTGCCGTCATTGAGTTCTTCCTTGGCCGTGGCATACAGCTTTTGCGCTGACCAGCCCGATGTTTCATCCTTGACCTCGGGCAGCAGGCCGCAGCCGGCGAGGGCGAGCGTTGCGCTCAGCAGCACACTGCCGAGCACCCGATTGAATGCGTGAAAACCGGAAAAACATTGCTTGAACATGGGAAAAGACACAGAAAATTTGTCGGCCGATTATAAGGGAAATACCGAAGGCGACGTCCGCCGGCTGGTGATCCCCGATGCGCAGGGCGGCCAGCGGCTGGACCAGGCCCTGTCAGCCATGTTGCCGGAGTTCTCGCGCAACCGCATCCAGAACTGGATCCGTGCGCGCAAGATCGCGGTCGACGACGCCTGGGGCACCACCAGGATGAAGGTCAGCGGCGGCGAGGCGGTGCGGGTCGAAATCGAGCCCGATCCGAATGCGACCCCCGATGCCCCGGAGGCCATCCCGCTCGACGTGGTGTTCGAGGATCCGGTGCTGCTGGTGATCAACAAGCCTGTCGGCCTGGTGGTCCACCCCGGCAGCGGCAATCGTCACGGCACGCTGTTGAATGCCCTGCTACACTGGGTGCCGCAGGTGGCCGAGTTGCCTCGCGCCGGCATCGTGCACCGCCTCGACAAGGACACCTCCGGCCTGTTGGTGGTGGCCAAGACCCTGAAATCACACACCGACCTGGTGCGCCAGTTGCAGGCGCGTACCGTCAAGCGAGAATACCTCGCCCTGGTGTATGGCGAAGTCGACAACGCGGGAACGATCAACGCACCGCTGGCGCGCGACCCGCATAACCGCACCAAGCGCACGGTGCACAGCATGGGCAAGGAAGCGGTCACCCATTACGTGGTGATCGAGCGCTTTCCCGGCGTGACGCTGCTGCGCTGCAAGCTGGAAACCGGCCGCACCCACCAGATCCGGGTTCACATGCAGCACATCGGCCACCCGCTGGTCGGCGAACATACCTATTCAGCAAGCCGCCGCAGCCACCACAAGATTCCGTTTCCGCGCCAGGCGCTGCATGCCGAGCGGCTGGGGCTGATCCATCCGATCACCCAGGAATACATGCAATGGGAATGCCCCGTTCCCCCCGACTTTTCCTCGCTGCTCGACGCCCTGCGCGAAAACACCGACTGGGGCAAGTAAAGAAATGCTCCGGCCCGACTGGCCTGCGCCGCCCGGGGTAAAAAGCCTGATGACCCGCCGCATGGGCGGCGTGAGCGGTCCACCGTGGACCAGCTTCAACCTCGGCGACCATGTCGGCGACGATCCGGCCCATGTGTCAGCCAACCGTGCCCGCCTGCGTCAGCAGTTGCCGGCCGAGCCAGGGTGGCTGAATCAGGTTCACAGCGCCCGCGTGGTCGAGCTCGGACACGATTTGGACAGGAAAGCCGACGCCGTTTTCTCCCGTCAGGCAGGCCAGGTCTGCGCCGTGCTCACCGCCGACTGCTTGCCCGTCCTGTTCTGCGATCGCAGCGGCAGCGTTGTGGCGGCCGCGCACGCCGGTTGGCGCGGGCTTGCCGAGGGCATTCTGGAGGCCACGGTCGCTGCGATGCAGGCGCCGCCCGGCGAGATCCTGGCCTGGATGGGCGCCGCCATCGGCCCGCAGGCTTTTGAAGTAGGCGACGAGGTGCGCCAGACCTTCGTCGACCGGCATCCCGCAGCCGCCAAGGCCTTTGTACCGCAGCCTGCGTTCGACGCCTCGCCCAAATGGCTCGCCGACATCTATCAGCTTGCGCGGGTTCGACTCGATCATGCAGGCGTGCAGGCGGTATACGGCGGCGGGCATTGCACATTCAACGAAGCGGAAAGCTTTTATTCGTATCGACGCGACGGGGTGACCGGACGCATGGCCGCACTGATCTGGCTGGACTCGCGTTAAAGGCCCTGGCCGGCAGATATCGGGAATACGCCCGAGTCAGTTCAAAAGTGGTCTTTAAGACATAGCTGGAAACCGTGGCCCGAAACCAGCTGTTCCCTGCAAGCCGGTGCGGGTGGCGCTGCAGCATTGCAACGACGCCTTTGCCAATATCAAGCCGTCCCTAGAAGCAGGACCATGCGCATTGCCTCAAGATAAAACCTTACCGAAGGTCTGATTCGTTGCCTCAAGTTCGGTAGTTACCGAAGCAGGTTGAAGATGGCTTTCAGTTTACGTTG